>ERZ773043.194-NODE-194-length-33852-cov-4.836731_pt1 | contig 33852 bp, 26 predicted proteins | sample MGYA00580636_ERZ773043 | MGnify/ENA primary metagenome ERZ773043 (study PRJEB29015, sample SAMEA2737992) | human oral metagenome | biome: human oral; feature: human-associated habitat; material: dental | place: China | collected 2065 ...
GTCAAAGTACGGCGTTCCGATTCACTAAGTGAATTATTCCCGTGTAAAATTTCATCAATATACTCCTTATCATAGAAATCAGTGTCAATGTCGTTTCCGGCAGTTTCATAAAGATTATTGTTAAGATTACTTACAGCGGTTTCATAAAGATTATTCTCAAAGTTGTTTCCGGCAGCAGCCTTTGCGGCAGGAATATGCATTATAAATATTGCGGCAGCCACAATAAACCCAATAGCTGAAGTTATAATATATCTAAGTCTCATAATTTTTTCTCCTTTTTCATATCTTTTGTTTACATTTTTAAAAATCACACTTATTTAAGATATTATTTATACATATATAATTAATATGTTTTAACAACTCTCCAAAAATAATATTTTTCAATTATTTATGAAATATCAAGTATATTCCTATACCCATTGTAATAACTATGCATCCGATTTCTACAAAGTTTACATAATCAAATATATTGTAGGTGAACTCCACTCCAACAGCTTCATCCAAATGCATGCTTACATATGCCATAGAGCTTGTTAAAGATATAGCCAACAAACTCAATCCCACTAATAAAAAGCCTGCTATTCTAGTCATTTTCATAAGTATCCATACTATTATCATCTATATTAAGATATTGTCGGGCTGATTGATAATAACAAATAACATATCACTAAATATAAATTAAACGCATTTTTTTAAACATAACACTTACCTCATATTACTAATTGTTTCTCCTTTGTTCTTATCATTTTATATTTTTTATCCCCGGGTTTATGTAAGTATTATATATGTTCTTTTAATTAAAATCTCCCACAAAAAAGCAACAAAAGTGTAACAAAAGTGTAACTGCCCAAATTTAAGAAACAAATATATATATATGATTTAAAGCAGTTCTTCAATTATGCCGCCATTCTTCCTAATGCTAAAGTATAACATCTTAATCCGATTGCAGCAAATATTTATTTACCTGTTGTAACAATGATTGCATATACTCTTTTCTTATGGTATCCTTTTTTACAGCATAAAAGGGAGGAAAAATACAATGGAATCTATCCAAAACTTTCTTGAGAAAATTTTTAAGCTCAAGGAAAACAAAACAGACATAAAGACCGAGATCATAGCAGGTATAACAACATTTATGACCATGGCTTATATACTTGCGGTCAATCCGTCAGTGCTTTCAAGTACGGGTATGGATGCAGGAGCGCTTTTTACCGCCACCGCACTTATCGCATGTGTAGGCACACTCTTTATGGCGTTTTTCGCAAATTATCCATTTGCAATAGCACCGGGCATGGGACTTAACGCATATTTTGCATATACAGTTGTAAAATCAATGGGATACAGCTGGCAAGTTGCTCTTACTGCCGTGCTTGTAGAAGGCATAATATTTATACTTATCTCCGCAACAAATATAAGGGAGGCTATATTCAATGCCATACCCAAAAACCTAAAAGAAGCGGTCAGCGTAGGTATAGGTCTTTTTATAGCATTTATAGGTCTGCAAAATGCCAATATAATTATAGCAGGTTCTACACTTGTAAGACTTTTTTCGCTTGAAAAATACAATGCGGTAAATTCCGTAAATGCTACAATGAACGACGTAGGTGTAGGTGTTCTTCTTGCATCTGCAGGCATACTTATTACTTCAATCCTTGTAATAAACAATATAAAGGGAAATATACTGCTTGGCATACTTATTACATGGGGAATCGGAATTATATGTCAGCTTTGCGGTATTTATATACCGAATCCGGAACTCGGCTTTTACAGTCTCCTTCCGGATTTTTCAAACGGCTTTTCAGTGCCTTCATTAGCACCTATTCTGTTTAAATTTGATTTAAAAGCCGCAATCTCCTTTAATTTTATACCCGTAGTATTCGCATTTCTATTTGTTGATATGTTTGATACCATAGGCACCCTTATAGGTGTTTCATCAAAAGCCGGCATGCTTGATGATGAAGGTAAACTGCCCCGTATAAAAGGTGCTCTGCTTGCGGATGCCGTTGCAACCACGGTAGGAGGAATCATCGGAACATCAACTGCAACAACATTTGTGGAAAGTGCCTCAGGAGTGCTTGAGGGAGGACGTACCGGACTTACTGCCGTTATTACCGCTCTGCTTTTTGCAGTCTCACTGCTTCTTTCACCTATATTTCTTGCAATACCGGCATTTGCCACAGCTCCTGCACTTGTAGTAGTAGGATTTTACATGTTTACAAATATAGCCAATATAGATCTTTCAGATCTTAGTGAATCAATACCGTGTTATCTGTGTATACTTACAATGCCGCTTTTTTACAGTATATCTGAAGGCATATCAATTGGAATCCTTTCATATGTCATACTGAATCTGTTTACTAAAAATGCAAAGAAAGTAACTCCGCTTATGGCAGTGTTGGCAATCTTTTTTGCAATGAAATATTTTATATTGTAATATATAAGGATACTTTATACAGCTGATTATACTGTGAAAACAGGCTTATGCCTAATTACTTTATTACATTTTTTCGTATCAAAGAAAAACTAAAATGGTTTAAATAGACTAAAATCCATAATTAGCAAAAGCAGCCGTATATAATCGGCTGCTTTTTGCTTAACAATATATAAAAGCCGGAGTCATAATAAAAAAGATATGGCTGCCATTTTACGACATCCGCCTCAAAATGATATATCAAAGAGCTTTACTCAAAATCATCCTTTATAATATCCCATACCGCATCAATACTGTGATATTTCCTTATATATTCGCCGCAAGCCCTGCTCATGGCATTAAGTGAATTTACATCTTCATAAAGCTTAATTACAGTATCTGCAAATCGAACGGCATCATAATCATCCTGCGAAAAGGCACTACCGGCTATACTGCCATCTATCGCCATAGTACCGTCCTTAATTACATCGGAGTCCGCTTTATCTTCACGGCTGTTATATTTATCTTCATGCATACGCATATTTTCATCAAAAATTCTGCCTAAGGCATCTTTTTTATCGCTTCCTCCGGTAATTCTCATAACCTTATCCGCCTCCGGTATTCCTTCCGCACCCACTTCAGTGGTTACTACCGGCACACCGTGATAAACAGCTTCTATCACTTTTCCCTTTACACCTGCACCGTACCTTAAAGGCACAACGGCAAGTCTGCAGCTTTTATACAATCTCTCAAGTTCTTCATCCGAAACAAAACCCTTTACTATAATTCCCTCATCCGGATTATTAAGAGAAGTAATCTCGCTGCCCGCCTTTGAACCTACTATATAAAAATTAATTTTAAGTTTTTCTCTTATAAAACGCCATACTTTATTTACAAAATATAAAACCGCATCGGTGTTTGGCGGATGTGCAAACCCCCCTACAAATACTATCCCTTCCCTATCTGCAAAATCTTCCTGATTTTCATATGGAAAGCTTTCGTATACATAAGCGGTTATCGCCTTGACTGCAAGATAGCGATTTATACTGCATATCGCCTGTATCTCGGTCTGTGAAGGATAATAACTCATATCCGCCTTATGAAGTATCTCAAGTTCTATATTTTTCCAGTAAGAACTTGCCTGTTTTTTTGATTTATCGCCGGTAAGCTCATACTCTCTATATTCACGCAAAAAATGCAGGTCATGACCATAAAATATCACTTTAAGATCGGTGTGATTCTTTATAAAATCAATATATTTAAGTGCTATATGTGGACGGTTCAGATATACCAGATGTATATCGGCGGCATTTTCCCTTATCCATTCCTTTATATCATTCTGCATCTGACTGCCGTACAGTACCTCTACACCAAGCTGTGTAAGTGCCGTAGTATAGGGTTCCTCACGCAGAAAATTATCACCTAAAAATTTTACTCCGAATCCTTTTTTAATAAGCAGCTTTATATACTGGAAAGTAGTCCTTGACCCTGCATCTTTGTCAAAAGTAGGAACATAGTGGTCAACAAAAAGGATTATTTTCCTGTCCCGGCTTCTTTCCCTTGCTTTAAATATATTACTGCCCCCGGTATTTTCAAACTGATTTTTAAACTCATCCTTCCACTTTTCTTTCAATTTGACGGAGTTTTCCACCTGATATCTCTTTAAGCCTGTACCGTTTACATCAGTACCGTTTGAAACACCTTCAAAATGAATTACTTCGGACTTGGGCTGATATAAAACTTTATATCCGGCTTTTCTTACTTCAAAAGCGAAATCTGAATCCTCACAATATGCCGGAGCAAATCTTTCATCAAATCCGCCTATTTTTTTCCAAAGCTCATGCCTTATAATTATAGCTGCACCTGATATATAGTCGGTTTCTCTTACATAATTATACTGACACTTGTCCGGATCATCATTTCTGCCGTAGTTCCAGCCTGAACCGTCGCTCCATATTATGCCTCCGGCTTCCTGAAGCTTTCCGTCAGGATATAAAAGCTTTGAGCCTGCCATACCTGCCTGCACATCCCTGTCCATAAGCTCAACAAGCCAATAAAGCCAGTTTCTGCATACTTTGGTATCATTATTTAAAAACATAATATACTGACCTTTTGCAAGCTTTGCGGCATTATTGCAGTTTTTAAGAAAACCCAGATTTACCTCATTTCGGCTTATAATTATATTTTCCGCAAATTTTGAAAGTTCCTTTGTTGCATCGGTTGATACATCATCGGCTATTATAATCTCATAGCTTATATCATGTGTATTTTCAAGTATTGATGCCAGGCAGGCATAGGTGTAATCTATCTGATTATATACAGGTATTATAATACTTACCTTTGGATTATCTTCTTTTTTAAATACAAGCCTTCCATGAAGTCTGTATTCCTCACCTATCTTCTTTTCACCCTCAAGTATATTTCTTCCTTCAGCGGTGGTAAGCATTTTTATATAGGCTGCGGGATTTTTGGCTGCCGTCTTTGCATATGAAAGCCTGCGCCCTCCTTCAGTTCCTTTCGGAAACATACGATTAAGCTCTTTAGAAAGCTTTCGCTTAATTCTGTACGGTATACCCAGACGTGCATTACTATGTGCTAAAGCCTTTGCCAGTTCGCCATTTTCATGCCTTAATGCACCTATTATAGTTTCAAGATTTTTTACATGATTGTCTGTAAGCTGTTTAATCTCCCTCAGCTTCCTTAATGCATCGGACTGTTCATAAAGTTCTTCCTTTAATACCCTGTTTCTTTCAGCGATATATCCGTAATTTTTCTCCATCTTTATAAACTCTCCGGCAGGTTTTACCTCAACCCTGTAATTATCAAGATAAATTTTCTGAATATCTCCATGAACCCTGTTTTGAAAAGCTTTTTCAGCTTCTTCGTAGAGTTTTATATTTTCCTCAGGTATATCAAACAAGGCAAGAAATTCCGTTTCAGTTATGCCCATGCCGCTTCCGAATTTTGAAAAAAACTCATGCAACGCCCTGTATCTGGTATATAAAAGCGGCAATGCATTCTCCTCAACCCACTCATAATCTATGCCGTAAAGTGTATCCCCGCAGCAGACAAAATTATCAAAGATTGCATCCATATTGGCAGTCCCTCTGCCGCCATCTATTATATCAAACGCCCTATTGATTTCATCTACCGGTATATACCCGTCCTTTACCAGATTCCCAAGACTTTCACTTAGATTTTCACCCTCTATAAAATCAAAAACCGCCTCATATATATCATTTTCAGGATCATTTTTAATATCAGCCTTAAGATAGACCGCACGGCTTCCCTCTTTTACAAGGCGTTCATATTTATCCTTAAATGAAAGTATATGGTCAGCAGCCTCTTTGCTAAGTGCAGATTTTTTAACGTTTCTTTTTCCGTCCTTTTCTTCTATTGAAGTGCATATCTTATATTGATCCCTGCGGTTGCGGTTATATTTTACAAATACCGTTTCGGGGCGGCTGCCGCTGACTGCTATAAATGAATTTGCAAAAAACGGAAATTCATCGCCCTCACATATTTCATCAAGCTTTTGTGCAACAGAAAGCCCTGCAACATCCGGATAATCATAAGCCGGCAAATCACTTGACAGATCGCCCTTTTTAGGCAGATATCCGTCTGAATATATACTTAAAGGCAGTCTGTAATCCGACACGGGATAATAAAGGCTGTACATATCAAATCCCGCCTGATTAAGTTTCAGTACAAGCTCTTTTTTTCCAAGCACATAATCATCAGAATCCGCACCAAGCATATATTTTATACCGTATCTGTTGTCAACTGCAAATATAAGCCTTCCGTCATCATAAAGCATTTCTTTTAAAAAGAATAAGCCTGTATTAAAATCAAGCTCCGGGTTTATTTCACTATTAAAACAGGCTATTATGTAATCAAATTTAATCTTTTCCTTTTTTTCACAGCCGTTTTGATATTCAAACTTTACAAGCCTGCTCTCATCATTAAATACGGCCTTTAATAGAATGTCAAAAAAACCTTCTTTATCCCATATATAAAGCTTTTTCGCCTTTTTAAGCAAATATGAAACAAGTGCAGTACTTTCCAGACCTATAAGAAGAATATTTGAATTCATTTTAATATCAAGCCAGCCTGCAAGCCCTGCCCTCTGTGCCGAAAACATATATAAATCTTCAAGCGAAGGATTATCTCTTAAAAGAGCGGTCTCATCATTATTATAAGCCTTTATAAGGTTTGCCTGTCCTCTATATTTATAATATTGCGAATTTACAGCATTTCCCTTATCCTTTAAATCTTCATTAATGCCATTTTCTTCTGAATTTTTCATATTTTCCATTTTTCTTATTCCAGTATATATAAAATTATTATAAAATAATCCCCATAATTACAGTATATCCCGATTTTTATTCAGCTTCAGGCTTACAACAGACTCCATATCATAAACTCCTACCGTATTTTTATTTGAAACCACTGTTATGCCGGTAACATCATAAAGTCTGTGATATACCGTATGTTTACCGTTTTCATAACCCGTGCAGCTCATTGAAAGCAGGTATTCTCCGCCTTGAAGAGTCATCCTCTGCTTAAACTCAACCTCATAGCTGTCTCCGGCTTTTACAGGCTTTATATCACAGCCTTCAAACATGGTATTTGTTCCTGTAAGTTCAGTGCCTTTTTTATCCTTAATAGTATATGTAAATATAGGCATCTGTATATCGTCAAAAAACCTTATTCGTTCTTTTATAGTAAATTCCTCACCCTTTAATATAAGATTTGACACTTCACCTTTTTCATCAAGTATGCCAAGATCATATATTTTCGCTCTGCCGTCTCCATATTCGGTAAGGTGCGGATTTAAAGCAAGCTTATCCTTCATAAGTACATCTTTATGATTTTCCTCAGTACCTGCTGCTCCTGCTCTTTTTTCGCCTCCATCGGACGAATCAACCGTCCGGTAAGCTGTATCAGAGATATTGTCTGACTTGTTTTTAATAATTTTATTTTTAAATTCCGCCTCATAATCATCATCAAGATCCATACCCAGATCATCAAGTCTATTTGCAAGAATCTTTTTATAAAGATCAACCATCTTACCCGGACTTCCCTCTGCTACAAATGATCCTTTATTTAATAATACCACCTTATCGCAGTATTTTATTATACTTCCCATATCATGAGTAACCATAAGTATAGTAGTTCCGTTTCGTCTTATCTCATCCATACGTTTATAGCATTTTGCCTGAAAAAATACATCACCCACACTAAGTGCCTCATCAACTATAAGTATCTCAGGATCAACATTTATAGCAAGTGCAAAGGCAAGTCTTACAAACATACCCGAAGAATAGGTTTTTACAGGCTGATGTACAAAATCACCTATATCGGCAAATTCAAGTATTTCAGGAAGTTTTAAATCCATCTCCTCTTTTGAAAAGCCCATCATGGTACCGTTCATATATATATTTTCAATACCTGTATAGTCCATATTGAACCCTGCACCCAGCTCAAGAAGAGCGGATATATTTCCCTTTACCTTTATATCTCCCGTGCTCGGATTTAAGACACCGCATATTATCTTAAGTATGGTTGACTTTCCTGAACCGTTTGTACCTATTATCCCTACGGTAGTGCCCTTTTCCACATTAAAGCTTACTCCGTTTAAGGCAAAGAACTTTTTATGGTATACCTTATGTGCGGGATTTATAACTTCCTTCAGTCTGTCTATGGGTTTATCGTATAATTTATATATCTTTTTTACATCTTTCAGTTCTATGGCATAAGCCTTATCCATGATATTTCTCCTTTATTTTGCAGACCTTTAAAGCACATCGGAAAAATGCGGCTTCAGCCTTGTAAAGAGTCTTACTCCTACTAAAAGCAGGACAATAGTAAATATCCAATAATATATGCTTAAAAGCGGTCTTTCAAAAAACCAGTCTCCTGTAAGCATACTGTCCCTGTAACCTGTAACTATATAATAAACAGGATTTATCTTAAGTATTTCATCTATCCATAACGGTCTCTCCTTAAACATAGTCGGAAACCACATTATAGGGGTAAGCCACATGCCGAACTGGAGCATTATGTTTACTATCTGTGCCATGTCTTTAAAAAATACAGTTATACTTGATGTTATGTATGTAACTGCCAATATAAGCACTGAAAGTGAAAAGCTGTAATATGCGATCTGGAACCAGCTCAGCATAGGCAGCTTTGCATATGCAAAAAACAGCCCCGTCATTATAAATATAAACACCATATGCACCATAAGACATGATATAAGCTTTATAACAGGCAGTATGGCAACATTAAATACAACCTTTTTTACAAGATAGTCATACTCCTGAAGACAGTTTGTTCCCAGATTAAGTGCTTCATTAAAATAGAACCACGGCACAATACCCGGCACAAGCCAGAGTACATAAGGTGTATCTTCTATCGGGGGAACACTTTTAAATCCCATCTGAAATATAAAAAAATAAATTAACACGGTTACTATCGGCTGCACAAACATCCATGCTACACCAAAATAGGATCCGACAAAGCGTTTTTTAAAATCTGCCTTTGCCAGATCCCATATAAGATTTCTTTTTTTAATGGCTTCTGCAACAACAGCTGTAAGATCTTTCATAATACCCATCCCCTATAACCCGCAGGTTTGGTTAAGTCCCTTCCACTTTTTGTCCTTATCGGATATTATAAGTTCAATATCCTTATTTATAGGCCAGTCTATACCTATATCACTGTCATTCCATATAATACCGCCCTCGTCATCAGGTCTGTAAAAATCGGTACATTTATATGCAAACTCTACCTCATCTGAAAGCACCAGAAATCCATGTGCAAAACCTTCAGATATATAAAACTGCTTTTTATTTTCAGCGCTCAATATGACTCCATACCATTTTCCAAAGGTTTTGGAGCCTTTTCTTATATCAACTGCCACATCAAAGACTTCTCCCCTGAGCACTCTTACAAGCTTGCCTTGCGGATGCTCCTTCTGAAAATGCAGTCCCCTAAGTACCCCTTTTGAGGACATGCTTTGGTTATCCTGAACAAAATCCATCTTAAGCCCTTCTGCATAAAAATCGTTCTTGTTATAGCTTTCCATAAAATATCCCCTGCTATCATAAAATACCTTGGGCTCTATAATATACAGTCCTTCTATATCACATCCGCTTACAACAATCTTTCCCATTTTATCTCCTGTTTAAATTTTAATTCAGCAGCTAATTTTAACATATTATATGGCAGGTGTCAAAAAAACGTCCGCCTTATATATCCTGCAATACCTTTAAAATCCATTATAACGGCATGAATTACCGCACCTGCTCCTGCCATTATAAATGCACAAAATATCAGCGTAAGCCAGCTGTGGGGTTTTATAATACCGACAGCCGCCTTAAATACCGCCGTCATCAAAGCAGATGATATTATATGCGGTATAATAACCTTATAAAATTTCAAGACCTTTACATGTATGCAGTATGCCGCATATATAGGAGTAAATATAAGATTTATTAATGTCATTATCACTGCAGTGGTAAGCACTATCGCATACGGTCCCAGATTGGTATATTTTAATAAAAAGTACATCCCCAGAGTATTTGCAGCTCCGCCTAAAACTGTAATTATACAGGGCATCCTCTTTTTTAAAGCAAGTGTACTTATGTAATACATGGGGTGTGCTATTCCCTCAGTTATTGATATGGATATATTCACCATCGTAAGCATGTATAAAAGTCCGGTATTCTGTGAAGGCAGCCAAAGCCTGTAATAAAGCGGTCCGAGTGCCACAAATCCGGCAAAGGCGGCATTTGAAAAATATCCGCATATTTTCATCGCCTTTGACGTATCCTTTATAAATAAATCCATATCACCCGTTGAATAGCTTTTTAACATATGCGGCTGAAAAGGCTGGAATACTACCTGATAAAGCATTGAAAACATAATTACTATGGTTTTTGTAACCGATATCTCGCCGGTTTCAACACCTGAAAGCATAAGGTTTGAAACTATAAGATCCAGACCGCTGTTTAATACATTTCCTACACTGTTTACAGACTGCCAGATCCCGTTTGACATCATCTGCCGAACCTTTTTAAATGAGGCAAAAGACTTTTTAAAATGAAGATTTGGAGTAAGTTTGTTTTTTAGCACTAAATTGCCTGCCAGTTTTACAATTGAAGCACTTAGTGTACCTATCCCCAAAAACCATATAACAGGTTCAAAATTAAAAAATAATATAATAAGTATAGCGGCATCACATAAATATGATAAAATGTTTACCGCACCTAAAAGATCAAGTCTGTTTTTTATATAACTCCCCACACTTAACGGAGTAATAATGGTAGTAAAAACAAAATTTAAAAAAATCAGTATAAATAAAATCTTGACTGAGAATACTAAATTCACCGGTATTTTTAAAAGATGTTCCATATTCAGTATTAGAGGCAGTGCACATGCAAAAACAACTCCCGGAAGCAATATACAGCCAAGCACCGAGGATGAATAGTATTCACCTGCCTCCTGCATATTTCCCTTATGGTAGGATATTGAAATATATCTTACTACAAAGGTTGTAAGTGCTACTGTAATTATTTCCGCATACGAAACTGCGGTTTTAGCTATTGATACAAAACCGTAGGCTTCAATACCCACATTATCGGTAATATACGGTGTCAATAAAAAGTTTATAGCATAGCTTATAAAAACTCCAAATCCCGTTATAAGTATAGTCTTTGCAAGTTTAAAATTATCCCTTGACATTTATCTCCTTTAAAATACCTGCATTTTTTATAACTGCGTTTTAAATTTTATATATTCTTTTTAATTAAATGCTATTTAAATTATATATTTTTATACAGTAGTCCTTTATGCCTGTATAATGCTAAATATTTTCATTTGATTTTTCTATATTGCATGCATGATAACATAATAAAAGAGGGCACCATGCAACTATATTTCCCAAGCCGACTTCAAAAATCATTTCAATAAAATATGCCGCCATTATAAATATAAGTGTATTTGCAAAATCTATTTTTATGCATTTCCTTAAATTTGAAACGGCAGCTAATATTAAAAACAGCGTTATAATAAAAAATACAATTCCTCCCTGCCAGAGGGTTTCAAGCCATTGGTTATGTGAATTTACAAAAGCCTTGCTTCCAAGCATTGAAGCCGCATCCGCATTTGACATATCGCCCCATCCGAATACAGGTCTTTTTGATATCAGCAATAAAACCATCGCCCATGCCGCCGTCCTGTTTGAAAATGTCAGATCCTTGCCGAAAAGCCCTTTTATAATAGGTGCAAGAAATGAAACACTTCCAAAAATAATTAAAATTGCAGCTGCGGCATACACCAGTAAAACTATATATGGCTCTATCCTTACTTTTATCCTCATTTTAAAATCAGACAAATATATACCTGAGGCGGCAATAAGCGAAACTATAAGTGAAGTGCTTGAGCGCAGTATTAAAGGTGTAATTATACTTATAAAAGTGATAAAAATAAGCATATTTTTTCTTTTTTTTGTTTTTAATAAAAAATACCGTATATATGCCAGTATAAGCAATGCAAGAAACCAGAATATATGATTATTCTTATTGCCGAACACCCATTGTGAAAATTCACTACTTGACCACTGATTCCACTCTATCGTAGTTTTATATAAACCTGACGGAAATAAAACCACTGACAAAAAATCTATTAAAACATAGACGAATATAATATAGTATAATATATTCACAGCTGTGTAAGTATATTTCCTTAACATATAGTCTATAAATGATGCCATAAGCACAATCTTTGCAGATGATATTATACTATGTATGTCTCCGTTTTTATTTATAAATGTATTTGCTACAATATAGATATAATAAAGTGTCAATAAATAAATAAATCCTGAGGGCTTATATAAACGTACAAACAGCAAATAGAATATAAAAAGCACACATATATTTCCAAGCAGCTTTATAACCGCATTATTTGCAAAATATGCCGGCATAAGCATAACTGCCAGACTGAAAAAAAATATCAAATCCGTTTTATTTAATTTTATAATTCCCCTGTTATTTATATTTGTCATCTATATATTTTCCTTGCCAATATAATTAAAATCAACAAATGCAGTCGTTCAATTAAAAATAATAAGTATAATTATTTATTCGGGGTCTGCATATCATTAATTGCGGAATCTATTATATTTTTCATATATACCTTAGCAGCCCGTGGCGAAAAATATTCTTCAAATATATCTATAATTTCCGGATTTTCTTTTTTTACATCAGTATCCTTAAGCATTTCAAGTACCTCCTTATATCTTTTTGCAGTATCACATAAAAATATAAGTTTTTCCTTTATTGTATTTTCTTTATATAAATCAAGCTTCTCATAGTATCCCTGAAGACTTTCAGTGCTGCCTAAAAAAACTTTGCCGTATGAAAATACCTCCGCCGTCTTAATCTTCATGCCGCCGCCGTCAGTAAGCGGTGCAATTACAATATCTGAATATATGTAAAAACTGCTTAAATCCTCACAAAAGCCTATGACATAAACATCATCATCATCAAAATAATCTTTAAGACATTCAAGTCCCTTTCCAACTATATATAAATCATAATATTGCCGTACATATTTAAATACATTTATATAAAACCACTTTATACCTTCTATATTCGGATAATATGATGTACCCACAAAAAGGATATGTTTTTTGCCCGTTTCCTTATACGGATCTTCAGGCTTTTTTTCAATATAACAATCATTCCTGTCCACACATACCGGAAGATAAAAATCGGAGTGTATATTATAATGTTTAAAAAGCAGCTCATCCTCTCTTTTATTCAAAACTATATTTTTATCAGTATATTTAACATTAATAGCCTCATTTTTAATTCCTATCATAAAATCTATCTTATCTATAAAACGGCTCCTTTTAATCCATATAGCAAAAAGCTCAGCCTTTACATCATGAAAAAAAGAGACTACAGGCAAACGGGGAAATTTTGTTTTTATTTTTTTTACAAGTCTCCCGAAAAAAGAGTCATCAACAAATACAAAATTTATATTTTGGCTTTCTATTATACTGCATATATCTTCTATAATATTATCTGAAAATAAATATACATTCCCCTGTATATGCCTTATTATACGCTCAAATGGATTTTTATATTTTCCGTACGCAATATAGTTTTCTTTTTTTAAAGGTGCCGCCTGAACTGAAACATCCACTATAAAAACATTATCCGCTCCGACAAGATTTATAAGTGTGTTTCTATGCATCCTTGCACCCACGCCTGCACCTGAAGTAAGGTTCAGTTCCTTTGAAATAAACATATATTTCATATATTACTCCCTTTAAATATTTCATAATATTTATTTATCTCATCCTGATTGCCGTAATTACGTTTTGAAAGCCAGTCAATATATTTTTGTTTGTTTATAAGCATAGACTCTATCCCGTCCGCAACGGACTGTGCATTTAATTCCGTTATAATACCCTCGTTTTCATCTATCTGATCATATACTGTAGGATAGCGTGTTACAACTATAGGCTTTGCCAATATCTTTGCTTCGTCAATTACAACCGATTTGCCCTCAAACCTGGAAGTCTGTACTATTATATCTGCGTTTTTCATAAAAGGATAAGGATTTTTTTTGGTTCCTGCAAGAAAAAAATAATTTTCAAGAGATGACTGTTTAATCTGATTTTCAAGCTCTTTTTTTAATCTTCCGCTTCCAAGCACAATCCATATAAAATCCATACCTCTTTTTTTTAATATTGCAGCCGCTTTAACTGCAATATCAAAACCCTTTTGCTCTTCAAGCCTGCCCACCGATAAAAGTTTTATTTTTTTAGTATTAAATACTTCAGGCATAAATTCATCAGCCAGTTTATGCACTGCCTGTGATGAGGTCAGATTTGGCAGCATATATATCTTGTCTGCCTGCGAAGGAAATGTCTTTTTTAATACTTCAACACAGATATCGGAAATACTTATTATCTTATCTATTTTTTTAAAGTATTCAAGATCCATGTTTTTATCATGTGCTATCTGTGAATAATCATTATGTATCCAGCCTATCTTTATATCGGCATTAACTTTATCTGCCAAAAAATATACAGGTTCACAATGCATATATGCAATACCTATATCATAATGCATTTTTATTTCTTTTATTTTATTTTTATAAAATTTTTTCCACCTGTACTGGCGGCTCTTAGAACCTCCGCCCGCAGCCGCTTTTGATATAATTGTGCATATTACATGCATAATACTTAGTATAGGATGCTTAAACGAAAAAATTTTATTTAATGAGTTTTCATAAAGTACATGAAGATCTTCACAGTCTGAAATAAGCTTTACCTGAGCCGGAAGCTGTGTTAAAAAAAAACCCTCCTGCTGGAATAATAAAAGATCCACATCATATTTTTTAAAATCAAAAAGACAAAGAAGATTAACAAGACTTCTTTCAGCTCCTCCGCTTCTTAAACTGCTCATAATAAATAATATTTTCTTTTTCATAATGACTCCCTCCCGTATAACTTTCTCCTGTTATAACATCATTCCCTTCAACAGATCCCTAAATCGGATATTATAATATTGATACAGAGCCTATACTATATGACTTCAGGAAGCTCTATCCAATCTCCGAACACTTTATTCCAGTACGGAGGATCAAACCTTTCAAATCCGCTTAAATGGAAAAATGTAAGCTCACCAAAATAAAGCTTTCCGTTTATATCGTAAAAATCAACCCTTACATGCGGTATATTTCTTGACAACAAGCCGGCATAATACTTCATCTGTTCAAATGAATCCGGGCATTTTAAAGGTTTATATGAGTTTTCATCTGTATTTATAGGAAGGTGGTTAAAATCACTGTCATAAAAGTCATACTTTACACCTGTTTCCTGATTTTCTCTGCCGCTTGCGGTAAAAAGTGCCTTTACTTCACCATTAAAACAGAAAAATTTATAATCCTTTAATTCATATCCTGATTCATCAACCATATATTTTTCCGCAATCACACGTCTTTTTACATGCTTATAAGGCCACTCTCTATTTTGTATATAATAGTTTTTTGCCAGGCTTGCACTTATTTTTTTTCTTGCAGCAGATATATTAAACTGTGATTTATCTTTACATATTACAACTCCTCCTGAATCATGTGTACATTTTAATACAAATTTATCAGGAAGAATATTAAAGTCTATTTCATCAAAGCTGTCCCACACTCCAAGCGTAGGTATTATATGTTCTTCTCCTATAATTGAAGCTACATAATGTTTTACTTCGTACTTATCTACCATATTTATATATTCTGCTCTGTGATTGTAAAGCTTTAACCACTGAAGTTTTTCATCATATGTAACCGGGTTTTCCAAATCCGGCTCATACCCGAATACATTTTTAAATTGCATTTTTACAAATTTCTCATCAGATATATGATTATAAAAACCAAGCTTTGACATAAAGATAGTTCTTTTATATTTATCTGTTAATACACTGATAACTTTTTTGAATTTATCTTTCATTTATTTTCCTCAAATATAATATATTATTATACAATTACCAAAAGTATAAAAATTCGATGCAAGCTTGCTTGCAAGGGAATTTATTATCTTTTTACACCTACATCATATTATAGTATAGTATAATTGTGGATTTTAAATTTCCCGGTAATAAATAATTACAGTATATTATTCTATAAATCCACAATTTTATGCAGGACTTTATCCCACCTTAAAAACACCCTGTTTATATCAAGGTATTTTACACTTTCAAAAGCCCTTTCTCCCATTGTTTTTCTTTCTTCACCGTTTCCCATAAGAAACTCCATCTTCTCTGCCATTTTAACCTCATCGCCTATGTCTACAAGATAGCCGTTTACTGCATCCTTTATTATATCTGACGGACCGCATTTGCATCTTGTCGATACACACGGCGTTTTCGCATACATAGCTTCACATAATACATTTGGAAAGCCTTCATAAAATGAAGACAATACAAAAATTCCCGCCTTTTTCATCTCGAAAAACGGTGTATGTGTAACACCGCAAAGTTTAATTCTGTCGCACATACCTATATTCTTTATATAAGCTTCAAGCTCTTTCTTCATACAGCCCTGACCGAATATTTTAAGTTTCCAGTCAGGGAATTTTGCCGCAGTCTTTTTAAAGGCATTTATAAGTGTCTTAAAATCCTTTTGTTTTTCAAGTCTGCCTACTGAAAGAACGGTGTTTTCTCTTTTTATATCGTTTTCATCAGAATTTTTCGTATCTTCTTTTATACACTGCAATTCCAGCTCTTTAAAATCAAGAGGATTTTCAAGAACAAATATTTTATTCTGAAGATATTTAGGATAAGTTTTTTTTACTTCATGCGTCTGTACTATAACAGCATCTGCAAATCTGTAAAAAAAACAGCTTATTGCAAATATATATCCGGGATATTCCTTAAGCAGGTAATTTCTGTCGCATACCACTATCCTGCTTTTTGAAAATATTCCTGCAATTATAAGCATTATATTGCAGCGGCTTAAAAATGATACGGCTACCTGAGGCTTTCCCTTTTTAAGCCGTCTTACAGTATCTCTGATATCACGAAAAACTTCAACAAATAATGATAAGAAAAATCTGTTTTTAGCCTTATTATTATATTTTATAACATTTACATTTTTATCAATATTATAAAATTGAGGTCTTTTTTCATACGAGATCAGATTTACCTCATTATCTCCGGCAGCAAAATATCTTGCCAGATTTGCCATTACATGCTCAGCTCCGCCGCTTGAAAGGCTACTTATGTAAAAGTCTATCTTCATATTCCTTAAGTACCTCCATATATGTAACCCTTTCCCCCTTAAACACTCTTAAAAGCTGATCCACTGCAATATCCCAATTGTATCTTTTAAGTACATAATCCGCAGCAGTGCTTTTATAATCTTCAACTATATCCGGATTATCCAGAAGATGCTGCAGCTTTTTATATAAATCTTCCTCATCCGATTTTTTAAAGCAGGCAGCCTTATCTTTTACAACCTCCGTATTTTCAGGAATATCACTTACAAGACAGCAGCAGCCATATGACATGGATTCAAGAAGCGTATTTGCCATACCCTCAAGATTACTTGGCAGTGTAAATATATACGCATTACTGTAAAGCTCTCCTATTTCATCTCCTGTTATATAACCTATAAATTTAATTCGCATGTCATCTGCCCCGGCTCTTTTTAAGCTGTTGTAATATTCCCTGTCAGCCTCTGCGCCTCCCGCTATTATAAGTTTTTTATCCGTATCGCATTTTTTAAAAGCGTTTATAAGATAATGAATACCTTTTTCAGGAACTATCCTCCCGAGAGAAAGTATATAACTGTCCTTATCTATGCCATATTTATTCTTTATAATACGGGCTTTGCGTTTTTTAGGCTTATCTATTCCGTTTGCAAAAAGTAATGAATCGGCATTATATCTTTTATCTATATAGTCCTTCATATTTTGTGATAAAACCATACATACATCAGCTTTTTTTGCTGCGGTTTTTTCACCGAATTCAAGATATTTTTTTGCAAAGCCGCCCCACTTGTCTCTTTTGCTGTCAATACCGTGAAGTGAAGCTATACACCTGATTTTAAAAATTTTTGCAAGCCGGATTGCGGCACATGGACCTGATGCACAGTAGCTTACTACATCATATCTCATAAATGCGGCATGTATTGTTGCCAAAAATGAGTATATAATCACACCTGCTTTTTTGTTTCCTGCCGGAACAGTAATTATCCTGACACCCTTGTAGCTTTTAAGCCTTTTTTTATTATATTTTTTCCCGAAAACATTATCTCCGCCTCTGTTATACACATAAACCTTATGCCCAAGTGCAGCCATCCTTACCGTATGCTGCTCCACACATTTTTCAATACCTCCCTCATTTGAGGGTATACGCTTATGCCCTATAATAGCTATCTTCATATAAATAAAACCTGATTCTCCAAAATATATTTTCCTAATCCCTGTTAAATATATCCCTTGTATATACCTTTTCTTTTATATCTTCAAGTCGGCTGTCATATCTGTTTGCAATAATAGCTCTGCACTGCTTTTTAAATTTTTCAAGGTCATTAACCACCCTGCTTCCAAAAAATGTTGTGCCGTCTTTTAATGCAGGCTCATATACTACAACTAAGGCTCCTTTTGCCTTTATCCTTTTCATTATTCCCTGTATTGAACTGTGTCTGAAATTATCACTGTTTGACTTCATAGTAAGCCGGTATATGCCTATTATAACCTCTTTTTCCTTATCTTCACTCCATTCGCTGTTTGCACCGTAGGCTCCTGCAAGCTCAAGCACACGTTCGGCTATAAAATCCTTTCTGGTTCTGTTGCTTTCCACTATTGCACCTATAAGATTTTCAGGAACCTCAGAATAATTTGCAAGCAGCTGCTTCGTGTCCTTAGGCAGGCAGTAACCTCCGTAACCGAAAGAAGGATTATTATAATAATCGCCTATACGTGGATCCTTACATACACCCTCTATTATATGCCTTGTATTTAAGCCTTTTGTCTCGGCATAGGTATCAAGCTCGTTAAAATAGGCTATACGCAGTGCCAGGTATGTATTTGCAAAAAGCTTTACCGCCTCGGCTTCGCTAAACCCCATAATTAAAGTATCTATATCTTCCTTCTTCGCACCTGCCTTAAGCAGATTTGCAAAGGCTGAGGCGGCTTTTACCAGCTCATTGTCATTAAAATCAGTCCCTATAATTATACGGGAAGGATAAAGATTGTCATAAAGAGCTTTACTCTCACGCAGAAATTCAGGGCTGAAAAGAATTCTGTCACTTTTTACTTTTTTTCTTATATATAGTGTAAAACCTACAGGAACTGTTGATTTTATTACTATAAATGCATTTTTATTGATTTTAACAGCATCCTTTATAACTTTCTCAACAGCTGCCGTATCAAAGAAATTTTTTGCAGGATCATAATCAGTAGGTGCTGCAACAATTATAAAATCCGCATCTTTAAGTGCTTTTTCCTTATCCATGGTAGCACTTAAATTTAACTTTTTTTCCGATAAATATTTTTCTATATAATCATCCTTTAAAGGTGATTTTTTATTATTGATACAATCAACCTTTTCGGAAACTATGTCAAATGCCGTTACTTCATTATACTGTGCAAGCAGTACCGCCATTGAAAGCCCCACATATCCCATACCTGCAACTGCAATTTTAGCTCTAAATTTATTATTTGTCATGCCGCTTAAATCCTGCCTTTATACTCTGCATACCAATTTACAAATCTTTTAAGACCTTCCCTAAGATCTGTTTTAGGTCTGTATCCGAAATCTCTTTCAAGCGGACTTATATCCGCATAAGTTGTTTCAACATCTCCGGGCTGCATTGGAACAAGCTCCTTATGTGCCTCAATATTATAGTCCTCTTTCAGAAGCCCGGCTCTTATAAGCTCATCCGTAAGTATATCTACAAAATCAAGAAGGTTTTCAGGGTGGCTGTTGCCTATGTTGTATAAAGCATACGGAGCTATTGAAAGCCCGTCATCTGTATACCTTTTTAAAGGTGCTTTTCCTGCTACATGTATAATCCCTTCAACTATATCATCAATATAGGTAAAATCCCTGCTGCATTTGCCGTAATTAAATATCTGTATCTTCTTTCCTCTTAAAAGCTTGTCGGTAAAACCGAAATATGCCATATCAGGTCTGCCGGCAGGACCGTATACTGTAAAAAATCTCAACCCGGTCGACGGTATATCATACAGTTTGCTGTATGCATGTGCCATAAGTTCATTGCTTTTTTTTGTGGCAGCATAAAGGCTGACCGGATTGTCCACCTTATCCTGCGTATCGTAAGGAACTTTTTTATTGTTGCCGTACACCGAAGAACTTGAAGCATATACAAGATGCTTGGGCATATATCTGCGACAAGCCTCTAAAATATTAAAAAACCCGGTTATATTGGATTGTATATATGCATCCGGGTTTATAATTGAATACCGCACTCCTGCCTGAGCGGCAAGATTTATTACAATTTCAGGTCTGTATTTTTCAAATACTCCGTCTATAAATTCCTTGTCGGCGATATCTCCTTTTATGAAATTAAAATTTTCCCTCTCTTTTATGCGGGAAAGCCTGTATTTTTTAAGAGCAACTTCATAGTAATCATTCATATTGTCAATTCCTATGATCGTACTCTTTACGAAACCGTTTAAAAATGCCTCTGCAAGTGCGGCACCTATAAAGCCTGCCGCACCTGTTATAAGGATTTTTTTATTTTCAAACTCAAAAGATGTAGCATTATTATTTAAACCTTTATACTGAAACATATATTTACATAGCCCCCTTTCCGAATATTACAACCTTGAAGGTTTCAAATATTATATGTAAGTCAAGCCCTATGCTCCAATTTCTTATATATTCATTATCAAGCTTTACAACATCCTCAAAATCAAGTATACTGCTTCTTCCTTTTACCTGCCACATACCTGTAATTCCCGGTTTTATGGCAAGCCTGCTCTTATGTACCAAATCATATTTTTCATATTCATCCACAGTGGGCGGACGTGTGCCTACCAGGCTCATATCGCCCTTTAATACATTTATAAACTGTGGTATCTCATCTATTGAAAATTTTCTCATTATATGACCGAACGGAAATATTCTGGGGTCATTTTCAACCTTAAACATCATACCGTCCTTTATTCGGTTTTGATCTGTAAGTTCCCGTTTTCTTTCCTCTGCATCAAGATACATGGTTCTGAACTTATATATCTTAAATTTCCTGCCGTTTCTGCCCACTCTTATTTGTGAAAAAAATATAGCTCCGGGACTTTGTATAAATATAACAGGTGCCACTATAACGGTTGCTGCAATCATAACTGCTATACCTACAATGGATACTGCAAGATCAAAAATCCTTTTTATAATCATATCCTTCATAGTTGCCATATTTATACTGCTTGTAATAACCGTGTATCCGCTGAATGTTTCCACAATATTTTGGCATGCAGGGATTTGAAAACCGCTTATATTGGTATGTACAGTTATCCCTGCTTCCAAAAATTTTTCAACCACCCATTCTGCAGGCATTCCTTTATTATCAAAACTTATAAATATTTCATCTATGACATTTGTTTTTACATATTCATACATACCGCAAAAATCTGAAACTATGGGTACTCCCCTTATATATTCACCTATATCATTACTGTCTGAGGTAACTATACCTGAAATGTAAAAATCCCTGTACTGCCGTTTATTAAAATTTTCAATTATATTCTCGGCAGCCGCTTTTGATGTCATAAGAAGGACGGATCTTGCGGCACGCAGCTTTGCCTTCCTTCTCCTGTACCTTAGACAAAGCTTCCAAACTATCCTTGCAAGAAATCCGAGACATATATCAAGGTACCACATGGTAAGTATGACTTCTCTTGAATATATATCACTCCTTTTTACAATAAACATATACAGCACTATAATTGCAATGATTATGCTTGTACGCTTTATACATGCCCTTAATTCTTTATAATATCCTCTTTTAAGTATCTTGCTGTATCCTTTTCCAATTATTGCAAGGCATAAATCCGTAAGTACAAGCATAACCGCAATTGTATTATAATCGCTGTTTTTATACGGAAGGCGCAAACCGTGCCTTATCATGTATGCCATTATAAAAGATATCTGAAAGAGTATTATATCAATTAATATTATATCCCAATGCTTATATAGTCCATATCTTTGCCTTCTATACATAATTACATAATTCCCCCATTTTATTTTCGGATACGCACAAAACTCTGTAATACCCGGCAGGCGGTGCAATATGTATTTTATTTTTTATATATAACTGTAAATGTTCCCGATCCTGGTGCTGTAAATGAAAGATTTTTATTTTCCACATCAACTGAACTTGTATCAAGTATTGCCCAACGTCCGGTTGCATTTGCATAATAAAGTATCTTTATACTGCCAAGATTTCCTGCAAGATTCGGAATATTAAGTCTCAGCCTTGTATCTGTATCCGAGATGTTGCCTTTCGTATCTTTAACTGCTATGGCATCCGTCTTTGTAAGTGCATTAAAGCCCTCAAGACCGGCAATACCCACCGCATCCTTAAGTGTAATTCCATCATTCAGTTTTTTTATTACAGCAGTTACTTCTGCCGGAAGCCCTGCCGTAGCGGCATCTCCCGTTATAAAGCTGACCTGTTTTCCATCACCTGTATAAATTATAGTAATAGCACTGCTTGGAGATACTGCACCTGATGTGCTGTTTTTTCTGCTGTTTGCTCCTCTTGCCGATGCCTGTCTCTGCCTTATACCTCTTCCGCCGGCTCCTCCGCCTATGCTTCTTGCTGCCATAACATTTACAGACAATGCCAAAGCCAGTGCTGCCGTCATTAAAATTCCCGCTGTTTTCCTATACATGTTCTTCTCCTCCTTTAAAATAAGCTTGTCATATATAAGCTAAGAAAATTATGGTTTAAGTAAAGTCCAATCCATAATCATAAGGCTTATTGTACTTCTCTATAAAATAAATCAAGCACCATCTTTTTAACACCGTTCTTATCGGGATAGTACTCATCATAAAGCTCTGTCGTAACAGATTTTCCGGGTATAACAAGTATATCCTCTTCTGTTAAATCGCTGCTTTGTGCTCCATCCGCCCCGAGCTTTAAAAGCTCAGCCTTCTCCATATCGGTAACCATATATGGATTTATATCATCAATAAGCTTTTCAATAAGGCTGTCTTTTTTTGACCCTTGCTTCTTTAATGCATTGTGAAAGCCCTTTATATATTCCTTCTGGTTATCCATACGCTTTATTGCGGTAAAATCTTCATTAATATCTCTATATCTTACAAAAAATTCAGCCTGCTCTCCGTCAAGCTTTACAAAGGAACCTTTTTTAAGCTCCGGATAGACTTCCTCCATGCTGTCATCATTTATAGTTACACTAACGCCGCCTACATCATCATTTAATATGGAAATGGCATTTACATTTAAGGCTACATAAAAGTCTATATCAAGCCCTGATAAAAGCTCGCTAAGTGCACTCCTTGTATACTCACAGCTTAACTGTTTGCCGTCGCCGTAAGCATATGCCATAGTTATATGCTGTTTTGATTTTCCCAGTTCATTGCCATTTATGTCTGTAAGCATGATATCCGTCATAGTATCACGTGGAATCATAAGTATCTTCACTTCATTTCTGGCGGTATCCCAAGCAATAAGTGCTATGGAGTCCGCATGCCCGCCTGAACCTGCCTGACGCTTTTCATACATGCTCCTGTCGGTGTCAACTCCAAGACACATTACAGCTTTTATATATTTCTCCCTTTTATATATCTTTCCGTCATCTCCCTGTACGGTATCTTCAGCATCCGGTAAAGTACTTTCAGGAGTGTCTTTAGATATTTCATTTTCTCCTATTTCATTTTCTCCTATTTCATTATTGTTTGAAGAAATTAATATTCTTATTAGGCTGACTGCAATTACTATAACCATTATAACCGCAATCAGTACTGCAATTACCTTTCCGCCTTGTCTCTCTGTATCCATTTGGACCTGCCTGCTTGTTCTGTATCTTTTGAATACTTATACTTATTTCTGCCGCCATAGTATTTCGCATAATATCCCCTCTCCTGGACAGCAGTCTTATTCAGTACGGCTCCAAGTATACGACAGCCGCTCTTTTCAAGCTGAAGCTTAACCTTCTGTGCCGTCTTGTAACTTATTTTACCGCTTTCAATAACTATAACCGCACCATCACATGACTTTGCAATCACCGCACTGTCTATGACATTTGCCATAGGCGGAGTATCTATAATTATATAGTCATATTCTTTTGAAGCCCTGTCTATAAGCTGTATGAAAAGTTCTTCCTCAAGAAGCTCCGCCGGATTGGGGGCAAATCGTCCTGAAAAAATTATATCCATATCTTCTATATTGGTTGAATATATTACTTCCTCAAGCTTTATCTGTCCGCTAAGATATTGACTAAGTCCGTATACATCCCTGTCAACCTGGTATCTTGTAAGCATAACCGATTTCCTTATATCAGCATCTATAAACAGTGTTTTTCTTCCTATCTGCGAAAAAGATCTTGCAAGTGCAAAACTTGTCATAGTCTTTCCTTCTCCGGGAATTGAACTTGTTATCATAATGACATGTATATTATTTCCACAGAACTGTATATTTGTCCTTAAAGCTTTTATAGCCTCATTATAAAAATAATCTTCTTTATTTGGCGGTCTTAGTTTTACAGTTCCGTTTTGTCCCCTTATATCCACTATGTTTTTCTCCTGTTTAATTTTTCATCCTCATCTGTATCAGGAAGAACAGCAAGCACTGTAATATCAAGATACCTCGCAATATCATCTTCCGTTTTTATAGATTCATCAAATATAACCTGGAGCACTGTAACCCCTACAACAATCACAACTGCCAGAACGGCACCTATAACCGCATTTAAAACAGTATGCGGACTCGTTTTATGTATAGGTACCTCACCATCTTCTATAAGTTTTGGAGGCACCATCTCCATCAAATCTCCTATGTAATCCGAGGCGGTATTTGCCACCTCATCAACTATCTTCTTTGCCATCGCAGGATCTTCATCAACTATAGACAGGGACAATATCCTTGTATCGTTAGGATTATCAACTGTAAGTTTCTTCTTGAGTTCTTTATAATCTATTTTTAAATCAAGCGTATTTATAACCTTTTGAAGTACCGGACGACTTGATATTATTATTTTATAATCCTTTGTAAGCTGACTTCCTATCTGCAGATCTGCAAGAGATGTAAGCGTGGTTTCTTTTGAAAATACATAGAGCATAGCAGTTGATGTATACTGTGGCGACAGTATAAAATAACTGTATGCTCCGAAAATGCCAAAACCTAATATGGTTGAAAAGAGTAATAAAAAAAACCTCTTTTTTAAAGCATATAATACTTCAAAAATATCAAGCTGTATCTCTTCCTCATTTATATTGTTAACCATTTCAAGCGGTATATAAAAACTGCTGCCGGTAGATACAGCAGTTTCTCCTTTCCTAAAATTCACCTATATTCATTACTTTATTGTAATTATAAATATATAAGGTGTTTTAATCCTCAGCCTGTTTGATAAATTCTTCGGCATTATCGTGTACAATCTTTCTTATATATTCCTTTTTTAAATGTCTGTCAATCCATCTGCATGATTTCGTTATATCAGGAGTCCTGAATTTTACTCCATGCATATCAGTTCCCAGATAATCAATATTCTCTGCCAAAAGCTGTGCTCTGCACCATGCAGAACGTGCATTTAATAAACCTGAGCATACACTTTCGTAATTAACCTGAACCTTGCAGCCTGCCATCTTAAGCTCCTCAATTCTCCCCCTTTTATACAAACAGGCATACCTTTCCGCATGTGCAATTATAGGTATATACCTGCTGTTTATAAACTCTCTGACTGCTGCATATATAGCTGCATATGCTATATTTATATCAAACTCAACAAGCACATATCGGCTTTTTGCCATAGTTGCGAGCTTTCCTTCCTTTAAAAGCCCGACAGAACCGATATTGTAAAATATCTCCTGACCTAAATATAATTTTAATTTCAGAGAATGATTATAAATCATATTCTGTAAAATTGCAAGTTTGTTTTCAAGTTCATGCACTGTATACTTTATTTTACTGTGAGGTGTAGCAATTATATGCCTTATTCCGTTATTGTAAGCCATATATGCCATATACAGTGCTTCCTGCATATTTTCTGCACCGTCATCGACACCCGGCAGGATATGTGCATGTATATCTATAAAACCTGTATCATTTATAATATCATTAACAGCCATATCAGGCAGCCTTCCTAGTATTATACGATTTTATATTTTTATACATTAAATATTTTCTAAATTCTATTATATAATGTAAGCATTTCCTTAACTTTTTTTGCAAGACGGCTATTAAAATCTCCTTTATTAGCTCTCCACTTCCAGTTTTTACCGACAGTTGACGGTGTATTCATCCTTGCTTCACTTCCAAGATCTAAAAGATCCTGTGCCTGTATTATACATGTTGATGCCACAGTTGCAAGTAGTGCCGCTATAACATCCCAGTTAAATTCAGAGTCGTCCTTTATTCTCAGATAGGTCTTTGCAAAGTTTACATCGGCTTCTGAGGCTGATGATAACCATCCAAGCAAAGTATCATTGTCATGTGTTCCTGTATATGCAACACAGTTTCTTATAAAATTATGAGGCAGATAGTCTTTCGCCGCAGGATCACGGCTGTCAAATGCAATCTCAATTACTTTCATGCCCGGAAATCCGCTGTTTTTTAAAAGGTTTTTTACACCCTCTGTTAAAAATCCGAGGTCTTCAGCAATAATTCTTTTTCTTCCCGAATGTTTAAATAAAGCATTAAAAATTTTCATGCCCGGTCCCTGTTTCCACCTGCCTTTTAGAGCATCTCCTGTTTTATAAGGAATTGCATAATAAGACTCAAATCCCCTGAAATGGTCTATCCTTAAAACATCATATATTTTGCACATATACTCTATGCGTCTTATCCACCATTTAAAGTCGTCCCTTTCCATGCGTTCCCAATCATAAAGCGGATTGCCCCAGAGCTGTCCTTCCTTTGAAAAATTGTCCGGAGGACAGCCTGAAACTTCCTTGGGCATCCTGTTTTCATCAAGCTGAAAAAGCTCGGGATTTTTCCATACATCAACACTGTCAATTGATACATATATAGGGAGATCTCCTATTATGCCTATATTCCTGCTTTCAGCATATTCTTTAAGTGCGAACCACTGGAAAAAAAACAAGTACTGTGTTATTTTCCAAAACTCTATATTTTTTACATTTGACATCTCAAAAGCACTTACCCTCGGAGATTCATAGCGACTGCAGCCGTCTTTCCAGCTGTACCAGCTTTCACCCCCGTTATATTCCTTAAGTGCCATAAAAAGTGAATATGAATCAAGCCATACAGCATTTTCAGCACAAAATCTCTTATAATCCTGTGTTATATCCGTATGTCTGAACCTTAAAATCGTTCCTTGCGGACCTGATGAACCGGCTGTATTTACACCTGATTTCTCACTGCTTAAATACCCCTCTTTCCGCTCAGAACGATTCTCTATAAATTCAGAATGATTTTCTATAAATTTTTCAAAAAAAGTATCGGCAGCTTTCTTTAATACAGCATACCTTTTTTTATATAAATCTCCGTAATCCACATAGCTATATGATGGTTCGGCAATGCTGACATTACCACAGTCTGCATTTATATCATCTGTATTAATACCTGCCTGTTCAAAATCTTTTTTACAGATAAGCCCCATGCCGTAAAGCAGGTCAAGATCTATAAAATAAGGGTTGCCTGCATATATACAATAGCTTTGATAAGGAGAATCTCCATAGCTTGTAGGGCATATAGGAAGAAGCTGCCAATACGACATACCTGAATCATGTAAAAAATCTACAAATTTATAGGCTTCTTTTCCCATAGTACCTATGCCGTAAGGCGATGGAAGCGATGAGATATGCATCAATACTCCGCAACTTCTTTTATATTCAAAATTTGTTTCCATATCCGTACCTTGACTTTTAAATCCGTTATTGTTAAATTTACTTTTTAATTTAATATTCGCCTCAGCAGCTGTAGGCTAATTTAATATCCGCCTGCCATCTATATGTGCACTGCTGCCCCTTTTTTGAAAACTAAAAGGAAGAAGCGTGTGAACGGCATCATCTCCATCTATACACTTCATAAGTGTGTCAAAACTGTATTTTGCTATATCGTACATAGGCTGCTTTACGGTCGTAAGCATAGGATACAGATATTTTCCTATCTCAACACCGTCAAACCCGACTACCGAAACATCTTCAGGAACGTTAAGCCCTGCCTCTCTTACCGCTCTCATAGCACCTATAGCCATCACATCCGACATCGCAAATACAGCACTAAGCTCAGAATATCTTTCAAGTAATTTTTTCATTGAACAATATCCGCCTTCCATTGAAAAACATGTGCTTTCATACTGAAGCTTAGGATTAAAATCTATACCGCTTTCTTTAAATGCTTCTATAACTCCCAGATAACGCTCCTGTGAAGGACTGCTTGAGTCTGTACTGCCTCCTATAACAGCTATATTTCTGTGCCCCAATTTTATAAGATGTACAATTGCCTGCTTTGCAGCCTCTCTGTCATTTACACACACTCCTGAAAGATGTGAAAATCCCAGCTGCTTTGCAGAATTTGCAACCATCACACACGGAACCTTTATATAAGCGAAACTTTCTTTAAAATACTGTTCATTGCTGCCTAAAAACAAAATTCCTTTAGGCTGCCTCTCCTGTATAAGCTTTATGGCAAACTCAACCTCATTATCTTCTTCATTTATATAATGTATAAGACAATCATATTTCTCTTTATATATGAACTCCTGAAGCTTTTCAACTATAGAAGCGAACAGCATATTGTCAGTCCCTTTAACTATAATTGCAACTGCCATGTAATCCGCCTGTTTAAGATGCTTTGCATTGCTGTTTATATAAAAACGGTATTTTTCAGCTGTCTCAAGCACTCTCCTTTTTGCCCTCTGAGACACTCCGGGGTGGTTGTTAAGTACCCTGGAAACTGTTCCGACCGAATAGCCTGCTTCGGCTGCAATATCTTTTATATTCATATCTAAAACTCCTGTTTACTAGCCTTTGACAGCTCCTGAAGCAACACCCTTTATAATATGCTTCTGACATGCAAGGTATAAAATTATTACAGGTATAACCGCCATAGTAAGTGCCGACATTATAGCCCCCATATCAACTTTTCCGTAGCTTCCCTTCATGTACTGTACAACTATTGAAACTGTTCTGTATTTATTTATATCAAGAACAAGATAAGGCAGCAGAAAGTCATTCCAGATCCACATAGTTTCAAGTATACCTACCGATATATAAGTAGGCTTCATAATAGGCAGTACCACGAGAAAAAAAGTCTGAAGCGGAGTGCAGCCGTCTATCATGGCAGCTTCCTCTATCTCAACAGGTATTGATTTTACAAAACCGCAGAACATAAATACTGCAAGTCCTGCACCAAAACCGAGGTAAACTATTATAAGCCCCCACGGGGTATTCAGCTTCATACGGTCCGCTATAAGTGCAAGTGTAAACATAACCATCTGAAATGGAACTACCATTGAAAATATACATAAAAAGTAAATTGTTTTTGTAACTTTATTTTTTACTCTCATTAAAAACCATGCACACATTGATGTACATAAAAGTATGACAAATACTGAACATACAGTTATAAATACTGTCCATCCGACTGATTTTAAAAATCCATATTTATTTACAGCCTCAATATAGTTTGCATTACCGGCAAATGATTTGCTGTCAGGGAAGCTGAATATATCAAGATTTATAAAGGCTTTCTTTTTAAATGAATTTACAAAAACAACTACTATAGGAGCTATATAAAATAAGCTTACTATAGTGAAAAATACGGTTCCGATTATACCTAAAACTTTCTTTTTCGTATTTCCTGATGTTTTTACAGCCCTATTATTTGAATCAGTATTTATCTTTTTTACATTATCCATTATTGCTGTACCTCCCTCGAGCGTGTGATCCTAAGTTGCAGCAATCCTATTGCCACCACTATTGCAAAAAATACTACCGCTTTTGCCTGACCTACACCTTCCCAGCCCGTACGTCCATAAAATGTATCATAAATATTAAGTGCAAGCATCTCTGAAAGGTGAGAAGGTTCTCCTTTAGTAAGTGCAAGGTTCTGGTCAAACAGTTTAAAATTACCTGTAAGAGATAAAAATGTACATATAGTAATTGACGGCATCATCATTGGAATTGTAACAGAAAACAATCTCTGCCATGCATTTGCACCGTCTATCTGTGCAGCCTCTATTACATCCATGGGTATTGCCTGTAGACCCGCTATATAAATTATCATCATATAGCCTATCTGCTGCCATGCCACAAGTATTACAAGACCTGCAAATCCGAGCCATTCATTAAGAGCAAGTGCCATATTGTATTTTGAAAGTATTGCACTGAATATAAGCTGCCATATATATCCTAAAACTATCCCGCCTATAAGATTAGGCATAAAAAAGACCGTCCTGAATATATTTGTTCCTTTAAGCTTTTGTGTAAGTGCAAGTGCTATGGCAAAAGCTATTACATTGACAATTACAAGCGATACTATGGTAAAAAGTGATGTATATACAAAAGCATGCCTGAACATAGCATCTGCAAATGCTTTTATATAATTTGAAATCCCTACAAATTTGGCATCAGTTACAGTTGTAAATTCACAAAATGAAAGCCACAGCCCCATTATAAAAGGCGCTACAAATCCTATTATAAAAGCTGCAAATGTAGGTATTACAAATATCGGAAAATAACGTTTTATGGCTTTTTCCACTTATACCCCTCCTTTCAATCGGGTTATTTTAAAGTATATAAAAGGCACATTAAATAGAGATTTATAATATTGTAATCTACTTTATGTGCCTTTTGTATCGTTATTTATAAAAACTGTTTAAGCCCGAACGGTTGGTATATAAAACCGAACCCGAACCTGTTTTATTCAGTCTTAGATGCTTCAGCCTCTGTTTTCCAGCCTTCAACAAATGCCTTTACAACATCTTCCCATTTTGAATCACTCTGGTCTGCCGCATAAGCGGTAAGTGCTGAACCCACACCATTTTTCCAGTTTTCTGAAGGCATGGTTGAGAATGTCCATGAAACAGGTACATATCCTTTTTCAACATACTCATTAGCTATATTTACAAGCGGATTTGAAGACTCAAGATTCTTTTTGAACGGTATTACAAAGCCCATTCCGCTTGCACCTGACGGAAGTGAATTTTCAGCTCCGCACAGTGCCTTAACACCGGTTTCTGAAGTTACACACCAGTTCATAAAATCAAGCGTAGCCTGAATATCTTCAGGTTTTGAATTCTTATTTACACACCAATAGTTCTCAGTACCTGTACAAAGTCCCTGCTTGTCCTCACCGTCAACACCTATGTAGATAGGAAGCATACCCAGATTATCATCACCGATATCAGTTATATCATTATATGCCCATGTTCCGTTCTGGTAAAATACCGCCTGTCCGGTTACAAATTCAGCCGTTGCGTCATCTGCAGTCTTTGTAGATATAACTGCGGGTGAAACAGTCGAATTATTTATATAAAGATCCCAGATCTGTCTGTAATTATCAAGATATGTTCCCTTTATAGCCTTTGTATTGTCTATATTATCTTTTTTATACTCATAGTATATAGGAAGATTTGCAAGATGCGTTTTAAATCTCCAATCTGAAGATTTATCCATACCTGCAGAAGTAAATGCACTGAATTTAAGCTCATTTTTTCTCTTTGTTATATCTTCTACAACCTTTTTAAAATCATTAAATCCTTTTATATCTTCCTGAGAATATCCCGCTTTTTTAAGCAGCTCTTTATTATAGATAATCCCGTAGGTTTCAACAACATAGGGCACTGCCATAACTTTCTCACCGTCTTTAAGCAAAAAGTCCTCATTTGTAAGCTCTTTAAGTATGTCGCTTCCTGCAAGGTCATAACAGTAATCTTTCCATACCGCAAGTCTTACAGGACCGTTTACCTGAAAAAGTGTAGGAGCATCGGTCTTTGCAATTTCAGACTTAAGTGTAGGCTCATACTGACCTGAAGCTGCAGTAATTACCTTAACCGGAACACCGGTTTCCTTAGTATAAAGAGCAGCGAGTTCCTGCCACTGCTCATCGGCTTCCGGCTTAAAATTCAGGTAATAAACAGAACCACCGCCTGCAGCAGCTTTATTACCCGTTTCACTGCCGCCTGCCTGACTTGATCCGCCTGACCCTGAACCTCCCGTGCAGCCTGCAAGCAGTGTTGTTGCTGCAAGAAATGCAGCTGTACACATTAAAAAACTTTTTTTCATAAAATACCTCCTTTACTTGAGAAAAATCCGTTTCAATATTCTATCCAGATATAAATGTTTTACAAAGTTTTTTAAAAAACTGAGCCAAAACCCTGAAATCTATATTGTAAACCGTTTTTTCAAGCTTAAAATTTTGAATTGGAAACGTTTCCAATTTTTAATAATTTTAAACTTTAATACCATTATTTTCAAGTAATTTTATTATTAAAATATTTTTTTGGTAATATTGTTAAATTTTAAGGCATTATTTTTGTGCATTATTACCACTTGCAATTATAGTATATATTTTTAATCCGGTTTTAGTATTTTTATCCGGATTTTTAATTTATTTACTTCCGGTTACTATATATGCCTTTGTAAGCTCCTTCTCATATAACAAAGCCCTGCTTTTAAAACCGTAATCTTTTAATCTGCCCAAAATTTCAGAGTCATTATACCGGCTTCCCCAGAGCCCGCTCCCCACATCAATGATTATTATACTGTCTTTTTCAGCTGAAAGCATTTTTACAGCTTCCTCAATCCTTTCTTCAGAGCATATATATACCCTGCTGCATTGCATAAGTTCATAGATATCCTGCGTTACTGCGGCATTTTTATAATCCGTTATAAAAATACAGTCCGTGTCAGGACTATCATCAAAAAATTTATCAACATATCTGTGCTGTAAATAAATATATTCCACAGGATATACAGTCTTTAAATCAGTATTAAAACCGGATGCCGTAGAAAAAGAACCGTATATTGAAATAAAATATCCTGCACATGAAAAAAACAGATATAGTACTAAACTGCATATAAAATATTTCTTTTTTCCAATACCTGATATAAAAGTAAAATATTTGTAAAAAGCATATGTAAAGATTACGCTTATAAAAGGAACTATATTATAATAGTACCTTGATGCCGGCACCCATATTACTGCAAACAGTATTATGCATGTAAGCCCCGTTACAGCCATGGCTATGCTTATAAACAGATCCGAGGTTTTTAACTTGACTTTGTCTGTTTTTCCCCTGCTGCCATATATTTTAGCTTCAAAAAATGCAAAACATGATATAACTATATATGCCACAAGAGCTGCAGATTTCATATTTCCAAACATACCGTAATTTATATTTGAGATAAATGATATAAAATTATAAAGCAGCCTGTGCAAAATTCCCCTGCTTAAATCAGATGACAAATTCTGCATGTAAGTATTGTTATCACCTCTAAGCTGACTTATAAAATAAGGAAATACGGCATAGGACAACATAAGAGCTACAAGCATTATAACAGTATATACGGCTGCAATTTTAAACTTCTTTTTTGCTAAAATATATATAAAATAAGATAATGATATAAAAAATGCAGGTATTATAAAGTAATATTGTGTCAGGAAACCAAGCATCAATATAAAACCTGAAAACAGAAAAAGCCTTATATATTTTTTTTCATCTACAAGCAGAACATGACAGTATGCATAAA
>ERZ773043.198-NODE-198-length-33656-cov-10.526919_pt1 | contig 33656 bp, 27 predicted proteins | sample MGYA00580636_ERZ773043 | MGnify/ENA primary metagenome ERZ773043 (study PRJEB29015, sample SAMEA2737992) | human oral metagenome | biome: human oral; feature: human-associated habitat; material: dental | place: China | collected 2065 ...
CGACGGCATCGAAGGAGGCCTCGGGCACGGGCAACATGAAGTTCATGATGAACGGTGCAATCACGCTCGGCACCCTTGACGGCGCCAACGTCGAGATCCGCGATGCAGTCGGGAGCGAGCACTGCGTCATCTTCGGCCTCAAGGCCGAGGAGGTCATGAACTACTATGCGACGGGCGCATACTCTGCGTGGGATGAATACAACACGAATGAGAAGGTGCGCACGGTGATGAATCAGCTCGTGGACGGCACCTATGGGGATTTCCGCTCGCTGTATGACTATCTCCTGCATGCGAACGATGAATTCTTTATCCTAAAGGATTTCAATGCGTACGACAACGCACGTATCGAGGTCATGCGTCGGTTCAAAGACAAGGAGGGCTGGGCACACACGGCGGCAATGAACGTCGCGCACTCCGGCGGATTCTCGTCTGATCGCACAATTGACGAGTATGCACGGGACATCTGGAACATCCGCCCCGTCATCATCTCGTAGAGATGCGGGGGCGTGCGCATAGGAAACACACGTCCTTAGAAAAATACAGGAGGGGATCGTATGAAAACATCGACACTCAGTGAGTTTGATCTGTACCTCTTTCATCAGGGCACGAACTACCATGCCCAGGAAATGCTCGGAGCGCATTTTGTGGAGCAGGATGGAAAAAAGGGCGTCCGCTTTACGGTGTGGGCGCCGAATGCAAAAGCGGTCAGCGTTGTGGGAGAGTTCAACGATTGGAACGTATTTATCCACCCGATGAGCCGCATTGATGATGGAGAGATCTGGGAGGTCTTTGTCGAGGGACTCGGCGAGGGCGAGATCTACAAGTATGCGATCGAGCCGCAGTGGGGCGGTCCCCGTATCATGAAGGCAGACCCGTATGGGTTCTATGCTGAGAAGAAGCCTCTGACGGCATCGCGTACCTACGATATGAACCACTACGTGTGGGGCGATGCCGCATGGCAGAAGCGCAAAGAGGAGGAGTCCTCCTACGAGCGCCCCATGCTCACCTACGAGGTACACGCAGGGTCGTGGCGCCGTACGCTCGAGGGGGAGTACCTCTCCTATCGGGAGCTTGCGGACCAGCTGATCGGCTATGTAAAGGACATGAACTACACCCACATCGAGTTCATGCCTCTGTGTGAGCACCCCTATGACGGCTCGTGGGGCTATCAGGCGACAGGCTACTTCGCGGTAACAAGCCGTTACGGTACACCCGACGATTTCCGTTATCTTGTGGATACCGCCCACCAGAACGGCATCGGCATCATCATGGACTGGGTGCCGGGGCACTTCTGCAAGGACGAGCAGGGGCTTCGTCATTTCGACGGAAAGAACCTCTACGAGTCCGACAACGAGACGCGCGCGGAGAACTGGGAGTGGGGCACCACAAACTTTGACTACGGGCGCACGGAGGTCCAGAGCTTCCTCATCTCGAACGCGCTGTTCTGGTTCGAGGAGTTCCACATCGACGGCCTGCGCATCGACGCGGTCGCCAATATGCTCTACCTCAACTACGGGCGCAAGGACGGCGAGTGGCAGCCGAACAAATACGGCGACACGGGCAACCTCGAAGCGATGGATTTCCTGAAGAAGCTCAACGAGACGATCTTCAAGTATCATCCGCACGCGCTGATGATCGCAGAGGAGTCGACCTCGTGGCCGCTCATCTCAAAGCCCGTCTACATGGGCGGCATGGGGTTCAACTACAAGTGGAACATGGGCTGGATGAACGACATGCTTTCCTATGTGAGCCTTGACCCGATCTACCGCAAGTGGAATCAGGACAAGATCACGTTCTCCCTCATGTATGCGTTCTCCGAGAACTTCGTGCTTCCGCTCTCGCACGACGAGGTGGTGCATGGCAAGTGCTCCCTCATCAGCAAGATGCCGGGCGACTACTGGCAGAAATTCGCGGGACTGCGCGGATTCTTCGGCTACTGGATGGCGCATCCGGGCAAGAAGCTGCTCTTCATGGGCGGGGAGTTCGGGCATTTCATCGAGTGGAACTTCGATGACAGCATGGACTGGCACCTCGTCGAGCAGTATCCGATGCACACGAAGATGCTCGCGTACTCGAAGGCGCTCAACAAGTTCTACGTCGACAACAAGGCGCTCTGGCAGGTCGACTTCGACTGGAACGGCTTCCAGTGGATCGACTGTAACGACAGCGAGAACAGCATCATTGCGCTCGTCCGCCGCGCTGAGGATCGGAGTGACTTCATTATCTGCGTGCACAACTTCACACCGGAGGTGCGTCACGGCTACCGCATCGGCGTGCCGACGAAGGGGACCTATGTCGAGGTGTTCAACTCCGATGAGGAGGCGTACGGCGGCAGCGGCGTGCTGAATACGGGAGATATCGTGAGCGAGGACTACGCGTTCCACGGACGCGAGCAGTCCATCGTCATCACGGTGCCGCCGCTTGCCTCGACGTTCTACCGCCTGAAGCGGCAGAGCGGAGCGGGTACGCCCGTCAGCGAGGTCTCCGAGCCGGTTGATGCCGTTGCAAAAAAAAAATCAGTAACATCTAAGTCGACCGCCGCCGCTGCAAAGAAGCAGGACGCGGCGACCGAGGCCCCGAAGAAGGCAGCGCCTAAGAAGCGTACAACAGCGGAAAAACCTGCGGCGAAGAAGACGACGCGGACAAGCACCGCGAAAAAGGCAGAGGCGGATACGGCATCCGCAAAGACGGCATCCCCCAAGAAAACTACAGCAAAGAGCACGGCCGAGAAACCGGCAGCGAAGGCGAAGACCGCAAAAACGTCCGTGAAGTCCACGGCAAAAGCATCTGCGCCCGCCTCCTCAAAGGCGGCAAACTCAACTGCTGCAGAGGCTGACGCGAAGGCGGCGAAGTCCGCCGCGATGACGGCGACGAAGAAGAAGCCCGCCCGCAAGAGTACTGCGGATGCGGGGGAACCACCGAAGAAAACGCGTGCGGCCAAGTCATAGGCTGCCCGTACGCATTGATAGGAGAATGACGAAGGCAGCGAGTACAGGATGAACAGCTCGTGGTGCAGATGATTACGGCATCGCCCACGAGAAAAAGGAGGATATTGGGATGAAGGTACTATATGTAGCATCGGAGGCAGTTCCCTTTGTAAAGACCGGCGGTCTTGCGGACGTGGCAGGCTCTCTGCCCGCCGCACTCGTCAAGGATGGCGTGGACTGCCGCGTCATTCTGCCGAAGTATGGGGCGATTGCCGATGAGATCCGCAGCGCGATGGACCACATCTATGACGGGGTTCTGAACGTCGCGTGGCGGGACAAGTTCGTCGGCATTGACAGGTATGTGCTCGATGGCGTGACCTACTACTTTGTGGACAATGAGGAGTACTTCAACCGCGAGGGATTCTATGGGTACCCGGACGATGCCGAGCGCTTCTCGTTCTTCAGCCGCGCCGTCCTCAATCTCCTGCCGGCACTTGATTTCTGGCCGAACATCATCCACGCGAACGATTGGCATTCCGCACTCGTCCCCGTGTTCCTCAAACTGGAGCACATGGATGATCCGCGCTATGCAGGGATCAAGACGCTGTTTACGATTCACAACCTGAAATATCAGGGGGTCTTCCCCAAGGATGTCATGACGGATGTGCTCGGGCTTGACTGGCAGTATTTCAACAACGGCGATTTCGAGTTCTTCGATGCAGTCAACTTTATGAAGGCCGGCATCATCTATGCCGACTACGTATCGACCGTCAGCAAGACCTACGCCGAGGAGATTCAGTACGACTATTACGGCGAGCATCTGGAGGGGCTTCTGCGCAAGCGCCGCGAGGAGCTCTTCGGCATCGTCAACGGCATCGACTATGATGTCTACAACCCCGAGACAGACAAGAATCTCTATGTCAACTACGACATTAAGAAGGCGGTCGAGGGCAAGAGCGACAACAAGGTACGCCTGCAGCGCGATCTCGGACTCCCCGAGAACCGCCGCACGCCGATGGTGGCGATGATCACGCGCCTTGTCGCCAACAAAGGGCTCGATCTCGTGGTGCGTGTCCTGGATGAGATCCTTCAGCACGAGAACGTCCAGTTTGTTCTGCTCGGTACGGGTGACCGCGGCTATGAGGACTGGTTCAAGGAACTCGCATGGCGCTATCCGAACAAGGTGTCGATCAACATCCGCTTCTCGAACGAACTGGCACAGCGGATCTATGCGGCATCGGATATCTTCCTCATGCCGTCCATGTTCGAGCCGTGCGGGCTCGGACAGCTCATCGCCATGCGCTACGGGACGATCCCCGTTGTGCGCGAGACGGGCGGGCTGAAGGACACGGTTGTGCAGTTCGACCGCTCGGATGTGGACAAGGGCAACGGCTTCCTGTTCTACGAATACAACGCGCATGAGATGATGTATGCGCTGAAGCGTGCGCTTGCTGCCTACGGCAATCTGCGTGAGTGGCGTCAGCTCGTATTCACGGCAATGCACAGTGATTTCAGTTGGAAACGCTCGGCGAAGGAATATGAAACCCTCTACGAGCGCCTCCTGCTTGAGAACTGAGACACATCGCTGCGCATATCCGATTTGTGCGTTGATTGGGCGCATTTAAGCCATACACGACGCATCGCTTATGAAACCGCTGGTGAATTCGTTCGAATAAGAACATTTGATTCGCCAGTGGTTTCTGTGCGTTTAATTTTAGGAAGGGAGAGGGTGCTATGCTGGAATCGTATCAGGTGGAGCACAACTCACAGGACATCTATTTCCGCTCCATTGTCGGGGCAGCCGAAGCGGGGAGCCGGCTGCGTCTCGGCATCCGCATTCGGACATTCGAGCCGATTCATCAGGTGCTCGTGCGCCTGTGGCAGGACAAGGCGGGGGAGCGTCTGATTGCGCTCGAGACGAAGGACGGGCAGGGGGAGCAGAAATTCTATACGGCGTGGATTGATCTGCCGGACTACGGCTGCCTCGTCTGGTACTACTTCATCATCACGGCGGAGAGCGGTACCTATTTCTATGGGAACAATCCGGAGATGCTTGGCGGTGTCGGTACACTCAGCACAGAGGACCCCGCGTCTTATCAGATCACGATCTACAACAAGGGTGCACGCACGCCGGACTGGTTTAAGAACTCTGTCATGTATCAGATCTTTCCCGACCGCTTTGCGCGTTCGGGAGATACGATTGTGAAGAAGAAGGGCGCTGTCATTCGTACGGATTGGACGGATGACCCCATGTATCTCAAAGATCCTGACACAAAGGAGATCATCGCCTATGATTTCTTCGGCGGGAACCTGCGCGGGGTCATGGAGAAGCTGGACTATCTGAAGAAGCTCGGTATCTCCTGCATCTACTTCAACCCCGTCTTTGAGTCTGAGAGCAACCACCACTACGACACGGGAGACTACCACAAGATCGACCCCGTGCTCGGCGATATTGAGGACTTTCGCGCCCTTGTCACGGCAGCCGAGGAGCGCGGCATCCGTATCATCCTCGACGGCGTATTCAGCCACACGGGCAGCAACAGTATCTATTTCAACCGCCAGCATCAGTACAGCTCGCTCGGCGCCTATCAGTCGAAGGAATCGCCGTACTACTCGTGGTACCATTTCCGCAGCTACCCGAATGAGTACGACTGCTGGTGGAACTTCGACACGCTGCCGAACGTCAACGAGACGGACCCCGACTACATGGACTTCGTTATCACGGGCAAGGACAGCGTCCTTCACCACTGGATGAACGAGGGCATTGCGGGCTGGCGGCTCGATGTGATCGACGAACTCCCGCCGACGTTCTCCAAGACGTTCTTTGCAGAGCTGAAGAAGCGCAACCCCGATGCCGTCATGATCGGCGAGGTCTGGGAGGATGCCTCGAACAAGGTCGCCTACGGTACGCCGCGCGAATACCTCTCGGGCAATGAGATGGACTCAGCGATGAACTATCCGCTCCGCACGATGATGCTCGACTTCCTCACGGGTGCGGTCGACGGACATCAGACGACGCGGCGGCTCGCAAGCCAGATCGAGAACTACCCGAAGGAAAATCTTTACGCGATGATGAACCTCATCGGCAGTCATGACGTGCAGCGTGCCATCACCGTACTCGCCGGCGTACCCTACTACGAGGGGATGCCTGCGATCGAGCAGTCACGCGTCCGCATGACGGACGAGCAGTTTGACCTTGGGTCTCGCCGCCTTCTCATGGCGACGCTCTGGCAGATGACCTACCCCGGTGTGCCAAGTGTCTACTACGGCGACGAGATCGGGATGCAGGGGTTCAAGGATCCGTTCAACCGCCGTCCCTACGATTGGGAGCACGGCAACACGGAGATTCGCGGCTGGTTCGAGCGCTTTATCGCGATCCGCAACGAGAACGATGCACTGCGCACGGGCGATATCCTGCCGCTCTATGGTTCGGGCGATGTCATCGCCTATGCGCGCACCATCCGCTCGGGCTACGATGTATTCAACCAGGAGAAGGAAGACGGCGTCTTTATCGCCGCGTTCAACCGCAATCTCACGGAGACGCTGACCATCGAGGTAGATGTGAGTGACTTCGCCTGCGGTGTGTTCGAGGACGCATTCAAGCCCTCGCGCACCTATGAGGTGGAGCGCGGACGCCTGCGGATCAAGATTCCGCCGCTTTTCGGGCTCCTCCTGCGGCAGCGTAAGGAGCCGCAGCGCTACGAACGCAAGGCGGGTGTCCTTCTGCACCCGACCTCCCTGCCGTCGAAATACGGTGTGGGCGACTTTGGCAAGGAGGCATATCGCTTCCTCGACTTCCTCGCCGAGGCGGGGCAGAAGGTTTGGCAGATTCTGCCTCTCAGCCCCGTCGGCTATGGTTACTCGCCTTATCAGTCCATTTCCGCATTTGCGGGCAACATCATGCTCATCGATCTCGACGAGCTTGCCGCGCGCGGATGGCTGACGGAGAAGGATCTCTTCCTGCCGTACGAGGCGAACACGGCATTCATCGACTTTGAGCGCGTCAAGCAGTTCAAGAAGGATATGCTCGAAAAGGCGTTCCGCGCATTCCGTAAGACGAGTGCACAGGATCAGGACTTCCAAGATTTCTGTAAGAGAGAAGCGTACTGGCTCGATGACTATGCACTGTTCCACGCAGGGAAGAAGGCGTATGAGCGCGCCCCGTGGACGGAATGGCCGGAGGAGATTCGCCGCCGCGATTCGGCCGCACTCAAGGAGCTTGCCGAGCGGCAGCGCGATGAGGTCGAACTCGACCGCTTCAAGCAGTACGTCTTTCATCTGCAATGGGATCGTCTGCATGACTATGCGAAAAAGAAGGGCATCGAGATCCTCGGCGACATGCCAATCTTCGTCGCGCAGGACAGTGCGGATGCATGGGCGCATCAGCATCTCTTCGACATCAATGAGGATGGTACGCCGCGCACGGTGGCGGGCGTGCCGCCCGACTACTTTGCCGCAAGTGGACAGCTTTGGGGCAATCCGCAGTACAACTGGGACGCGATGAAGGCGGAGAACTATGCGTGGTGGAAGCAGCGATTCCGCAAACTGCGTGAGCAGGTGGACATCATCCGCATCGACCACTTCCGTGGATTTGAGGCATACTGGTCGGTGGACGGCAAGGCGGAGACCGCGATCAACGGACGCTGGATCAAGGGGCCCGGCAAGCCCTTCTTCGATGAGATCGAGCGGGAACTCGGTGAAATGAACATCGTCGCTGAGGATCTCGGCATCATTACGAGCGAGGTTGAGCGCCTGCGCGATGACTGCGGCTTCCCCGGCATGAAGATCGTCCACTTCATGCTCGAACCGAATGAGTCGGGGCGCGTCGGTTTCGTCACGCCCGAGAACAGCATCGTCTATACGGGGACGCACGACAACAACACGACCGTCGGCTGGTTCACACACGACATTGACGAGGTGCTGCGCGAGACCCTTGCGAACCTCATGGGGACAACCTCCGACCGTCCCAAGACCATCTGTAAGCGCCTCATCAAGGCAGCGTACGCCTCGCGTGCGCGCATGGCAATCATCCCCATGCAGGATCTCCTTGCCCTCGATGAGCGTGCCCGCATGAACACACCCGGAACCGTCGGCATCAACTGGCGTTGGAGTCTCAAGAAGGACTACCTCCTCGAACTCGACCCGAAGAAGCTGCAGGCACTTTGTGTGCGGTACCGTCGGTGACGAGGTAAGACGAGCGTACATAAGCAAACGAAAAGAGTCATTGCACACCTTTCTGCAATGACTCTTTTCGTTTGTAAGAAGTGCGGATAATTTGCATTATGAGAAATTCGCCGATGGTACGGTGAAGTGCATCGAGGACGAGATTCCTTTTCCTGTGCCGAAGGGGTGGGAGTGGACACGTATAAAGGACATCATGCATCTTAATCCCAGAAACAATCTTGACGATATGCTCGAAGTTTCTTTTATTCCAATGTCTCTTATTGATGATGGGTATAGTGGGCAACATACAAGTAAAACACGTATATGGAAAGAAGTAAAAAATGGGTTTACACATTTTGCCGAAGGGGATATAGGTATTGCAAAGATTACCCCTTGTTTTGAGAACAGAAAATCAACAGTTTTTAGGAATTTAAGTAATGGATATGGCGCAGGAACAACAGAACTCCATATATTACGTCCCTATGCGACCACTATATTGCCGGATTATTTGCTCACATATTTCAAATCCAGTTTATTTATAAAAAGGGGGAAACAAAAACTAAGTGGAGCTGTTGGGCAACAAAGAGTTGGTAAAAATTTTATTGAAAATGCGTATATACCAATACCGCCAAAATCAGAACAAAATAGAATAGTACGTGCTGTAAGAGAAACATTTATAGTTGCAACGTTTATTCAGTCAAACACCCAAAATCTAATAGAAACACTCAACAAATCTAAAAATAAAATCCTTGATCTCGCCATCCGCGGCAAACTCGTCCCGCAAAACGATAGCGATGAACCTGCATCGGTGTTATTGGAACGGATTCGGGTGGAGAAGGAAGAACATATCAAGCAGGGAAAAATCAAACGTGACAAGAGAGAATCTGTCATCTACAGAGGTGCGGATAACTCGTATTATGAGAGGTTTGCCGATGGGAGTGAGAAATGCATTAATAAAGAGATTCCATTCGAGATTCCGAAAGCATGGGCGTGGGGACGGATATTTTCAATTACGACGGATTTATCCTACGGAACGGCAAAAAAATCTTTAACTAAGGGGAAAATTGCTGTTATACGTATGGGCAATATTCAAGCAGGTGAGATAAATTATGATGATCTGATGTATTCATCAGATGAAGCTGATATTTTAAAATATTGTCTAGAAAAAAATGACCTTCTGTTCAACCGAACCAATAGCCCCGATTTGGTTGGAAAAACTGCTATTTATCGTGGCGATATACCTGCGATTTATGCAGGCTATCTGATTCGAATACATACTTTTATTGATTCGGAATATCTAAACATTGTAATGAACAGTAATTACGCCAGACGTTATTATAATCTTGTAAAAACAGATGGTGTAAATCAATCAAATATAAATGCAAAAAAACTTGCTGTATTTATAATTCCAATACCGCCATTTGAAGAGCAAAGGCGTATTGCAAAACAAGAAAAAACTATCCGTTCCATTTTATTCGAATGTATGCACTAGCTAATTGACATTTTATAATGAAAGGGATCACGTGGATTCGCTCCATAATGTAAGCAGTGAGCTATTACTAATTATATTATGGAGGTATTCGAGGATGAATCAGAAGATTACATTTGAACAGTTTTTGAGAAAGGAGAATCTCTCTACTAATACCGTTGATGTATACTGTTGGACAGCAGAATATTTTATCCGACACTTCGGAACTGTTGCATCAGAGACGCTTCTCGCCTATAAAGGGTATCTGATGGAAAACTTCAAGCCAAAGACGGTAAACCTGCGCATACAGGCAATCAATAAATATCTTGAGTTTCTTGGATTAACGCAGTTACGTTTGAAATCCATCAAAATTCAGCAGAAGAATTTCCTAGAAAACGTTATCAGTAATGCTGACTATACGTTTTTGAAAAAGCAACTTAAAAATGATGGAAAACCAGAATGGTATTTCGTTGTTTGGTATCTCGCTGCAACGGGAGCGAGAGTGAGCGAGCTGGTACAAATCAAAGTCGAGCACGTCAATCTCGGATATTTTGATCTATATACAAAAGGCGGAAAACTTCGCAGACTCTACATTCCTAAAAAATTAAGGCTCGAAACACTTGCTTGGTTAAAGGAAACAAACCGAATAACGGGGTATTTGTTTTTGAACCGATATGGGCAGAGAATCACCCCGCGCGGGATTGCACAGCAGCTCAAAAAGTATGCGGTCAAATATGGGCTTGATACGAAGGTCGTATATCCCCATTCGTTTCGACATCGCTATGCAAAGAATTTCTTGGAGAAATACAACGATATTGCCCTGCTTGCTGATCTGATGGGGCATGAGAGCATCGAAACCACTCGCATCTATCTCCGAAGAACAGCGAGTGAACAACAAGCATTGGTTGATAAAATTGTGACGTGGTGAAGAAACACCATCTTCACGTGAGATGAAGTGAAGATGGTGTTTTATTCTACACAAGACAAAGAAATTATATAACAGTATTCTCTATGCTATTTATTTTGGATAAAGTCCCTTGAATCATATTGACTATTCGCTCTTGTTCCTTTACTGGTGGAAATGGAATAAGAGCTCGTTTTAGCATATCCTGTGTGAGTTGATTGATTGATGTGGAGTTCCCGTCATCAAAAATATTTCTAAACACTCTAGACCTAAGGAAATATAGTACATAAAAGTAAAAATCTGTACGATATACCGCCATAAATGCGCCAAACGAAACAGGCATATCAAAAGAAGGAATTAAAGCGCATTTGCCAACCAAGGATTTACTCCCGTTTCTTGCACATATAAGAATATCATTTTTTTTCACGAATTGATTCTTACGGATATTAGTGCTGACTTTTACCAAATCATGCATATAAATCTGATCGTTTATAATGTTATTTGACCTTAATACGGGTATTCCGTCAGATACAAGATCCGCAGGACTATATGTCAATCCAATATTTGTTGTCCCTATCATGGATAAATTACACCACTCCCATGCTTTCGGAATCTCGAATGGAATCTCTTCATTAATGCATTTCTCACTCCCATCGGCAAATCTCTCATAATACGAGTTATCCGCACCTCGGTAGATGACAGATTCTCTCTTGTCACGTTTGATTTTTCCCTGCTTGATGAGTTCTTCTTTCTCTGCCCGAATCCGTTCCAATAACACCGATGCAGGTTCGTCGTTCTCGTTTTGCGGGACGAGTTTGCCTCGGATGGCGAGATCAAGAATTTTTGATGTTGTAAGCGATATTATATTTTTTATAGATTCTTTATTGTTGGTTATCTGCTCCACGAGCATAAGAACATTATCTGTTTTTTTGACAATCGTATCGAGTTCATCTAATGGTGGAACAGGAATTAAAAATCTAGCAAAGTCTTTAGCAGCAAGGTTTGGTTGAGCACTACCATTATCATACTTTTTTATTTCTGATTCAGCTAAAGATGCGTTTAGGTACAGAAAGAGATATTTTCGGATTACGTTGTTCTCCCTAAATGGACGGACAATAACTAACGAGGAAGAAATAGCACCTTTTGACATTGTGAAAAAGCCGCATTTCCCTAATGATCCACGGATGCAATAAACAATATCATTTGTTATAAGTTTGCCTGCGCCAAGAGATTTATATTGAGCCTCTGTCATACATAGTAAGTTGTTTGATATTACGACTCCAGATTCAATATTGGATGCGCTTACAAAGGGGATTCCAGTGTCTTGTAGTTTGTTTTTTGCAGGATAATTTTGACCTCTATCACCATTTAGTATTTGTGCTATATCCGAGAGATGCGCCCACGCCCAACTCTCGGGAATATCAAACGGAATTTCGTCCTCGATACATTTGATCGTACCATCGGCGAATTTCTCATAATGCAAATTATCCTCACCAACATAGATGATGGTGTCGTTCTTTACGTCCTTTGCTTTGAGTTTTCCATCCTTTACCATTTGGGCTTTTTGTGTACGAATCCATTCGAGCAAAACCGATGCAGGTTCATCACTTGGATCTTGGGGGACGAGCTTGCCGCGTATCGCAAGGTCAAGTATTTTCTTTCTCAGCGTCTCTGTATCCAATTACTCTTCCACCTCTCCTATGAGCGTTTCCAGTTCGGCGACTGCCTTTGATATGCTTGCGGACTGCTCCTTAATTTGCTCCAAAAGCTCTGCCAGGGTATAGTTATCCACATCAGAAGCTGCCTTCATCCATGTGATGTCGAGACTGGTCTTATCCCTTGCAAGGATTTCATCAATGGTAAATTTGCGCCATCTGCCGTTTGGATTCTCTGGGCTGTATGTCTCTTTGCGCTTTGACAGATCGCCATCTGCATAGCACGCGATGAACTCATCAAAATGAGTGGGCTTCAGCGGACTTGTCTTGCCGAACGACGGCATCTCATTTCGGAGATCGTAGATCCAGACTTCCTGCGTATTGCCTGTATCTTTTTCCCCGCGCGTGAAGAATAATACGTTTGTTTTGACACCTTTTGCGTAGAAAATACCTGTCGGTAGGCGCAGAATGGTATGCAGGTTGCATTTCTCCATCAGATCGCGGCGGATTTTCTCGCCATCCCCATCTGCAAAGAGCACGTTGTCAGGCAGGACGACAGCGGCGCGTGCTTTGCCGTCTGCTTTAAGACTGCGGTAGATATGCTGCAAAAAATTGAGCTGCTTGTTGCTGGTCTGATAGGAGAAGTCATCGCGTGCGGCTCGTTCGCCGCCTTTTTTTGTACCGAAGGGGGGATTGGTCAGTACCAGATCATATCCGTTCATGGACTTTCCCATATTTGACAGGGTATCTCCCAATAGGATTGGTGCATCAATGTTGTGAAGCATCGCGTTCATGAGTGCAAGGCGGTGTGTATCATGGACGAGTTCGCAGCCGGTAAAGGCAGCGTTTTTTTCAAATTCTGCAAGTTCCGCGCCTAGTTCGAAGAAATTGTCGGTTCGGTCGGAAACGTATCGATGCGCGGCAATCATAAATCCGAATGTCCCGCAGGCGGGATCGTTGCAGCGTTCACCCGCCTGCGGCTTCATCAGGTTCGTCATGACATCAATGAGCGGGCGAGGTGTGAAATACTGTCCTGCGCCGGATTTCTTCTCATTGGCGTTCTTCTCGAGCAGTCCCTCGTACAGATTGCCAAGCCCTTCCTCTTTGGCAGAGTACCAGTCGAGGGCGTCGATTGATGTGATGATCTTCTCTAGATCTTTTGGATTATCAATATTGCTAATTGCTCCCTGATAAATTTCACGGATGCGTCCTGTGCTGTTGTTTCCCAGCTCGGTGAGCAGTTCCTTGTAATATTTTTTCAGAGCAATTCCGCTTTTTGTGCGCAGTTCATCCCAGCGGTATTTCTCAGGGATTTGTGCTTCGGTATCGGTTTCTTTTGCCATTTTTAGAAACAGAATATAGGTCAGCTCCGTCACATATTGATGATATGTGATTCCAGCGCCAAGTAGTATATTGCAGAGATTCCAGAGCTTTGATACGATTTCCTGTGTGGTCATGCGGTTTCTCCTCCATCATCGTACAGATACTCGTTCAGTTCGCATACGATGCTCTCCAAATTGTTTTGAAAGATCTTGTTGATGCGGTTAAATCCGCCCTCACGTTTGAAACGGCTGTCCCCGTTGAAGCTGTGTACGTTGAGTACCGATTCGTTCATGAGGTAGGTTTCTATACGGGAAATCCAGCTCAGTTCCTGTGCGGAGAAGTCGTGTGCTTCACGCAGGCGTGTCACCGCACGGCGGATCCGCGCCTCATGGCTGATGAGGCGCGCACCGATGGCATAGCGGCGAATGAGGCTGATCAGGTCAGCCGTGATTTCCTTCTTATTGACTTTGCGGATTGCTTTGTTGAGGTCGATCTCCTTGAAGCCCTCGCGGTCAAGCGTCAAGCGTAAGTCACGCAGAGCCTCCCATGTCAAAGCTCCGGGACTGGTGCAGATGATGCTGAGGGCGGCGATTTCGTTGCGATTGTCCTTAATATACTTGGCAAATGCCTCCAGATAATCCTCCGGTTTTTCTGCGTTCTCATAGCCTAACGTATGGCTTTTCAATTCGTCCTCTTTGTCCGAGATGATAACGCTTCGTTTTCCCGTTGCCGTGTTTTCTTCAAGCATCTTGAACAGGTCGTGATGGGCGAGGATGTATTTTTTCGCATCCTGTGGTTTTTTTTGCTCGATTTCGGAGATGAATCCGGCAAAGTCATTCCCGCCTGTCATACTCCTGAAATGGGTCAAGGTGGCATCCGAAGTGCTGTGCTTTTTTCGTTGGAGCTTTGCAATGATTTGTTTGACCTGCTGCTCGATATGGGCATCGTCGGTCAATTCATTCAGTCCGCCCAGCAAGTTTGTAAACGTCACATTTGGATTCACGGCGACAGGCTTCATGGTGTTGACCTTGCCCAGGGATTCATACACACCGACGGGGTCATAAATGGAGAAATGGGTTTTATGGATTTTGGGGCAAAGTCTGGTTGCACGCCCCAGCATCTGCTCGAAGAGGATGCGGGACTTGACACGGCGCATGAAAACAAGCGTGGTGATTTCAGGCACATCAATCCCCGTTGTCAGGAGATCGACGGTGACGGCAATGCTTGGATAGCGTTCATTCTTAAAACGCTTGATTGCTTCCTGTACTTTTTTGGGATCACCGCCGCCGACGCTGCCCGTAATCTTCATGATGGCATCGTTATGGACTCCTGTGGGCGCATATATTTCCCGCAGAAGCTGAACAATCATATCGGCATGGGCATCGTTGGCGGCGTAAATAAGCGTCTTTCCCTCAGCCTCGGGGTCGATGCCGCGTGCAATTTCGCTCAGTACCGTCTGATTGAAACTCTCGGTAATGACTTGACGGTTGAACTGCTCTACATCAAAATCAAGCTCATCATCCAAGAGTTCGCTGTTTGTGATTTCTCCTGTAATGGGGTCATATTCTGCAATATTGTCCCCCTTCTTGAAGTGGATCCCCTCGATACTGAGTTTCGTCTGCAAAATATGCGGTGCGTCATGATCGACGAGATAGCCCTCGATTACGGCTTCGCGGTAGGTGTATTTGAAGACCGGTTCGCCAAATATTTCCGTCGTCTGAAGTGCGGGGGTCGCTGTGAGTGCGACGCGAACCGCATCAAAATACGTGATGACGCTGCGATACTTGCTTTGGTAATCGCGCTGATCCTGGTATAGGAATTCGGCTTCACTCATTTCCTTGTCCAACGTATAGCCGCGGTGCGCCTCGTCTATGATGATCAAATCGTAATCCGTGACCGCAGGCGTCGAGTCGCCGCCTCCATATAGGATGCGCTTTACCATGCTCTGCACAGTTGCTATGTGAATCCGCGTGGATTTGTCGATGTCCTTATCATCGAGTCCCTTGATGTCATAGATTTGGTCGAGTGTCATGAGGTCTTCCAGTTTTACCTCTTTGAACACGTCGGCAGCCTGCTGTCCGAGAGAGGTGCGATCCACCAGAAAGAGAATCCGCTTAAATCGGTTTGTGGTCAGGAAACGATAGATCATGCCGAGAACGGTTCTGGTCTTTCCCGTTCCTGTTGCCATCGCCAGCAGGATGTTTTCTCTGCCGCTCGTAACGGCTTGTTCCGCCGCCTTGACGGCATTCACTTGGTAGGGACGCAGATTCAGCCCGCCGGGATCTGTGAGAAAGTCGTAGGGCAGGGATTTTAGTGCCTGATTTCCTGCCGCTACATCTTTTTCTAACAGCTCCTCGATTCCTGCGGGACTGATCCAACCATGCAGTGCTTTTGGCGTGTTGGACGGATCGCGCAAGTCAAGAAACCATACGCCTGACTTTGTTTTGACTTGTTCGAGATAAGAACGTCCATTTGTGGCAAAGGTAAATGGCACGCGATATTCGCCCCATGCGCCCAGAATATATTTCTTGTCCTCCTCACGGATGCTGCGCGGATAGTCTTTGCCTTGATAGTCGAGTACGGAGGGGATGTCTATGTGGGCTGCTTTTGCCTCAATCATGCCAACCATTTTCGTTCCGATGAACAGGGCATAGTCCGCACGTCCGCTCTGTCCTGTGGTGGAGTTTGTCGGCCATTCGGCGATGGCTCTGTTATGTCCCTTCGCGGGGCGTGTTCCTTTCGCATAGCGTAGATTTTCGGTATCCGCCTCCCAACCGACTTGTCGGAGCTGCTCGTCAATCATGTAACGCGTTTCGGCTTCTGACACCGTGCGCTGACTTGCCATTTTGGATGCCTGTTTGCTGCGTTCAGATTTGGGTATACTCTTTGCCGCAGCGGCAATTTCCTCTGCTTGTTTTGCGAGGGTTTCTGTTTTTTCTTCTTCTTCCTGTCGAATCGTGACGGAGATGGGTGCACTAATATGTGTCGGCATTGGGGGGATAAATGTACGGTGTTGATAATTCCAGTCTCCGTAGGTCTGCATGAACCATTCACATAGACTATGTGCCATCTCGAGCAGACTGTTGCAGTCGGATACGGAGGCATAGTTCTCATGCACAGCCTTGTTCCTTGCTTTTCTAAGGGAGTGCAGAATGTCAGTTAAATCTCTCGTGAGCAGGTCTTCACGACGGAGTGTATCAATGCGAGCAGCTGCTGTATTGTCGTATGGCAGTTTGATTTTATCGTAAGTAAACATGAGGTTGACGACGGTCTCGCCCATCATCCCGAGTTTCATGAGGCATGAGTTCGGATCGGAGAAGCAGTATGTCTCGGCTTGCAATCCGAGGGCGGCAAGCACAGGAAAGTCTGCGTGCAAAAATTCAAAATTTGACTTCATACGTTTCACCTCAAACTGCAATTATCGGTGCGTTCCCTTTTTTTAATGGCCAAAACTTCTCATAATACTTTATTATATCATGGAGGTGGTTTCTGTACAATTTAAGATTCGGCACGGGGGTTATGGGGATTCTTCCTTTTTTTTCCGTTTTATGGTATGCTAAAGTAGAATTTTTGTAGGGAGGAAGAATTATGTCTGAGTATACTTACACTGTTGAGAAGCCGTGTCCGGTCTGTGGGGAAAAGACGCATGTGACGAAGCTGAAGGCACGTCTCATCACGCTCTCGACGGATGAGGACTTCTGTGTGCACTATCAGGGGGTGAACCCCTATCGTTATCGTGTCTGGCTGTGTGAGCACTGCGGATTTGCTGCCGATGAGAAGCAGTTTGCGGATGAACCGCTGAATGCACGTGACAAGGCAAAGATCCAGGAGCTCATGGAGGGACGTAAGATCAACCTGCCGTACACGGAGGAACGCACGGTAGAGGAGGCGATCCGCGCCTACAAGCTCGGCATCTATTTTGCCGAGCGCCTCGGCTGGCCGCTGCAGAAGCAGGCCGGTTACTGTATGGGTATGGCATGGGTCTATCGCGATACGGAGGAGCGGGACAAGGAGAACGAGATGCTGCGCCGTGCTGCCGAGCTCTATGAGAAATCAGTGATGACGGAGCACTATCCGATCAACGGAATGAGCGACAGCATGGCACTCTACATCGCAGGTGCAGCGTACTATCGTCTGGAGGACTATGAGAAGGCGACGCAGATGCTCTCGCAGATCATGAGCGATCAGGAGGTACGCAAGAACGATACGAAACTCTTCGAGCGTACGCAGAATCTCTGGCTTGAGCTGCGCGAGAAGAAGGCAGAAGCGGAGAAGGCGAACAGTTAATGGTCATTGACATTCCGGCAAATTTTATCGATCAGGTACAAAACATCGACTGGGGCAGCGTGCGTGAGGCGGTCAAGGACTATGGCCCTGCGCTTACGGTTCTGCGCGATACGTGGGATCACGAGACACTGGCGCAGATTGCGGAGGGACATCTCTTCGTGCGCGACTCGATACTGAATGAGGCGATTGCCAAGAACCTCGGGACGGATGGAACGATCCGCAGGATTGTACTCCGCTCGCATGAAAATGGCCGTCTTGATCTCACCTGCACGACAGCAAAAAAATATAAGACGATCGAGCTTTCGGGGACGATCGAGGAATTCGTGCATGATGGAGATAAGTCCTATGCGGTCTATCGCGTGCGAGAGAAGAATATCCCCAATCATGGCCTTGTCTCGTGGATCTTCTCGCGCATCTCGCTCTCGATGGTGGAGCGTATGGTGGGGCGTCTCGATGTATCCGATCGACTGCCGGTGGACATTCGCGGCAACAAGGTGTACGTGGATTTCCATGAAGTGCTTGCTGCGTCAAAGCTCGGTCAGACAACATTTCGGGGGCATAAGCTGACGGATATGATTGAGATCGAGGGGGCTGCGGTACGCGAGGGGGGCATCATGTTCGACACAAGACTGAATGTACCCGATGATGTAAAGGGCGCGCTTCGCGCACTTTTGGAGGATCATCGTACCGCTGCCGCCGGAGATGGCGTGGAAGAAGGAGATATGCATTGACGAGATTCCATTTGATCCGTGCACTTTGTATTGCACTGCTGACCGTGTTCCTCATACCGCACGCCGCGGACGCGGCAAAGAGGCCGCCGGTCACGGAGAAGATTGTCTTTATCCCGCATGACAGCCGTCCGATCTCGAGCAAGCAGACGGCTGAAGTCGTGCGGCGCGTGGGGTATGATGTTGTTGTTCCGCCGGCGGAGCTGCTCGGAAATCGTGAGGACTGGGGGCACCCCGATGAGCTCTGGATGTGGGTGGATGCAACCCTCGCACAGCCGGGGGTCAAGGCTGCGGTCATTTCCTCGGATGCGATGATCTACGGCAGTCTTGTCGGATCACGCAAGCACAGTTATACGCGGGCACAGGTGCTTGCGCGTGCAGCACGCTTTGCTGAGCTGCAGCGCACGCATCCGCGGATACCGCTGTATGTATTTGGGTCCATCATGCGGACACCGCGCTCGGGCGAGGCCTCCGGGCACGAGGAGCCCGAGTACTACCGCCGTTACGGTGCGGATATCTTCCGCTATACGCTTCTGCGGGACAAGGAGGAGGTTGAGGGGCTGACGCGCCGTGAGCGCAAAGAGTATGATTTCCTCGGACGGCTGATCCCGAAGGAAGCCCTTGCCGACTGGATGGGACGGCGCGAGAAGAACTATGCGGTCAATGAATATTTGATCGATCTTCTGCGGAAGCGTGGTACGTTCCGTTATCTTACGCTCGGGCGCGACGACAATGCGCCGTTCTCACAGACCCATTTGGAGAGCCGTCATCTCACGGAGGCGGGCGCTGATCTCGGCAAGTCACGGTTCCAGACGATGGCGGGCATTGATGAGATCGCTCTGCTCATGCTGACGCGTGCAGTGAATGAGCAGCGGAACGAGATTCCGTTCGTCTATCCGCACTACAACTGGGGCCGCGGAGCAGACACCGTGCCGGCGTATTCGGATGAGAAGATCAGCACGTCGGTCTCGGATGCCGTTCTCGCAGCAGGGGGCATGCTTGTTCGTGCGCCGGAGAATGCGGATGTCGTACTCACGTTGAACACGAATCCCGATGGGCGCACGTATGAGGCAAATGCTGTGATGAATGACGGTGTGCCGCGCGAGGGAACGATGTATTTTGCGGACCTCGTTGCGGACTATGTGGCAAAGGGCTATCCGGTCGCTGTTGCCGATATTGCCTTTGCAAACGGGGCGGACAATGCCCTGATGGCCGAGCTGCAGCGCCGCGGTCTTCTCTATAAGATTCAGGCGTACGCCGGTTGGAATACGCCGACGAACAGCTCCGGCTTCGCCCTTGGCGAGGGGATGCTCGTCCGTCATATGGACGGGGACTCGGTGGATCATCTGCTGACAACGCGTTATCTCGATGACTGGGCGTATCAGGCGAATATCCGCAATACGATTGCACGGCAGCTGACGTGGCTGCGCGGTGATGGCTTTTATGGCAGCCTTGGAACGAAGATGGATGCAGTTTCCATGCGTTCTTCACGCATGATGAACCGCTTCATTGAGGAAAATCTGCCGCCGATCGCGGAGGTCGATACCGTTACGGTCACGTTCCCATGGAATCGGATGTTTGAGGCGGACATTCTGCCGGAGGAGCAAGGGTTCGCCAACGAGTATCTCGCAGGGAGGAAATAATATATGCACGGGAAATCGCTGATCGCCTACTTCTCTGCATCCCCTTCACGACGGACGGCGACGGTGGCGCATAAGATTGCCGATGTGATCGCTGCCGATCTCTATGAGATCGTGCCCGCTGTGCCCTATACGCAGGACGATCTCAACTGGAATGACCGTGCGAGCCGTTCGAGTGTGGAGATGCGCGATCCGAACAGCCGTCCCGCCATCGCGGGAGAACCTCTGGATATTGCAGCATACGACATCATCTTTGTCGGCTTCCCCATCTGGTGGTATGTTGCACCGCACATCATCAACACGTTCCTTGAGAGCTATGACCTGGCGGACAAGACCATCGTTCCGTTCGCGACGTCGGGCGGCAGTTCCATGGGGCAGACGACCGTGCATCTGCGACCCTCGGCAGAGGGGGCACTCATGAAGGAAGGCCGCCGTTTCGAGATGGGGGAGACTCCGATGGCGATCAACGCATGGATCGCAGCGCTCGGGATTTGAATGGAAATAAAGAGGCTGCAGCCGAAACTCAAATGACCGGCTCCCACAAGGTAGATGTTCTAAGTCTAGCTTGTGGAGGCCGGTTATTTACGTATGGTATTCACTCGCCCATGACGACAATCGAGCATTTCCGCGTGCGGGTGCGTGTGCGGTCGAAGTCGACGAAGTAGCAGTAGCCCGTGGTACCGACGGCGAGCTTGCCGTCGGCAACCTCGAAGGTCTCCGATGAGCCGATGAGGGTTGCTTTGAGGTGAGCGTCGCAGTTCCAGAGTGCGGTGCGGTCGCCGCCGGGCAGATATGCCTCGGCATCGGGCCAGCTTTCGACGGCGCGGTAGTGCTCCTCGCCCGGGTATTGGTACTGGTTCCAATCTGTTTGATCGGGGATGATCTTTTCAAGGACGGCGTTCAGGTCGTTCTGCAGGAACTCTGTGCCCGTCTCGTCCACATCGTGTACGAACTCCTCAAAGAATACGCCACAGGTTGTGTGCGGTGAGATGACGGTCGCAATGCCCTCTTGGATTCCACTCTCGGCGATGGCGGAACGCAGATCGTCGGTGATGTTGATAAAGGTCGGTGTGCCTCCGTGCGAGGTGAGGGAGAGTTTCTTCTTGTATACGGTCATATTGATACTCCTTATGCTGCGCTGTTCTGCGCCTCACGCTCTGCGGCAGCACGCATGATGGCCTCTGCCATCTCTAGGATGCGCTGTGCCGGATCGGGAGCGCTCAATATGCCGCTCGTTGCACCGCTGCCATCCGCACCGAGGCGCACGACACGGTAGACATCGTCCGCCGTCGTGATGCCGGAGGCGATCATGATGCCGATCGTGGGATCAATACTGCGGATCTTTGCAACGATCGAGGTCGTGTAGCTGTCGTCTGCGGTCTTGCCCGTACCGATGAGATCAGTCGGCTCGCAGAGTAAAATATCGGGGCGGAACGCAGCAATCGCCGTACCTTCGGCGAGCGAATCCGCACAGGCAATCGTCTCGATGCCGAGTTCGCGCGCACGGGCGATGGTCTTGGAGAGCTCTGCCATCGTCATGGGATTCTCCGCATGGTTGAGGAAGGTAGCACGTGCGCCCGCCTCGTAGAGTGCCTCGGGCAGGAGGTGCCCCATGCCGCGCCCCGGTTTCAGGCTCTCCATCGCCTGTGCCGTGACAATGATCGCCTCCGTGTTTTCACGGATGTAGCGGATGTCGGAGAAGGGGCAGGTGAAGTAGATCTTCAGCCCCGTTTTCTTGGCGGCGCGGTCAGCAGCCTGCGCGAGGGCGAGCGACGCTTTGCCGTAGAGATAGGACTTCGGGTTGACGACAAGAAATGGTGCGAGACTGCTCTTCATGGATGATGACCTCCTATGCAAAATATTTACCATTGGTTAAATAAATATTACCACAGGTAAAATGCTGTTGCAAGGCTCTTTTTTGTTGACAAAAGGATAAGTAATCCCCTACTATAACAAAAGTAAAAGAGGAGGACGACACATTCATGACGAGCAAAAAACAGCCGCTGCACGAGAAGATCCGCGATGCGATGGAGAAACAATTTGCCGATCTGGCGTATTTCTCTCCGATTCCGGGCGAGCGGGAGCTGTGTCAGATGCTCGGTGTGAGCCGGCCGACGGTGCGTAAGGCGCTTGAGCTCCTGGAGGCGGAAAACAAGATTGTGCGGCTGCAGGGGCGCGGCTCGTTCTATACGGGGGAGAAGATCCCCGTGGACTACTCCGAGGCGCCGCAGCGCGGATTCGGGCTCGCACAGATGTTTTCGGCGGAGGGCCGCGTCACACGCAGCACGGTTCTGCAGCAGGTGGTGGAGCCTGCACGCGGAAATCTCGCGGCGATGCTCGGCATCTCTGAGGGGACGCTCATCTTTCATCTCAAGCGTCTGCGCTATGTGGACGAGAAGATCTATGCCGTCACGGACGACTATATTCCGCTTGCGCTCTGCCCTGAGCTCGTGCATACGGATTTCACGCAGCACGGGCTCCTGCGTACGCTGGAGGCACACGATGTGCACCCTTATGCGGAGGACAAGACCATCGAGGTGCTTCGCGCGACGCCGGAGATCGCACTCTACCTCGAGGTGGCAGAGGCCGCTCCAATTTTTGTCACGCGCATTCAGACGACGGACCGCGAGGGACGCATCATTCAGTACGCGACATCGAAGGCGGATGCGTTCCGCAGCCGCTTCCGCGTACGATCGACGAAATAATAACCAGTGGTAAATAAAATGATTGACAAATGGATTTCTCTGGAATATGATAGCCGTGCATTGAACGTATTTTCAGAAATGGAGGAATCCTCATGTTGGTCGATGGACGGTCCGTGCTCACGGCAGCGAAGGCAGGGCGTTACGGCATTGTTGCGCCGGACTTTCTCACACTGAATGCCGCCCGCGTCTTTGTGCAGACAGCGGATGCACTCAAAACGCCGATTCTGCTTTCCTTCGCACAAGGACATGCGGGGCTGATCTCGCTTGAGGAGGCGGCGCTTGTCGGAAAGTACTGGGCGGAGAAGGCCGCAGTGCCGATCGTTCTGCACCTCGATCACGGACAGGATTTTGACTTCCTGCAGCGCGCGATTGCGCTCGGCTTTACCTCTGTTATGTTGGATGCTTCGATGAAGGATATGGATGAGAATATCCGTCTGACGAAGGAGGTGGTCGCCTACGCGCATACGAAGGGCGTCAGTGTTGAGGCGGAGATCGGTCATGTGGGCGGCGCATCCGAGGGGATTGAGGGGGCGACTTCGGAGAGTGTCTATACGACTGTGGCGGAGGCAGTGACCTTTGCAGAGGCGACGGGGGTAGATTCGCTCGCTGTTTCCATTGGCACCGCGCATGGTGTCTACGCGCACAATCGGGCGCCGGAGCTGAACTTTGAGCGGCTGCGTGAGCTCTCCGCTGCGGTTCCCGTGCCGCTCGTGCTCCACGGCGGATCCGGCACCGGCGATGAAAATCTGCGGCGGGCCGTGCGCGAGGGGATCACGAAGCTGAACGTCTATACAGATTTCCTCGTCGGGGCGATGGAGGAGATCAAGGCGGTGGGGACGGACTCTCTGATTGATTTACAGAAGGCATCGGATGAGGGGATGCGCAGGGTGCTCACGCATTACATCAACCTCATTTCAAAAACGGCATAAAGCGCATCGAAGAAGCTGTCGCATTGCGGCAGCTTCTTCGCAGTTCTGAACAAATGGCAAGCGCGGCATCACCGCGGCAACACATTTACAAAAATTCAAAAACTGATATGTTGTAAAAAACATACTTTATATGCTATAATTCAAATCGTTACAAGTTCGCAGCAAACGGGAGGTGGTTCCTTGCAGACAGAGGCACTCGTCGGCGCACTCTTCCTGCTCTTTGTTGTCCAAGTCATCGGGACGCATCTGCAGGTCAAAGAGTACAAGCGCGCCGTACGCGAGCTGCACAAGCGCGGCAACGTCGGCATCGGCTCACGCAGGAGAAAGCTTGGCCCGTCGAACATCGTTGTGATTGCGTGCAATTCGAGCGGGGAGATTCTGGAGGGGCGCATCATGCAGGGGATGACCATCCTCAGCCGGTTTCGTCCCATCGAAGGGATTGCCGGACGAACGATCTACGACCTCCATGCGGAGTACGCGTCGCTGCCCGAGAAGCGGCGTGTGCATTACAAGGGCCATCTGCAGGCGCTCGATGCCCTGATCACACGTTTGGGCGATCAACAGACGGTGTAAAGCCTACCAAGAGGACAGCTGATCACATAGGAGGAAAACAAATGTATCAATCAGTGAAGATTGTCGCCGGCAAGGGCGGCTGGGGCGGGCCTCTCGTGCTCGTTCCTACGGAGACGCGCAATAAGATTGTCAGCGTCACGGGCGGCGGTGTACACCCGCTCGCGGCAAAGATTGCGGAGATGACGGGCTGTACAGCGGTCGACGGGTTTGCAACGGGGGTGCCGGATGAGGAGATCCTGCTCGCTGTTGTGGACTGCGGTGGTACGGCACGCTGCGGCGTCTATCCGAAGAAAGGGGTCCTGACGGCGAATGTTCTGCCCGTTGGCAAGACAGGGCCGCTCGCACAGTTCATCACGAAGGAGCTTTACGTGTCGGCGGTCGACCTCTCCTGTCTCTCGCTTGCGGACGAGAGCGAAAGTGCAGCCGCGGCTGCGGCAATGCCTGCCCGCGCACCCAAGACGAAGGATGCGGCGAAGGCGGAGATTGCAGCCATGCAGGCGGGGCGCGAAAAGAATTTTGTCACGCGCCTGGGCATTGCGATCGGCGGTATCGTCAATAAGTTCTACGCAGCCGGGCGCGAGACCATCGACATCACGATCAAGAGCATCCTGCCGTTTATGGCGTTCGTCTCCATGATCCTCGGCATCATCAGCGTTTCGGGACTTGGCAATGTCATCGCAAACACCATCTCACCGCTCGCAAGTACGCTGCCGGGCATGCTTATCATCTCTCTCATCTGTGCGATTCCGTTCATCTCACCCGTGCTCGGGCCGGGGGCCGTCATCGCGCAGGTCGTCGGAACGCTGCTCGGTGCGCAGATTGGCATGGGAAACATCCCGCCGCAGTATGCGCTGCCTGCACTCTTTGCGATCAACGCACAGGTTGGTGCGGACTTCGTTCCGGTGGGGCTGAGCCTCGGTGAGGCGGATCCGGAGACGATTGAGCTGGGGGTGCCCGCCGTTCTCTATTCACGCGTCATCACGGGGCCGCTGGCGGTTCTGATCGCCTACGCGGCGAGCATTGGACTTTACTAATCGGGAGGGATATAGTATTATGGAACTGATAGCAACCGTAGCAAACGGCTTCATGGATCTCTTCCGCGCGGGTGCGGCGACATTTACCTCATGGGTCACGGGGATTATCCCCCTGCTCGTCATCATGATGACAGCGGTCAACTCGCTCATCAAGCTCATCGGAGAGGAGCGTGTAAACGGCGTGGCACAGCGTGCGACGCAGAACATCATCACGCGCTATACCGTTCTCCCCGTTCTTGCCGTACTCTTCCTCGGCAATCCGATGTGCTACACGTTCGGCAACTTTGTCGATCAGAAGTACAAGCCCGCCTACTATGACGCGGCGGTTAGCTTCGTTCATCCCGTGACAGGGCTCTTCCCCCATGCCAATGGAGGGGAACTCTTCGTCTACATGGGGATTGCGGCGGGGATTACGACCATGGGTCTGCCGCTGGGTGATCTTGCCGTTCGGTACTTTCTTGTGGGCATTGTCGTCATCCTGGTTCGCGGCATTGTCACCGAGAAGATCTATCTCTATATGAAGCGCCGTGAGGCGAAGCAGGCATAGTAAAACGCAGCCTTCTCCCCGTTTCGGAGCAGTGCGTTTTCATGAGACAGGAGGATGCAGCATGAAATTCTATTGCGAAGTTACGAGCTGGGGCGAGGAGTCTCTTCTTTTCCTCGATGATCCGAACGCCAACTTTATCATCCTATTCAACAACAATGCGCCGCAAGAGCTCGCAGAGTTCTCCGTCCTCCACACGCCGGCAAACTATAACGAGGATCCTGCAGTTGGCGATACGATGATTCTATGCGATAAGGCGTTTACCATCACGGCCATCGGGGATGAGGCGCTCCACACGCTCAGGGAGCTTGGGCACTGCACGCTTTCGTTCAAGGGCGGCGAGACCCCGGAACGTCCGGGCTGCATCATGCTCAAAGGGGATGTGCCGCTCGTGAAGGACGATATGAAGATGGGAGCAAGCATCGAAGTCCACTAAAATGAAGCTCATGGGGGCTGCCGCAGCAGCGGCAGCCCCTTTTTCCGCAACGTTATAGAAAATATGTCAATGCGTATTACAAAAGCAAGAATGTGTTCTATCGTTCATGAGAGGGGGTCACGATGAAGAAAATCGTTGACGATGTGCGCCTCATCTTTAAATGCTGCAGTCTCTACTATCAGGACGGGCTCGGGCAGAAGGAGATCTGCGAGGTGCTCGGGATCTCGCGCCCGACGGTCTCGCGCATGCTTACCATCGGCAAGGAGCGCGGCATCGTTCGCATCGAGATCCAGAACCCAGACAACATTGCCTACGGCAAGATGGAGCGTGAGCTCGAGAAGAAATATCATCTGCAGGAGGCCATCATTGTGCCGTCCAGCCCCATCTCGGACGGACAGTATCCCGTCAGCTCGGAGATCGGCAGTGCAACGCTTGAGTATCTGTCACGCGTCCTGCTGGATGGCTATCTCGTCGGCATCACGATGGGGCTCGCGATCCAGAATGTCGTGCGTTCGGATTACTTTATCCGCAGCCCGATCAAGGCGACCTTTGTGCCGCTTGTGGGCGGCGTTGCCGAGAGCCGCCTCGATATCCACTCCAACTATCTCGCACAGGAATTCGCCGACCGCTTCGTTGGGGACTGCGTGCAGTTCTTCGCACCTGCAGTGTTCTCGCGGCGGGAGGTGCTCGAGGGATTCCTGGAGGAAAAGACAATCCGCAACGTGATTCGTCTATACTCTCGTCTCGATCTCGTTCTGATGGGGATCGGGATTCCGTCGACGGAGCACTCGACGATCCTTCAGACGGGGTATGTGGACCGCGCGATTCTTGAGGAGTTCACATCACGCGGGGCCGTGGGGGATATTGCGCTGCGCTATTTTGACGCGAGTGGTGATACGACACCGTTCCAAGACTTCAACGAGCGCGTGGCGGGCATTCCGCTCGATACGCTGAAGAAGATCCCGCGCCGTGTCGGCGTTGCGGGCGGACGGGCAAAGAAGGATGCCGTGCTCGGCGCCATCCGCGGCGGCTTTATCAATGTCCTGATTACGGATATCGACTGTGCGGAGAACCTGATCTAGTACAGTTGTAAAAAGCAAAATATGTGATACAATGCAGATAATTTCTTTGGAATTGGTGAGGTGTATATCTGCATGAACGATGAGAAGAATCTTGCATGGCCCGTCTATCTTCTGCTGCTCGGCCTCATTTCGTTTCAGATCCTCTTTGGGATCGGCGGAACGGCACTCCTCGACCCGGATGAACCGGTCTATGCGGAGACGGCAAAGGAGATGATCCGCTTCGGAGACTATCTCTCACCGCGTATCTACAATGAATTCTGGTACGATAAGCCGCCCATATTCTATTGGCTTGTCACGGCATCGCTGAAACTGTTCGGGGGCTTCAGCGAGATGGCAGCGCGTCTCCCTGCGGCGCTTATGGCGATCGGTTCCATCCTCATGACGGCCCTCGCCGTGGCCCGTCTCTTCGGTGCTCGCACGGGGTTCTGGTCGGGGGTCGTCATGGGGACGAGCATCATCCTCATGTATATGGGCAAGGCATCTGTGACGGACTCCACGCTGCTGTTCTTTCTGACGGCGGCGCTCTTTTCATTCATCCATCGACACTACTGGCTGATGTATTTCGCCTGTGGGCTTGCGGTGATGACAAAGGGGCCCATCGGTGTGGTCTTCCCCGCAGGGATTGTCTTTTTTTATCTGCTCGCGACGCGTCAGCTCGAGCAGATCTTTCGCATGCACATCCTGCGCGGGCTCCTGCTCGTCGTTGTCGTTGGTCTGCCGTGGTATCTCTATATGTACGATGTGCACGGTATGGCGTTCCTCTACGAGTTCATCGGATTCCACAATGTCAGCCGCTTTACGGCACCGCTCCATCCCGTGCGCGCGCATTGGTGGTTCTATCTGCCCGTTCTGATCCTTGGCTTTTTCCCGTGGACGGGCCTTCTCATTCAATCTGTTAAGAATGCTTTTCGCCGAAGTTTCGGTGAGGAGGCGCGGATGCTCGCCTTCTTCCAAGTGTGGTGGATCTTCGTCCTCGTTTTCTTCTCGATTGCGCAGACGAAGCAAGTCTCCTATATGCTGCTGCTGACCCCCGCACTCTCCACCATCATCGGCTGGAATCTTGCACGCATGCTTGAGGACTGGCGGCAGACTCATTTCGCATGGGCAGGCGGGAGCGCACTCATGTTTCTCGTTCTGGGTCTGGGCTGGCTGATGAGCGGGGACAGTCTCGCACCGCTCGCAGAGGGAGGGCTCTGGCTCGGTGCGCTCACCCTTGTCCTAGGCGCTGCGATCGTCTACAGCATTACGGCATCGCACAATCTTATGCTTGCGGCGTGGCTGCACGTCGTTGCAGGTGTGGTGACGATGGTCATCGCCTTTGGCTTTATGATGCCTGCCATTGAGGGGCATTTTAGTGTGAAGCAGGTTGCGCTCCACTATGCGGCAAACTATCACGCGGCCGCTGAGGCAGAGGGACGGGCGCTCTATATCGACAAGCAGCTGCGCCCCGGCGTTATGCTCTACACAGATCTTCCCGGTATCGAGGCGGATACGAATCATGCGGCATCGCTCTCGGCGCTGCGCGCGGATGAACGCCCGAAGTACATCATCATGCGGGATTTCATGTACCAAAAGATGCGGAAGGAGCTCGGCGCAGAGAACTGGGAGCTTGTCTTTGCGCGTGACGGACTTTGTATTTTTAAGGATGATAAAGAATGAGTGTGCCCGTCCTCTATCTCGTTGTACCCTGCTACAATGAGCAGGAAGTGCTGCTCGATACCGCAGAAAAACTGGGGCAAAAGCTCGTGGGGCTGATCGCATCGGGCAAGGTGCATGATCGAAGCCGCATTGCCTTCGTCAACGACGGCAGCCGCGACGGTACATGGGGTTTGATTTGTCAGTGTACGAGGCAAAATCCGCACTTTTCCGGGATCAATCTCGCCCACAACGAGGGGCATCAGAATGCGCTGCTCGCGGGTCTCATGACTGTCCTTCCCCATGCGGATGTGACGATCAGCATGGATGCCGATCTGCAGGATGATATTGACGCGATCGACGCAATGCTTGAGAAGCACGCGGCGGGGGCGAATATCGTCTACGGCGTGCGCGAGAATCGTGCGTCGGATACGTTCCTGAAGCGTTTTACGGCGGAGAGTTTCTATCGTGCGATGCGTGCGCTTGGCGCGGATATTGTGTTCAACCATGCGGATTTTCGCCTGATGGATCGGTGCGCCCTTATGGCGCTCGCGGAATATTCGGAGGTCAACCTCTTTCTCCGCGGGATTGTGCCCATGATCGGCCTGACCCATGATATTGTCTACTATACACGCAAACAGCGGCTTGCAGGCGACTCGAAATATCCGTGGCGGCGCATGGCCTCGTTTGCGTGGGAGGGGGTGACATCGCTCTCGGCACGTCCGATCCGTCTCATCTCGCAGATGGGCATCGTCATCTCATTCATCAGCGGGCTGATGCTCATTTGGTCGATTGTGCGGCACTTCGTGGGAGAGACCATTGTCGGCTGGACGAGCCTCGTCGTCTCGCTTTGGTTTCTCGGCGGACTGATCCTGCTCTCCATTGGTGTCATCGGCGAGTACGTTGCGAAGATCTATCTCGAGGTGAAGCGACGTCCGCGCTATCTTGTACAGGATTTTATCGATTCGAATGAGAGCGAAAAAAATAAGCCCCTTTTTTGAAAAATTTTTAGGAGAAAAGAAGGAGAATATTATTTTGTGGAGAATTATTATTTGTGAAAGAGGAAGTAGATCCGGTCTATGGTATCTTTCACACTCCACATTTTGAGGAAGGACATTCTTCCATTTTATTTTGCTGTGTATTTTACAACCAATTGGGAGGGTTATTTATGTCAGTATTTTATCTTGCAGACAAAAAGCACATGGTTGAGGTCTATGGTGATGAAGAGCTAAAGCTCTCTGTCGGCGGACAGGAACTTGCGGCGATCCGGCCGAATACCGTGGATGCTGCGCAGGAAAAACACGTTCCCGTGGCGACGTACGATGCCGCTAAGAATGAGGTGCATGTCAAGGTCGGCTCCGTTGCCCATCCGATGACCGAGGAGCATCTCATCGAGTACATCATCCTCGTGACGAAGAAGGGAACACAGCGCATCAATCTCACCGCAGTGGATGCCCCCGAGGTTACGTTCCGTCTGGCAGACGGCGATACGCCGGTGAAGGTGCTCGAGTACTGCAATCTGCACGGACTTTGGCAGGCAGAGCTCTAAGCCGCGCCTGCTTCGCAGAAAGCTGTCGCACAGCCGTGCGGCAGCTTTTTTGCACCCGAACGCTCCAAAAATCTATCGCATTTCCAATATTATTCCTGTATAATAGCTCTCAGCGAGAGAGAAAAGACTGCGAAATATAGGGGGGTGATGGTATGCGCTGGGCACAGGTGAGCGTTGTGACAACCCATGAAGGGGCGGATCTGATCGGGAATATCCTGATGGAGCTTGGTGCCGCAGGGACAGAGATCGACGATCCGTCCCTTGTGAATGCGTACATCGATGCGGGGCTCTGGGACTATACGGATCTGCCGCGCGCCGAGGATACGGAGACCGTGACGCTGCGGGCATATCTTCCCGAGGATGCTCGTCTGGAGGGCAGTCTCCTGACGCTCGCGGAGCGCGTGGAGAACCTGCGCGGCGTGGACGCAGCCATCGGCGCGGGCACGATCTCGCACACGTTTGTTGCCGATGAGGACTGGGCAGAGACATGGAAGGCGTACATCCACACGGAGAAAATCGGACAGCGCATTGTCGTGCGTCCGACGTGGGAGGAGTATACCCCGCAGGGTGATGAGATCGTCATCGACCTCGACCCGGGAGCGGCGTTCGGTACGGGCGCACACGCGACGACGGCGATGTGCCTGCGCTGGTTGGAGCACCTCGTATGTCCGCAGATGCGCGTCTACGATGTGGGCTGCGGCTCGGGCATTCTCGCCATTGCCGCTTCGAAGCTCGGTGCGGGCGAGGTCATCGCAGTGGACTATGATCCCGTTGCGGTTTCCGTTGCCGAGGAGAATATCCGCGCGAACCATGTGCACAACGCTGCGGCCCTTCAGAGTGACTTGCTGGCGGTCTGTACGGGGCTCGAGCCCGCTGCGCTCATCACGGCGAATATCATTGCGGATATCATTATCCGCCTTTTCGACCAGCTGGACGCATATCTTGCTCCGGGCGGCGTCCTCATCGCCTCGGGCATCATTGACGACCGCATCGCCGACGTGGAGCGTGCGGCAGCAGCGCATGGCTATACTGTCCTCGACATGACCTGTGAAAAGGAGTGGGCAGCGATGATCATCCGGCGCACTGCAGAGCTGGAGCCCTGATGCGCAGGCTGTTCTATGCGGGGGCGCTCACGGAGGAAATTGAGATCACGGGCGGGGACGCACATCATCTCGTGCGTGTCATGCGTGCACAAAGTGGGGATGAGGTGATCGTCGCCGGTGGTGACGGCCGCGCTGCCCGTATGGCGATCTGCGGCATCGAGCGTGACCGCGTACATCTTCGCCGCATGGCATACCTGCCTCAGGCGGAGACAAGGAACGCCGAGGTCATCCTCATACAGGCACTTCTCAAGGGTGAGAAGATGGACTTTGTCGTGCAGAAGGCGGTCGAGCTCGGCGTAGCAGCACTCTATCCCGTCGAAACAGAGCATGTCGTCGTACGCTACGATGCGAAAAAGGCAGCGGCGAAGGCCGTGCGCTGGCAGAAGATTGCGGACGAGGCGGCAAAGCAGTGCGGACGGCAGGCGCTCATGCCCGTTGCGGCGATTGCACCGCTGTCCGCACTCCTGCGGAATCCGGAGCTCTTTGGTGCACCCGATACGGCCGTTGTATTCTGCTACGAAGGCGAGCGCGAGCAGTCCCTGCGTACGCGTCTGCATGGGCTTTCCGCGCGGCGTGTCGTCTTGATTGTTGGTGCAGAGGGCGGCTTCTCGCCGACAGAGGCAGAGGCCGTCACGGCGGCGGGGGCGCAGTCCGTTTCGCTTGGGCATCTCATTCTGCGTGCGGAGACGGCGGCACTTGCGGCAGTTGCCGTGACGCAGTACGAACTTGGAAACTTTGATCTTTAGGAAGGAAATATTATGAAGAAGAGATATACAGCTCTTTTTGCGGCGGTATTTGCCGTCAGTATGATTACGGGCTGCGGCACGAGCAACAGTGCGGATCAAGGCACGACGGCAAAGGCACAACCGTCCGCCGAACAGAGCAAAGGCTCGGGGCAGCGCGGTGAGGCTGCGCCGACGTTTACACTCAAGAACCTCGCGGGCGAGGATGTCGCCGTCGAGGCGAAGGGCAAGCCCTACATCATCAACTTCTGGGCGACGTGGTGCCCGCCCTGTCAGGCGGAGATCCCCGATCTTGCGGCGTTCCATGCGGCGCACAAGGATGCGGTGGATTTCTATGCCGTCAACCTGCAGGAGGATGCTGCGCCCGTGCAGAAATTCATGCAGGAGCGCAAGGCGGATCTGCCCGTCGTGCTCGACACAAAGGGGGCAGCGGCAACTCTCTATGGCGTGCGGGCGATCCCGACCACCGTGGTCGTTGACAAGGAGGGCAAGATTGCCTTCCGCAAGACGGGCGGCGTGACGAAAGAGGAGCTGGAAGATGTCATCGGAAAGCTCTAAAAGGGCGATGCGGGGAGGGCGGACCGTATGGAAATGACACTGCTCGGCGGCGCATTCCTCGCGGGTTTTCTCTCGTTTATCTCGCCGTGTGTACTGCCTCTTTTGCCGACCTTTTCCCTGATTCTTGCAAAGAACAGTCAGCAGGACGGCGGTGAGGCGCGGCGGTTGTATGCGAACACGACCGCATTCCTCGCGGGATTTACGCTCGTCTTTGTTCTGCTCGGCGCGTCGGCGTCTCTGATCGGCACATGGCTTTTCTCCTATCAGGAACTCCTGCGGCAGGGCGCGGCTGTGCTGATTATCATCATGGGGCTCTTCATGACGGGCTGGATACGGATTCCGCTGCTCCTGCGTGAGTACCGCCCATTTCAGCGGCGCGGCTTTGACGGCATCGGCGGCGCGTTCCTTCTCGGCTGCGGCTTCACCCTCGGATGGACACCGTGCACTGGCCCGATGCTCGCGACGATTCTCCTCTATGCGGGGGATACGGCAACCGTCGGTTCAGGTGCTCTGCTCCTCCTCGTCTACAGTCTCGGCTTTGCCGTTCCGTTCTTCCTGCTCGCCGTCATCTGGCGGCGGCACATTATGAAGCTGCGTGCGTTCTATCAGTATCTCCCGCGCATCCAGCAGGCGGCAGGCATCGTGCTCGTCCTCCTCGGCGTTCTGCTCT
>ERZ773043.199-NODE-199-length-33645-cov-10.990235_pt1 | contig 33645 bp, 26 predicted proteins | sample MGYA00580636_ERZ773043 | MGnify/ENA primary metagenome ERZ773043 (study PRJEB29015, sample SAMEA2737992) | human oral metagenome | biome: human oral; feature: human-associated habitat; material: dental | place: China | collected 2065 ...
CTGCCTTTGACCGCCTGAAAGCTCAGAAATCTGCCTGTCTGAAAAGTCTGTCATCTTCATTTTTTCAAGCGCCTTAAGTGCAAGCTCTCTCTCTTTTTTTCCGGGTCTTTTAAAAAGCCCGAGATGCGTATATCTTCCCATCATAACTACATCAAGTACAGTAGTGGGGAAATCCCAGTTTACACTACCGGACTGAGGTATATAAGCGATATTTTTATACACCTCTTTATAGGGTCTGCCCATAATGGACACTCTGCCCGACACCGGCTTTAAAAGCCCTAAAATTCCCTTTATCAGAGTTGACTTTCCCGCTCCGTTCGGTCCTATAACGGCAGTGATGGAATTTTCACATATATCAAGGTCTATGTCCCAGATTACTGGCTTATCGGTATAAGCCATAGTAAAATCTTCGACATGTACTATAGATTTTTCCAATGAATAGTTTTGATTCAAATCTTCTGAATCCAAAGACTTTTCGAGAATGTCGGTTTGTTTTCTTTCTTGATTAATCTTCTTATACATAATTAATTACCAGTCAATATATTGTAAAAGTTATTTAAGATATTTAACTATAAGGTCAACATTATGCTTATACATATCTATATAAGTATCTCCCGGCTGTCCTTTCGGTGCAAGTGAATCTGAAAAAAGCTGTTCATCCTGCTCGCCTTCTTTTCCTACTATCTTCACATCCTGTCCCTTTGCAGCCGCACCTTCTCTAAGTTTTTCCATACGTGCAGGGTCAGTGGTTGATTCTGCAAATACAGCCTTTATCTTATGCTCTACTATAAAATCAATGGTTTCCTGTATGTCCTGATTTGAAACCTCAGATTCAGTACTTACACCCTGTGGTGCTTTCACAGTTACTGAATAGGCTCTTGAAAAGTAGTTAAAAGCATCATGTGGGGTTATAAGATATCTTCTGTCAGCAGGTATTTTTTCAATATTTTCCTTTATGTAGGAATCAAGCTCAGTAAGTTCTTTTATATAACTGTCCCTGTTTTTTTCATACATTTCTTTTTGTTCCGGATTTAATCCCGAAAGTGCATCGCATGCTTCCTCTACCGCAAGCTTATATAAATCTATATCAAACCAGAAATGAGGATCTACAACCATCTCGCCGTCCTCATCCATCTGTCCTATCTTATCCTTTGGAAAATTCTTGCTTACAGCCGTTCCCAGCTTTTCAAGTGCCTCAACCATCTTGCCCTCAAAATGCAAACCGTGATACAGTACAAGATCTGCCGACTGAAGTTTTTTATTGTCCTCAGGCTTTGCCGTATAAAGATGCGGATCCTCTCCTGCCGGTATTATAAGCTCTATATTTACAGTATCTCCCGCTATTTGCTCAGTCATATCCTGTAAAAACGAAGTGGTTACTACAACCGTTTTTTTGTCTTTATCACTTTTTTTGTCGGATTTCATATCTGAGTTTTTTGAATTGTCCTTTGCATCCGACTTCATGTCAGCCTTTGCATCCGACTTCATCGCTTCTGAACCTGAACTCTGCTGTGTTGTCTTATCCCCTCCTCCCTGCTGGCATGCTGCCAAAAGTGCCATCATAGATACGGCAGCCATAATTATTTTAACTTTACTGCCAAATTTACTCATTTAAGTACCTTCTTTCTTGATTATTTTCATAATTTTTAGGCATACCTAAATTATATTCTTTGGAAAGCCTAATTTCATATAAATATATACCCTAATTTAAGATTTTAGTCAAGTCTTTTTTATAGATTGGTTGTGTTCAAGCTTTTTTATAACATTACGATCCGATTTTCATTATAAAGTTTATACACCCCCATAGCATGTACCCTATAATATTTTTGTAATTATTACAAAAAAACAGCAAACCTTTTTGATTTACTGTTTAGCAAGTTGCTATATAATAGCCTCTTATTTGATTTTTTGAGTTAGGCAAGCCGGGATTTTCATTTGCTCCTTACAACGATTTTTTCATGTGATAATTATTCCTACAATCAATGCTATTAAATATTAAAACAACATTTTTAAACAATACAAAAAGTGCGGCAAACAGATAGTGTCCCCTATATACCGCACTTTCATACTGCTATTCTTCTTCTTACCACCTCATATGCCAATACACCTGCTGCCACTGAAGCATTAAGCGAGTCTACCTCACCTCTTACAGGTATCGCTGCATGAAAATCACACTTTTCCTTCACAAGCCGGCTTACGCCGTTTCCTTCACTGCCGATTACAATCCCGATTGCACCGCTTAAATCAATGCTATACATTGATGCACCGCTCATATCCGCACATACAAACCATATCCCCCTTTCCTTTAACTTATCAATAGTTCTTGAAAGATTTGCAACCCTTGCCACTTTTGTGTAATTAAGCGCACCGGCGGAGGTCTTGGCAACTGCAGCTGTAAGCGCTGCCGCACGGTTTTTAGGTATTATAACCCCATGTGCTCCGGCAAGGTTTGCCGTCCGTATTATAGCACCAAGATTGTGAGGATCTTCTATACCGTCAAGAAGTATTATAAAAGGCGGCTCATTTTTATCTTCCGCAATTTTTAATATATCTTCAACTTCCGCATATTTATATGAAGCGGCTAAGGCAGCCGTTCCTTGATGATTACTTGAGGCGCATACTATATCAAGCTTTTTTTTATCTATAAATTCTACTTTTACTCCATGCTTTTTTGCCTCATCAAGTATAACTTTTACAGACTGACTGTTAAGATTCTCCTGTATATAAATCCTGTCTACGGAGTTGCCTGAACGCAGTGTCTCAATAACCGCATTTCTCCCGTAAATTATATTTTCATCCATTAAATTAAAACCTTCTTTACAAAACTTTACTGCTTGTGAATTAAACACTTTTTTATAAATTTAATACTTTGCCGAAGTAAAAATTTATTTAAACCTAAATAATATTTTAATATTTTTATATTCCGGCACTATATTCAGTCTTGCTCCAGCCTGACTTTATAAGCTCCACAACCCTTTTATAGTTTCCATTTATATAAAGGAATCCCAAAAGAGTTTCGAGCCCTGTGGCATGCCTGTAATCAGATACTGAGGCATTTTTTGCACTGCTGTGAGAATTTGAGTTTCTCCCTCTTTTAAATATGGTGTACTCCTCTTCGCTAAGCAAATCCTTTATATTTCTAAACAGTTTTGCCTGCCCTGCGGCACTTGTATACTCAGTCGCCTGTGCATGAAGTTTTTTTACGGATTTATTCCCCTTGCTTATTATAACCGTCCTTACAACCGTCTCGTAAACCGCATCACCTATATAGGCAAGTATAACAGGCGAGTAACAGCCTGTGTCAGGCAGCGTTATATCAAAGCTTTCAAGTATACAGCCTAAGCCTTCTTCCATTTTACACCTTCCCTTGTATCCTCAAGCACTATGCCCATTGAAAGAAGCCGGTTTCTTATCTCATCAGCCTGTTTGTAATCCTTATTCTTTCTTGCCTCCTGTCTTTTTTCAATTAAGGCTTCCACTTCTTCATCAATACTTAACTGTTTCCTTTTTGTTATTATGCCTAACACATTACATAATGTATCTATGGCTTCATGCAGAGCATTTATATATTCCTTTGAGCTGTTTTCATCTACAGTTGAATTTGCAAGCCTGACTATCTCAAACACCGTACTTATAGCATCGGCAGTATTAAAATCGTCATCCATAAAAACCTCAAATTTGTTTTTAAGTTTAAGCAGCCGGTCTAAATTTTGTTTTTCCATGTCATCGGCAGCATCACGGCTGCTTTGTAATAAAAACTCATCAAGCCTTTCAACTGAAGTTATAATCCTGTCAAGTGCATTTTTTGAGCTCTCCATTAAATCCATTGAAAAATTCAGCGGGTTTCTATAATGTGCACTAAGCATAAAAAATCTAAGTGCCTGCAAATCATACTTTTCACCTATTTGTCTGACCGTAAAAAAATTACCCAGAGACTTGCTCATTTTCTTATTATCAATATTTAAAAAAGCATTATGCATCCAGAAATTTGCAAACTTCATACCGCTGCTTGATTCTGACTGGGCTATCTCATTCTCATGGTGCGGAAATATAAGATCCTCTCCTCCGCCATGTATATCTATCTGGACACCAAGATATTTCCTGCTCATAACTGAACACTCTATATGCCACCCCGGTCGTCCCTTTGACCATGGAGAATCCCAATACGGTTCCCCCTCTTTTTTAGGTTTCCAAAGTACAAAATCCGCCGGTGATTTTTTGGATTCCTCACCGGTAACCTGAAGCTCTCTGAAACCTGATTGCAGTTCGTCTATATTTTTATTTGAAAGCCTGCCGTAATCTTTAAAACTCTCTACATCAAAATATACGGTCCCGTCTTTAGCGACATAGGCATGTTTTTTTTCTATAAGAGTTTTTATCATATCTTCCATGCCATCTATCTCCTGCGTTGCAAGCGGATGCTTTGTCGCAGGCATTATATTCATATCCGCCATATCTTTTTTACATTCAGCTATATATCTTGTAGAGATAACTATTGATTCTACACCCTCTTCTTTAGCCCTATTTATAATCTTGTCATCAACATCGGTAAAATTGGAGACATAGTTTACATCATATCCTTTATATATAAAATATCTCCTTACAGTGTCAAAAAAAATCATAGGTCTTGCATTACCTATATGTATAAGATTGTATACCGTAGGACCGCATACGTACATCTTTACCTTGCCCTCTTCAAGCGGTACAAACTCTTCCTTTTTCCTTGTAAATGTATTAAAAATCCTCATAAATTGAAATTTCCTTATTTAGTATAGTTTTATCGTTTATTTATTGTTTAGATCCTGTTTCAGTTTTTACGGCTTAATTGCTAAAATATACCGCAACAGCCTCCACAACCTGTACTTCCGGCTATATCCTGAGAAGCTATATCTCTGACTGAAGTTATAAGACAGACGGCATGTGCGCTTATTCCTTCGCCGTCTCCTGTAAATCCCAGCCCCTCCTCAGTAGTCGCTTTTATATTTACCTGTGAAAGCTCTATATTTAAAACTTTAGATATATTTTTTCTCATATCGTCAATATATAAAGCCATCTTAGGCTTTTGTGCCACTATGGTGGCATCAATATTTTCAACTATGTAAGTTTTTTCCAGAAGCATGTCAGCTACCTTTGAAAGCAATGTCATACTTGAAATATCTTTATATTCTTTATCGCTGTCGGGGAAATGCTTTCCTATGTCTCCAAGCCCGGCAGCACCTAAAAGTGCATCCATTACAACATGCAAAAGCACATCTGCATCCGAATGTCCAAGAAGCCCCTTTTCAAATGGTATTTCAACGCCTCCCAGTATAAGCTTCCTGCCGGAGACAAGTCTGTGTACATCATAACCGTGTCCGATTCTCATATAACTGTATAATCCTCTTTAAAATCTGTTATTGTCTGCATATCTTCTGCAAAATACCGGTATAAATATACAGGTTTATTTTGCTTTTGATAAACAATTTATTTATAATCCAATTAATTAAAAGCCGACTCATGGTATTAACCGGTGTCAAACTATAAACCTGAGTTTCTGACCTATACATCTTAATTCCACATCTGTATACATACCGACAACCTCCCCGTCCGTATGCACCGCAAGAGGGGTTTCAGTATGTATTTTTATCTCACGACATTCACGGTTTCTTACACCCGCATACTTCATATGATTTCCAAACATTGCACCTAAAAGTATCTTTACAAGCTTAAGCTTTGATTTATGGTGTATTATACACACTGAAAGTTCACCGTCAGTATTATCGGCTTTAGGTGCAAATCTGAAGCCTCCTCCCTCAGTAGGGTGATTATGTGAAGCCACAAGCACTATATTATTAAATTCAATTTTTTTTTCACCGTCAAATATTACATACCCTTTTACAGGTTTTGTCTTTAAAAGGCATTTAATACCTGATGCTATATATATAAATTTTTTAAGCAAAAAACCTGTAGGTATACCCAATTTCCTTCTTTCAGTTATATCATGACAGACCTTTGCATCATAACCTATACCTGAACTTACTATAAATCTCCTGTGGCAGCCCTTTCCATAGCTTAAAATACCATAATCTATTTCCTTAATTTCTTTAGATTTCAATATATGTTTAAGACATCTTTTAGGGCTTTTAGGCAACTTAAGCCCCCTTGCAAGGTCATTTCCCGAACCTGTCGGTATATATCCCATTGTAAAGCCCGGGCTTATCCTTGCACCGTCAACTATCTCATTGGCTATTCCGTCTCCGCCCACCGCTATTATACAGACCTCTTCATCAGTATCGGTAAGTTCACCTGCTATCCTCGCCGCATCTCCTACTCCATCTGTTATATATGCCTTATAGACTATCTTCTTTTTTACAAGATAGTGCTCAAGGGTTTTCCATAATTTATATCCTCTCTCACCACCTGAATTAGGATTTATAATAAAATTAAGCATTTAATCTCCTATCTGTCATGTCGGCAGTTATCCTGTGTCAGGAAAACAGGTAAATGCCTGCTAAATATTTTCTATATAAAAACCGCATATACTTTATGCCGTTTTCATGCGATTTTTTGCATGCCCATATACAGCTGTTCAGGAAAACGCTGATTAAATCATCGCTTCTTTAAGAATTATAGCATATAAGGTAATAAAGAAAAAGTACAATCAAAAAATCCTCTTGACAATAACAGCTTTTTTGAATATACTTATCTGGCGTTTAAAAAGCCTTGGGATCTTAGCTCAGCTGGGAGAGCATCTGCCTTACAAGCAGAGGGTCACAGGTTCGAGCCCTGTAGGTCCCATTTTTTCTATAAAGCATATGGCGGAATAGCTCAGTTGGCTAGAGCACACGGTTCATACCCGTGGTGTCGAGAGTTCAAGTCTCCCTTCCGCTATTTTTTATTGCTTATTTTTGGTTTTCAGTATATCATATAAGCAGGGCAGCAATACCCTTCATCCTATTATTATTGATATTTAATTATAGAAGTGAGGTACTGTATGAAGAAAAGTGTTTTTAAAGAAAAGTGTTTAAAGCTGCTCAGGACATACAATCATGCTTGGGTTTTTTCATATTCCATACTGTATTTGATCTGGTATCAATATCTTGAAAATACTGTTACAACAAACTTTAATATTATACACAGCCATTATGATGATGTAATACCGTTTGTTGAATATTTTATAATACCCTACCTTTACTGGTTTGTATATCTTGGAGCAGTTACGGTTTTTTTGTTTTTAAAGGATAAGAACGAATTTTATCATTTTATGTTTTATATATGTGTCGGTATGAGTACCTGCCTGCTTATATGTCAGATTTATCCAAACGGCACCAATCTTAGGCCTGTTTTAGATTTTAACAGGAACTGGGCAACAAAGCTTGTACATTTTATATACAGTATTGATACTAATACAAATGTGTTTCCCAGCATACATGTATATAATTCAATAGGTGCACATATAGCAATTTCCAAAAGTAAATTTTTTAAAGGAAATATAGCCGTGCAGATATTTTCATTGATATCCTGCCTGAGTATATGTGCTTCAACAGTATTTTTAAAGCAACATTCCATGCTTGATGTATTTGCGGCATTTATACTTGGAGTCGTTATGTATTTTGTTGTTTACGGAAAAGTAAAGGTTCCTGATGAGTTCCCGCAAATCGCCAAAAAAACACGCAGAAAATCAACTGCTGTTTAAAATTTAAACCTGCCCCTTATATACATAGGAGCAGGTTTAATTTTTTTATATATTATATTACTGTAACTTAAAACTTGCCATATCATCATAGTAGGTTTTTTCCATGAAATCAGGGCTCATAATATTTAAATGTAAATCTATATTTTCAATCTTATCAATTTTATTATTTTTTAAATCCTCTCCAAGCAATCCCAATTTTACAAATCTACAGTTGCCTTTTAAAATAGTGCCGCTGCTGTAAGCAGACATTGCAAAACCGTCTACCGAAAGCTTATCGGCTGCAAATATTATGTCGTCATCATATTTGTTGACCACAAAAAGATTTATATCATACCCGTCTATATCGCTTTTTCTGCCTCCTATGGCAACAACCTTCGCATATTCATTATCAAGGATAACCTGGTCTGATGTCTTGGGCTTTCGTTCATATTTTACAGCCTTATCCTTACCATAAGGGTATATATGAACTGTTTCTTTAGCTACACTATCTGCAAAATAGTTTTCCGCCTCAGTAACAAGAAAGGTCAGCTCTATATCGCTAAAAGCATAATCCTCCTCATCTTCATCAAGCTCGCTATCTATAAAACATACAGATCCATTTGTTTGTTTACCTGCAGGAACCGTACTATAAAGTGTAGGTATAAATTCTATCCCGTCAATAGAACCGGAAACTACTGTAAAGGTTAAATCCTTATCTGAAGTTTTATTCTCCAAATATACATTAAATCTATGTTTCCATATCGGATCTTCTTCAATTCCAGTGATTTTAATAATACACTCATCATTATCCACTGCCAGCATCTCAGTAAAAGAGTAGTCCGGAGCTTTAGTCTTTTTATTATCTTCAGCTTTTTTATTTTCTTCTTTAACATCATCCTTTTCTTTTTTATTTTCCTTTGCAGATGATTTACTTTCGCTTTTTGGCTTGGCAGATTCAGTGGCGGATTCCTTATCAGCACTTTTTGTACATGCCGATAGTGAAGTTATAAACATTAAGGCTGTAATTGCAAATAGAAAAATCCTTTTCATTATAATTCCTCCCCATTTTTATAAAAAATATATGCTGTTAAGCTTAATCCCGGTTGATTAATTAAAACCATAAAATTTCTGTGTGATTTTATAGCACAGTACAGAGAATTTTCTGCCAAGCTTAAAAGGTATATTTACCCCTTGTCCCAAAAATCCCCATCTCAGCCTTAAAAACAGTCTTATATTCGACCTCCTGAGGTATCTCCACAACTCTTTTTTCTTTATAAGATTATCTTTATCCTCCGACTTTATTGCAAGTATAGAACATATAACCATCATTATCTCAAGATAAAGCACCATATATTTCCTAAGCTTGTGATTTTCAATTTTATAGGGATTATATGCATCCAGCATTAACTTTGTAACCTTAATCTGCTGATCTATCCTTCCGATCATAACCTCCTCATTGACTGACTGATCATCTCTGCCTATAAAATACCTGTAAAAATTTAAATCCATATAATATAGCGTTCTCACATGCGGAAGCGGATAATATACAAATATATTATCTACATAGAAAGTATGTTTAGGAAGCCAAAGCCCACATTCTATAAGCATCTTCCTTCGATAAATAACCGAGTGCATAAGTATGTACTGTCCGGGCAGAAAGGTTCCTATGTCATCCCATGTCAGTATACGGTCCTTTTCAAGAACCCTCCTGTAATTCATCACTTTCTTATGCTGGGCTCCCTCCTTTTCATATACAAAATTGCTTATAAGAAGATCCAGTTCCGTATCACTTTCATTTATAAAATATCTAAGCTTCTCAAGTATAAGTGCGTAGGATTTTTCATCTACCCAATCATCCGAATCAACAACCTTAAAAAACTCTCCTGTGGCAGCCTTAAGCCCCTCATATACGGCATCTCCATGTCCTCCGTTTTCCTTATGCAGGGCACGGCATATACCCGGATATTTAGTTTCATATTCATCAGCTATCTCTGCAGTATTATCCTTAAAAGAACCGTCATTCACTATAAGAATTTCCACATCTTCCCCGCCTTTAAGAAGGGAATCAATGCATTTTCTCATATATTTTGCCGAATTATAGCACGGCACCGCTACACTTAGTATTTTCATATCATTTCCCTCCCAAAAACAACATCTTTATCGACTTTAATTCTTATCAGGTAAACAAGCCCTGCTATAGACATTACCACCGATATCAGTACATAAATTACAAAACCGATACTTGCAGCACCTATATCCTCTGTTTGAAGTTCTTGTCCGCTCATTAGTACAAGCTGCGGCAAAAGCACTACAGATGTGTTTGCAGCCATATGATAAGCTATACATAAAAATATATTTTCTTTTTTATAATAAATATAAGCAAGAACAATACCTGAAATCGAGGCATAAATTCCTTGTACTAAATTCCCATGTAATACTCCAAATAGAATTGATGATGCAATGATCGCAGATATATTTCCGAAATAGTGTCTCAAACGTCTATATACAAGCCCCCTGTATATAACCTCCTCAACTACCGGAGCAATAATCGCTACAACAAGTAACTGCAATCCTAAGCTTGCATTATCTATACTATCTTTAAGTTCATCAAAATTTTTGTCTTTTATATCAAACTCGTTAATAAAATAGCTAACTGCTATATTCAGTGTAAAAGCAAGTGCGATGCCAAGCAGTATAATTATAATATAATCTGTAATTGTTGTTTTCCTTACAATAATACCGTCATTAAAATTCCATCTTAATCTATCACTTATATAAAGCCCTGCCATTAATGGTAAATATATGACAGCTGCAATCCCGGAAAACAATATGGTATTTTTTAAAGCTGCATTTGTAACTACATACAATGTTTCCAAATAGTCGCCGTAATTTCCATCAGTTACACTATAAAAATACACTGACATCAAGATTAAAAGTAAAAACGCATGTACCGTACCATACAGTAAAGCGGGGTATAAAGAACTCCATAGTTTTTTTAAAAGCCCCATACCGTAAATTTAACCTCCTTGTTCTGACTTTATTTTCTCTTATTTGGTTATTATACATAATTTACAGGCTTTTGACCACTTTTTTTTACCATAGCATAATAACTATCCGGCATAAGCTATGCAACAATTATATAGCACAAAATATTTTATTGATTAAAGATACACAATATGTTAGAATCCTCTCTGTCGACTATTCTTAACTGTTAATACACATCTTATATCTGCCGTAATTGACAGGCTGTATACCCGTAACACAGGGCTTTATAAAGACTCAAAGACAGATATATAAAAAATGCATAAGAGTAGCACAAATTAAATGAGATTTTCATACTATAAACACTTAATCAGTATTTATAGTAAAATACTCAGCTGTAAGCAGATATGCCATAAGGTAAAAATAACAATCAGTTCGCAATAGACAAAAACTGCCCGTATTATAAATACAAAGGGCAGTCTGCATAATGAATGGAGATATAAACTATGCCAAAAAAAAGAGTTGTTGTATCAATAGGACATAAGGATTTAGGAACCACTTTCCCTGAACAAAAAAAAGCAATTGCAAAAACTTCAGAGGTACTTGCAGAGATTGTGCAGGACGGATGGCAGCTTGCCATAGTTCATTCAAATGCACCACAGGTGGGTATGATACACACTGCCATGAATGAATTTGCAAAAATCCATGACGGATATACAAATGCTCCTATGAGCGTATGTTCTGCCATGAGCCAGGGTTACATAGGCTATGATTTGCAAAACACTCTCCATAGTACCTTGCTTTCAAGAGGGATCTATAAAACAGTTTCAACGCTTCTTACTCAGGTTACGGTCAATCCTTATGATGATGCATTTTATACACCTGTAAAGATAATAGGCAGAATAATGAGCCTTGAAGATGCAAAACTTGAGGAAGAAAAGGGTAATTCTATAATTGAAATCAAAGGCAGAGGATTTAGGCGTATAGTTGCATCACCAAATCCTGTTGCAATAGTTGAAATTGATGCTATAAAGGCACTTCTGGATGCCGACCATGTGGTAATAGCCTGCGGAGGAGGCGGAATCCCGGTTATCGAACAGGGCGGGCAGCTTAAAGGTGCTTCCGCCGTAATTGAAAAGGACCTTGCAGGCGGCCTGCTTGCAAGAGAAATTGATGCCGATCTGTTTCTAATATTAACTTCTGTTGAGCATGTATCTTTAAATTACGGAACTTCCGATGAACAGCCTGTTTATAATATAACGGCAAAAAAAGCGGAGAAATTCCTTCAGGAAGGACATTTCGAATCCGCTTCCATGCTCCCGAAAATACGGGCAGGTATTGATTTTATAAATTCAGGCAAAAATCGCCGTACTATTATAACCTCTATTGACAAATATCGTGAAGCTCTTAAAGGAAAGGCGGGCACCGTCATTTCATAAATTATAATATTATTTTAGTATTTATTTTTTTACTTTCCTTAAGTATATATACCAGTAGAGCAGCCCTACAAGAGTACCGCCTATAAGATTGCCTATTGTTACCGGAAGCAGGTTTTTAAACAGAAATGAGGAAATGTTTAATCTGTCAACCTCTATACCTTTTTCAACTGCAAGCCTCAGATATTCCGGATTCATCTTTGCTATAATTCCTGCAGGAATATAATACATATTTGCCACACTATGCTCAAATCCTGATACTACAAATAAAAGTATAGGGAAAAATACTCCTGCTATCTTGTCTGCCGTAGAGTTTGCAGACAGTGCTATCAGAACAGCTATACACACAAGAAAATTACAGCCTATTCCAAGAAACAGCCCCTGTGAAAATGAAAGAGATGTTTTTTTCACGGCTATACTTATAGTCATAACAGCGAGTTTACTATCGTAAAGTGAAAGCTGTTTTGAGGCTGAGGCAAGTAAAGCTATAAGTACTGAACCTATAAGGTTTCCTATATATACTATAATCCAGCATTTAAGCATACTTGAAAACTTTATTTTTTTATCAAGAAGTGATATCACTATAAGGCTGTCCCCTGTAAACAGTTCACAACCTGCACATGAAACCATTGAAAGCCCTGCAGGAAATACAACTGCTGAAATAAGCTTTGCAATTGACGGATTTTCTATTGTCGCTATCGCCGCATTGGCACCTACCCCTGCCAATGCAATAAAAAATCCTGCTATAACTGCAAGCAGCAGAGTTTTTAAAAACGGTGTATTTACCTTATTTTCCCCTAAGCTAACATACTTTTCCATAACTTCCTTAGTTGAAAGCATAAACCCCCCTTTATAAATGCAGTCCCGATACGACTGCATTTATTTTATTTAAAATAAATTTAATCTGATAAATACTATTATCAATAAAAAGGGTAAAATGTCAATTGGCATAATAATACATTAATTAATTATAATAGACTTTATACTGTAATATTTTCAAGTTTGAATTCTACAATTTTACCTAAAGCCTCAATACCAAGTTCAACCTGCCTGCCTATCCTGCCTGCACTGAATATTATTTTATCAAAATCAGAAGCGGATTTGTCCACTACCGTAATAAACTTTTTTTTCATACCTATAGGAGAACAGCCTCCATGCACATAACCCGTAAGGGGCAAAAGTTCCTTGGATTTAACCATGCTTACACTTTTTTCACCAACTGACGAAGCCGCCTTTTTTAAATCAAGCTCCTTATCGGACGGAATCATAAATACATAATATGTTTTACTTTTTCCCACTGTTACAAGAGTTTTAAAAATCCTCATGCTGTCAACATTTAAAATCCGTGCAACTTCGATACCGCTTAAAGCCTCTTTATCAGTATAACAATAAGCATCATACTCTATCCTATATTTATCAAGTATCCTCATAACATTGGTTTTTTCCTCTGTATGTACAGCTTCACCTTTATCTTCATTTCTTTTCATATATACAATTTCTCCCTGTCGATATTTTTAGCATATTTTTTCGATTTTCATGTACTGCTTTTAACAAATATAATCCTGATTAAAATATCCCGCCGCTTTTGGGAATAAATAAAATCCTGCCATAAAGTAAGCAGGATTTTATCGGTTTTATATAAGACTATAATGCATTAAAGGATTTAATCCTTCGCTCAGCTGGGCTAGTTGGATTTGAACCAACGAATGCAGGAGTCAAAGTCCTGTGCCTTGCCGCTTGGCGATAGCCCAATAAAATATAATAAAAAAGCTGCCTCAAAGGACAGACACAGAGTCAAGCAATACTTCAGGCAAATATAAGCAGTTTCACCCGCATAATACATCTTCACTGCCGGAATATATAAAAAAATAAGACCCGAACCGGATTTTGCCATAACCCTGCCAAGGGTGGGTGAAGGGATTCGAACCCTCGACCTCCAGAGCCACAATCTGGCGCGCTAACCAACTGTGCCACACCCACCATATGATAAAGCAAACAGCATAAACCGCTGTAAGCAGGTGATGGGAATCGAACCCACATATTCAGCTTGGAAGGCTGATGTTCTGCCATTGAACTACACCTGCATATACGAGCCTGAAGGGATTCGAACCCCTGACCCTCGGCTTAGAAGGCCGATGCTCTATCCTGCTGAGCTACAGACTCAAAAAAAATTACCAGTGATACTCACCGGTAAAAATCGGGGTGACAGGATTCGAACCTGCGACCCCCTGGTCCCAAACCAGGTACTCTAGCCAAACTGAGCCACACCCCGTATTCAACATTGCTGTCTCTTTAACACATGGTGTATTATAACCTATAGCATCTTATGTGTCAAGAAAAAATTAAAATTTTTCGTATGCAAATCTTTCAGTTCCGTCTTCCACATAAACAATACCACATTTTTTGAAACCGTTTTTTTCTATAAGGTGCTGCATTACCTTATTATCCTCATGTGTATCTATCCTAAGATGAGGTATTTGCTTCTCACAAAAAGCCACTACCTTATCCATGATTTTAGGAATCTTACCGTCTGAAGCCACACGATGTATTACTCCGTACTCCGTATCCAAAAGCCATGAACCTGTTATTTTTTCGTAACTTTTATCTTTGCCTATCATAAAGACAAAGACTGCGTGTATCACAGAATCTTCACCGGATATAACGAATAACCTTTTACTTTCTATATCTTCTTTTATAAGATCTGATTCAGGATAGTTATCCTTCCACTGTGTTTTGTTTCCGTTTGCCTTCATAAAACTTCTCGCAGTTTCATAAATTTTATTGATAATCGGTAAATCTTTTTCCTTAGCCAAGGCAATACTGTATTTTTCCACGCTAAAACCTCCCAGGTATAGATTTTTCAATTATATATAAATATTTGTATTTTGTATACCTATATTAGTGTTACAGTTTTGGTAACCTAGATATATATGTATAACTCAAACTTCCCATACTCAAATTGAATCAGTACATTGAAACTTCGATATTTCAGCCAGTAAAATTCTAAAATATACAGCACTATGATAAACTGATCATCCATGTGCGTTTCTTAAAAATAATAAGTGATACAACAAGTCTGAATATTTCTTCTGTGGTAAGCAATGTATATACACCTACAATTCCCCACTTAAACACATATGCTGCAAGCAGACAAAGAGGAATTCCTATACACCATGTTCCTACAATGTCGATAATCATTATAATTTTTGTATTGCCTCCGCTTCTTATAATACCTCCTCCAAGAATCATGTTTTCAACCTTGACCGGAGCATATAAGGCAAATATAACAAGAAGAATTTTTCCAAGCTCTTTTACATTATGATTCACCCGGTACAATCCGGTATAGGCTCCTGCCGACAAGATAAGCATTGCCGATACAAAGACCGAACCTATTAACCCCGCAATCATAATTTTCCCGGATTCTCTATATGCATCCTCATACTCTTTCCTTCCGAGCCTCTTACCGACCATAACGCCGGCTGCAGCCGACAAACCGCTTAAAGCACCCACAATAAGCCCCTGAACCGGAGCTGTAAGCATATATGCCGCAAGGTTTTCCGTATCAAGATACCCATACACTCCGGATTCCACATTCTGCCCCAAGCTCCAGAGAAACTCACTTACAAGAATAGGTATAATCATTATAAAATAATCCGGGATACTTATTCTTTTAAAATGCAAGGACAATATCGGCTTATCTCCATCTTTTTTAATGCAAATAATAAATCCGATAACGATAAATACCAGATTAAATAACTGAGAGACAAGGGTTGCAATTGCTGCACCTTTTATTCCCATAGCAGGAAACCCTGCTTTTCCAAATATAAGCATATAATTAAGTCCTGTATTTACAGCTACAGCCGATAGACTTGCCAAAAACGGTATGACTGCATGCTCCTTGCAGCGCAGCCATGTGGATAAAATTATATTGATTGCCATCGGAATGTATGAAAATGCTATAATACGAAAATACACAGCACCTATATTTATAATATCCATATCCTTTGTATACAGTCCAAGAATATATTCCGGGAAAATTCCTGATGCCAACAAAAACAATGCTGATATTATTACTGCGCCGATCAGGCTTACATCAAAGCTGCTCCATGCTTCTTTCATATCCTTTGCTCCGATAAACTGTGCTATTAATATCCCTGCAACTGTGCCTACCGTACCGGTTACTACAGAAAAAATCAAAGAAAAATTACCGCACAGTCCGACTGCCGATATATTTATTTCTCCCAGCTGACCGATCATTATCTGGTCAATAATTGAAAATGATGCCTGTAACATGCTCTGCAATGTAACAGGAACAGCTATTTTACATAAGGATTTAATAAACTCTGACATTATAATTTCCTTGTACTTTCTCTTTTTATAAGTTTTACCGGAAGAACTATTCTTGTACCGAAGTCCCTTCCTTCACGCATATCTTCAATACATTTAATTGCGGTCTTTGCCCTTAAATCTACATCCTGATGAATTGTAGTCAATGCCGGAATGCTCTCCCTGCTTGCCATACTGTCATCCATCCCGATTATTTGCAAATCTTTCGGAATCTGCACACCCCTCCCCTGTAAAAATTGCATAAAGTCCAGTGCATAATAATCAGATACTGCAAAAACTCCGGTAATACCAAGCATTGAAAGTTCCAAAAACTTATCCTTATAAAATTGCACTCTTTCTTTTTTTGTATTCGGTATTTGCCAAATTACAGTTTCCCCCGGAGCAAAGGCTTTGCAAAATCCGTCAATACGCTCCTTGTCCATACATATATAATTATCTGAAATACATAATGCCTTTTCATGTCCCAGCTTCTTAAAATATTCCCCTGCCTTATAGCCTCCGTCATAATTATCAATCACAAGATTAACAAATTTTGAACATTTATCAAAATAGCCGTCATATACAACAAAGGATATCCTCATTTGATTTCGCAGTTTTTCATAATTTACTTCACAAAATCCCATTAGGATCAGACCGTCCATATTCCACATTGAAGCAAATACTATAATTTCATTGATATCTGTCGTTGTTTTTATCATAAGGAAATACCCTTTTTTATTTACCTCGTGAGAAAGTGCGTTTAATGAGGACATTACAAATCCGTCTTCTAAAACCCTGCCCTCATATTTAGGATGGTCATTGACTACTACTCCGATAATTCTCGAATTATTTCTTGCAAGCAAAATTCCTGCCATATTGGGAATATATCCGGTCTTTTCCAGTTCCTGCTGAACTCTTTTTACCGTTTCATCCGAAATTTTGCCGGTTTTACCATGGATCACATTTGAAACTGTCGCTGTACTAAGCCCCAGCGCATCTGCAACATCAACGATCCTAACTCTGCTTTGTGTCATATTATTCCTTCTTTTTCTTTTATTCTAAGCAGAAAGGATAAATCCTTCTCTCGACAAATCCATTGTACATTGGGAATCTAGCTTTTACAACGGTTAAACGCATAACCCGTTACAAAATTCATGTCTTATTTTTATAAGTTTTTACTAAATTAATAAAAATCATCTATTATATCAAAATAGAGCGCTGCTCATAAATAATCATTTATCTGTTTGCAACGCCCCTTTTATACATTTACCTATCCTCTTTTTATACTCCTCTTAAATGCCCTTAAAAAGTATTTGTTTGTATAACCCACCGGATAGACAATTTCATCTGTAGCAATGTTCATTTACATAACGCCAAAGTTATTTCAATCACTTGCATAGCAGGTGCTTTATTTGTTCTCTTTCAAGAACGAAGCTCTTACTTACAATAAAAAGACTGTACTACAGCTTAGTGTAATACAGTCTTTTTCGGCTTACAGCCATCTATTATTGCAAAGCACTTCGGTCACTTAAGGTGATTTCTATTTCTTTTTCTTCATATTCACTATCCTTAAGCCTTTGTACTGTTAGTTTTACCTTTTCTCCACTTTGATAATAAGAAAGTAATTCTTTTAACTCCTCCATATTCTTTACAGGCTGTGAGTCAACCTTGGTGATAATGTCCTTTTCTCTTAAGTCTGAATTAGCTGCTGAACTGTTTTCAACTATCTTGTATACATATATACCTCTTGGCATATCATAGGCTTTTGCTACATCTTCACCTATATTCTTTCCTTGTATACCGAGGTATCCTTGCTTAGCCTCATCAACCTTATCACTTCTGGTTTCTTTGCTTGAAAGCTCGGCTATTATATCCTTTACTTTTGATATAGGTATAGCATAACCCATACCTTCTACCTCGGTTGATGCATATTTTGCAGTATTGATTCCTATTACTTCACCGTTCATATTAAGTAAGGCACCGCCTGAGTTACCCGGATTTATAGCGGCATCTGTTTGCAATAAATTCTTTATGGAAGAATCTTTGGTGGTAACTTCCCTGTCTATAGCACTTACATAACCTACAGTAACTGACTGTCCGTAACCGAGTGCATTGCCTATAGCCACTACTCCCTGTCCTACCTTAAGCTCATCTGAATCTCCCATATGAGCTACTGCTATTTTTTCTAAGGTTTCAGGCTTTATATCTTCAAGCTTAACCGCCATTATTGCTATATCATTATCAGAGTCTCTGCCCTTTACACTGGCTTTGACCTCTTCATTATCTATAAATACTACACTTAAGTCCTTGGTATCCTCTACTACATGGTTATTGGTCACAACTAAAAGTTCCGTATCATTCTTGCCTATTATTATACCTGAACCGCTTGAAGGTGTATCGTAGGTTTGACCTTCTCCAAACCATGAATAAGCTTCTACTGAGGTCGTACCCTTAATCGCCACTACCGAAGGCATGGCAGACTCTGCTATAGGAGAGACATCCGCCACTGTAGGTGATGAGTTGTTGGCGGTAGTTACTGCCTTACTTGCCTCCTTAAGCTCTACACTGCTTACTTCGGGAGTTTTTTTACTTAATGCAGTACTTTCTTCCTCGGTCTTCATTAAATTAGTAGCAAGATTATTAACTCCGAACATAGTACCGCCTGCTATTGTTCCAAACAGTAGGGCTGCTGCACTTATTCCTACTATTCTCTTGAAAGCAGATCCTTTTTTATGAGCTTTTTTGGACTCTGCACTTTGTCTTGCGTAAGTATTATCATAAGTGCTTGTATTCTCTGTAGTATTTGACTGTGTATAAGCACTGTTATTATTTACATTTTCTGTTGCACTTTGCTGTGTATAAGCATTGTCATGATCTGTATGTTCTGTCGGACTTTGCTGTGCGTAGGCATTGTTATAATTGTCATGATCTGCATGCTCTGTCGGACTTTGCTGTGCATAAGTATTGTCATAGTGCAACTCCTCAAACTGAGGCTCATCATTTGAGGCAGCATCACTTACATATCCGCCCGATGCGGCATTAGCTTCGTAATTGCTTCCTAACACAGTGCCGTCACCGCTATGTATGTGACTATCACTCTGTGCTGAGTAGTCAAATTTATCATTGGCTGTATATACATCTGATGACGCTTTTGTATGTTGTACGGCTTCATTATTTGCCGCTGTACTTGCACTATTTTGTGTCTGTGTCGGCTCCTGTCTGAAATCAGCATAGTTGGTGCTGCCGTAGTTACTCATGCCAAGCCCCTCATCCTGCCTTGCGATATTCTCATTTACTTCATTATTTTTATTTTCAATATTCTCATTATCAAATCCGTATAAATTATTTTCTGACATATAAGACCTCCTTATATTCATACTATGTTAGTATATTTCTATTTTTATCCGATTTCTAAAAATCTGTTAAAGCTGTTATAATCATCAATATAAAAAGCATTGGTGTCCTTAGCTTTCATGTTGCTAATTCTACCAATGCTTTGTGTATAAAATGTGTATTATTAAGGTAGTATTTGTGTTTATTGCGGCTTGTTTTCTACGGTAGGCAGATTGGCTCCCGGACCTTCCGAAGCGGTAGTGGTCGGTGCTGCCGTACTTGCCGCTGTTGTACTTTGTGTACTTGAAGCTGCCGTACTTGCCGCTGTTGAGCTTTGTGTACTTGAGGCTGCCGTACTTGAGTTTTGTTTTGAGCTGCTGCTTTCTTCACCTGAAGAAGAACTTCCCTGCTTTGAACTTGACTCTGAGGTACTTGACTTCGTACTTTGACTTGATTCCGAACCGTGCTTTGATGTTACTTCTGTATCCGGCTCGTCATCATTCCATATAGTTTCTCCGTTACTGTTGGTTTCATATTCTCTGCTTGCCTTACTTGAAGACTTGCTTGAATTGCTTGAATTGGAAGATTCTTCCGCCTCCTTACTACTTTGAGTCTCTGCTTCGGTAGTCTTTGACTTTTCGCTCTTTCCGCTTGACTTTCCTCCGGAGTAATTGCTGGTTTGATAAGCTATCTCATTGCTCAATTCTTTTACGGTTTTTGAAACTGTGTAAGCCTCATCTCCAAAAAGGAAGGTGTGAAGCTCCATTACATTCTGCTCCAAAGTATTAGGTACTACTATAGCACCCTTTGAACCCATGTTCATCTCTTTTCTATGCTCAGGGAAGCCCATGGTATCTACTATCTTGTATGAGCCTATATCAGATATTACATCAAGCCCGTCCTGCCAAGTAAGATTAGTGGCAACCATTGACATCATATTTCCTACAAGGTCGTTAAGTGTTTTAAGGTCTGATTTCTTCGCCTTATCCAAAGCCAATTGTATAACTCTACGCTGTCTTGCAGTTCTTTCATAGTCTGAGTCCATATAACGAAGTCTTGCATAAGCCACCGCCTGTATACCGTCCAGATGATGCATACCCGGCTCCTTAAGTTGTACCGAACCTATCTTTGTGGATTTTACAGTCTCGGTAATATAGCTGTTTATATACCTGAATTCAGGCTTTGTAATCTCAACATCCACACCTCCCAGTATGTTGATTCCGGTAGCAACCGCCTTCCAGCTGAAGGTTACATACTCGGTAATATTAAGATCGAGATTCTTGTTGATAGCCTTAAGTGCCTGTTCCGGACCTCCTATGGCATAAGCTTGATTTATCTTATTAAACTTATCATAACCTGTGTTTAAGTAACTGTCTCTGAAAATACTTGCAAGCCTCACCTCAGAGGTGGCAAGGTCTATATTTGCAATTATTATAACATCCGAGTTATATCCCTTTCCTACTCCCGAGTCTCTTGAGTCTACACCGAATACCGCTATAGTTCGGTATCCTTCCATCTTTTTAATAGTTTCAACACTGATGTCGTTATTCTTAACTTCTTCCTTATTAACCTCTATTCTCTGCACCTTATTTAATTGTTTCGACACATAAGCATAGGAGAAAATAACTCCTAAAGTAAGAACCTCAGCTACTGCAAGTATGATCCACTTTACAACATTGGAAATTCCCTTGCCCTTTACCTTGCCCGAGTCGTCTCTGCCCCTTTGGCTGTTTTTCATTCGACTTCTTCTAGATCTGTTTATATCTTCTCTGCCCATATTTTTACCTTTCATTTGAAACTAATATGCATTTTTATTAATAAAACCTTTAAACACCGTTAGAAACAGTATTTTAAAATCAAGACCTATAGTCCAATTCTCTATGTAATACAGGTCATATTCTATCCTTTTTTCTATGGATGTATCTCCTCTGTATCCGTTTACTTGAGCCCAACCTGTAAGACCGGGTCTTACCTGATGTTTTATCATGTATTGAGGTATTTCCTCTTTGAACTTTTCTACATAATAAGGTCTTTCTGGTCTCGGACCGATAAGACTCATATCCCCTTTAAGTATATTAAAAAATTGGGGAGTTTCATCTATGCTGGTTTTTCTTATAAACTTGCCTATACCCGTAACTCTGGGATCATGCGGCGTAGTCCAAGCCACCTTTTCAGCCTGTGGTGCCTGAAGTTTCATAGAGCGGAACTTATACATCTTAAAAGCTCTGTTATGAAGCCCCACTCTTTCCTGTGAGAAAATAATAGGTCCTTTACTGGTAAGCTTTATTATTATCGCTACTATAAGCATAATAGGCGAAAAAACAATTATACCTACCAAAGCTCCTATTATATCTATAAGCCTTTTTATAACTGCATTATAAAGCCTTGTAAGCGGTACATATCTTATATTGATAACTGCCAATCCGTCCAGATCCTCTATATGCGGTATAGTAGGTATAATATGATTATAATCGGGTATAAACTTGGTGTGAACTCCCGACTTTTCACAACTTTTTACCAAAGACTCAAGGTGACTGTAATTATTTATACTTAAGGTTATAGCTATCTCATCAAGTACATTCATTGCAAGAATACCCTCAAGATTATCAAGAGTTCCTATTACCTTGATTCCCTTATAAGTAAAGCCTCTTTCCTTAGTATCATCAAGTATTCCTCTTATGTTATAACCGAATTGCGGATTAGCCAGTACTCTGTCTATGTAACTTTCTGTTGCTCTACTGTAACCGAGAAGTATCATATGCTTTTGATTATAGCCTACGCTTCTCATGTTTCTTAAAGCATATCTGATAACAAAGCGTTCCAGACTCTCTATTATAATAGTATGACAATAAAATATAAATACCAACATTCTTGAAAAGTGATATAAATATTGGTTTTTAGACCCCAAGAACAAAACTAAGGTAATAAGCAGTACTCCTATGGTATTTGCCTTGAAGATATTACTGACTTCAGTGGCTATTCCTGAAATCCGTTTAGGCATATAATAGCTGAACATATCGTATAATAACAAATAAAGGGGTACTATTACAATAAGTGCCGACATATATCCGCCTAATGAAAGCAATGACGAGCTTTTCTTTGAGCCAAACATAATATACCATGCCAAAACATAACTGAGCACTATGGCTAAGGCATCCAGCAACATCTGTATTCTGTTAAATTTTCTTTGATTAGACTTTATCATCTAAAACTCTCCATGATGATTATACATGATTTTAGTATTTTTATATTTACAATTTAATTAAAGTTAAAATGTATATGCTGTACAAGTTTATTAATGCAATGTTACAGTTTGGGCGGCTTGGATATAGATGTATAATATATAAAATGAAAGCTTGCTTTCAGGTGTATATTATAAATGTATATCTATCAGGCTGCTGCCTGATATTCATCTTCGTCTGATTACAAATTCGTATTGCAAGCTTTATTAATTTGACGAAGATGAATTTTACCTCCCCAAACTGTAAACCTACTCTCAAACTAATACAATCTATCTATTCTTCTTTTTATAAAATGTAAGACGAATTTAAACATATTTATAATAAGCTCAAATTCAATAATAATCAAGGTACTTAGTTTCACTTTTTTAAAATCAACTCTTTTGCATTTTTTATAACTTGCAAAACCCTCTTTTATACCTTCTATATAGGCTTTCAGGAAGCCCTTTTTAGCAAAGAATAAGAGTTTTATAAACATCCCTAAGGCTATGGGCAGGGTATTGATTATAAGCTGCAAAAGCGGTTGGTTTTTATAATGCAGATAAATATTATTTCTTGCTGCAAGTTTTACCTTAAAATCATTATACTTTGAACCTGATGTGGCACTGCCTATATGTATTACTTTAGCACTTGGCTCATACAGGTTCTTGTAACCGTAAAGCCTTGCCCTGTAGCCTAAATCAACATCCTCAAGGTAGGCAAAATGTGCCTCATCAAATGCTCCGAACTCCTTAAGCAGGGCAGTATCATATATGGCAGCTCCTGCACAGGCTGCAAATACCTTCATCTTTTTTTCGTATCTTTTAACCAACTCTCCTACACCTATCTGGTAGGCAAAACCTATGATACAAAGCCCGTCTCCGGCATCATCTATGCGATTATTATCCTGTGCCTGTATCATCATAGGGCTTACAGAAAATACTTTTTCCTCAGCCTTGATTGCCTTAAGCAGATTTTCCACATAGTATACATCCGCCTTGGTATCATTATTAAGCAATATGGTATAGGCTGTATCCACTTCTTTTATACCGGCATTGACTCCGCCGGCAAAGCCGTAATTTTTATCTAAAACCAGTGTATCTATGTTATTTTCTTTTAGCCACTTAACACTTTCGTCAGCAGAGGCATTGTCCACCACTAAAATTCTAAAATCCTTAATACTTTGCTTTTTCAAGCAGTCTATACAGTCATATAAAAACTTAAGTCCGTTGTAATTGGGTATAAGGACTGTTACTTCCATAATTCCACCTTGAAAAATATTACATATATTTTTCTATCCCCTCTATATGATATGGCTCTCCTATTCTTTCTTTTAAAAGATCCCTAAGTGCAAAGTTGGATTTTCTAAGTGTAAGATTGGGATTGTAATAAGGGTCTCCATTCTCAAGTATATCGCCCCATTTTTTCATAAAGGTGGCTATTTCTCTGTTAAATCTTTCCACCTTTTCGGGGGTATCCTCAAGCCCTCTTGACTTTGATTCATAGTGATAAAGTACGGCATAGGGCGTATATACCACAAGTTTTCTTAAGGCTCTTACCTTCATGCAATAATCAATATCATTAAATGCTACTGCAAGTTCTTCACTAAATCCCCCTACACTTTCAAAAATAGATTTTTTACTCATCATACAGGCAGCCGTTACAGCAGAGTAATCCTGAGCGATCATAGCCCTGTGGCAATAACTGTTTTGTGCTTCGTGTAAACCTATAAAGGTATGTCCGGCTATACCTCCAAATCCTATGACCACGCCGGCGTGCTGTATGGTATCGTCCTCATACAAAAGCCTACAGCCGCATATTCCCACATCTTCTCTTTGCATAAAGTAAAACATTTCTTTTATAGAATCGGGATTTTTAAGCTCCACATCATTATTTAAGAATAAAAGATACTCTCCCTTAGCATACTTTACACCGAAGTTATTGATAGCGGAGTAATTAAACTCCCTCTCCCATACTACTACCCTTATATTGGAAATTTCCTTTTGTATGTTTTCATAGTAGGCAAATGTTTCCTTCCCGGTAGAGTTATTTTCTACTATTATTATTTCAAGTTCTTTATAGGAGCCTTTCAAAAGCGACCTTATCGCCTTATCCAAGTCCTCACTATGGTCTTTATTTGGTATGATTACGGAAATAAGTTCTTCTTTAATATTAAAGCTTGTATGATATATACCGTAGTCTATACCTTTTTCTATCGACTCAATGCTCAAACCGGGCTCAGTTCTTTGAAAATGTGCCTTTATAGCTCTCTCACCCGCTTCAAAGGCATAAAGCTTGCTTTCGGGATTGCTTGCCGTAGAGTTCATATGACAGCGCCAATGGTACAAAACTTTCGGTATGTGTACTATTTGCTTTGCCTGCTCGCTTGCCCTTAGTATAAAGTCATAGTCCTGTGCTCCGTCATACGCCTTATCAAAGCCTTTAAGTTTTTCAAGCAGGTCCTTTTTTACTACTAAAAGATGGCAAATGTAATTGACACTTCTAAGCATATCCTTATTAAAATCCGGCTTAAACTGCGGCTCGAACACCGTCTTTCCGGCTATATCTATCTTATCTTCATCAGAGTAGATAAAGTCGGCATTAGGGTTTTCATTTATCGCCTTAACTACTTCGTAAAGTGCGTACTCCGGCAGTATATCGTCATGGTCGCAAAATGCCACATAGTCCCCTGTGGCAAGTTTTAAGGCTTCATTGGTATTGTCCGCTATACCAAGATTTTCTCCCAAAATCTTATATACAATTCTTTCTTCCTTTTGTGCGTAGGCTTTAAGTATATTTTCTTTGTCAAAGCCCTCAGGGCTTCCGTCTGCAAAACACAGCTCAAAGTTAGCATAAGTTTGATTCAATACACTTTCAATAAGCTCTTTCAGTAAGTTGTCATCCGTCTTATACAAGGGTATAACTATGGAGATTTTAGGTTCTTTTTCAAATTTATGTTCTCTTTGTGCCGCTATCTCTTCTTTGGAAGGCTTGGTCTTTTCAAACCATTCGTTATATATGTAATCATCATCAAGCCCTTTAAGCTTTGCCATAGACTTATGCAACATAGCCTTTAAGCCATGTTTTTTCAAAAATGAAAAAGCCACTTTAAAAGTTTCTCCATTACATAGGTCTTTTAACTTCTCAAGCCTTCTGTACTTGCTGCTTTGATACTTTTCTATATTTTTTTCATCTAAGAATATTTTTCTTTCTTTACTGCCGGCACTTATTATAAGTAAGTATTTTTTATTTTCATTATAATCAAAGTTTATATCAAAACCGAAGTCCTTATCCGACACTGCCCCGAAATATATCTGGCTTACATCATCTCTTCTTCTTTTTACCAGCTCAAAGTCTAAGCTGTTCTTAGCCTCGTCAAGCAGTTTATAGTCTATAGAAGTATCCTTGCTTTTTCCTATAGCCCAACCATGCACATTAAGCACACCGTCTCTTAATTTTATACTGTCTATTTTCACCTTCATATCAGGCTACACCTCTTTATCCATTTCCCAATTAATTCTTTCTTCCTCAACGACCAAGGGTCTTTTCATCACTCTTTGACTTATACTGAGTACATACTCACCTATTATTCCTATGAAGAATATCTGTATAGAGCCAAGAAGCAGCATACCTATAAGCATAGGCGCCATACCTGCCGGAAACCTGTCCCAATATATAAGTTTAAGTATCAGGTAAATTATAGCTATAAGCATACTCATAAAGGAACAAAAACCGCCTATAAAAGTAGCCATTCTCAAACCGAATTTGGTATAAGAAGTTACCGAGAGCATGGCGGCATCATACAGTCTGTATAGATTGTTACTGGTCATACCTGCCCTTCTTTTCGGCTGCTCATACTCTATCTCGCAGCGTCTAAAGCCAAGCTCCGCCACTATTCCTCGCAAAAAAGGAGTCGGATCGTCAAGCTTTCTTAAAACCTCTATAAATGCCTTGTCATACAATCCGAATCCTGTAAAATGCTCTATTTGCTCCACATCGGAAAATTTCTTAATAAGCTTATAGTAAAGTCCTCTAAGATGATACATAAGGGCAGCTTCCTTGCTGCTGCTTTTTATACCTATGGCTATCTTATATCCTTCTTCCCATGCCCTTACAAATTTCACTATCATTTCAGGCGGGTCTTGAAAGTCTGCCGCCATAAGCATGGTTGCATCTCCGGTGGAGTTTATCATAGCATAGTAAGGAGAATTAAACTGACCGAAATTCCTCGCATTAAATATAGCCTTTACTCCCTTATCTTTTATACACAAAGCTCTTATTATGTCCCTTGTTCGGTCTACAGAATCATTATCTATGTATATAAGTTCATATTTGTAAAAGCTTAAAAACTCGTTAAATATCCTTTTTATCTCCAAATAGAGGGCTTCAACATTCTCCTCCTCGTTGTAACATGGAATAACTATGCTTATAGTCTTCATATCCGTCTCATTTCCTTACTTTGTATCTGTATATAATATACCGAATAACTTGCCTCTTTTCCTGATTGCATACATCAAAAATCCTCAGCATAGCCGCACTACGCCTGCATTTTTTGATGTACACACTCAGAAAAATATTAATCGTCTTGGGTATACTTATTTTATAAACGATGCACCGGGCTACTGCCGAATTCATCATCATCTGATTTATAACTAAACCTTTTCAGTTTTTTGACGAAGATGAATCAGCTACACAAACTGTAATTATACTTTAATATACAGTGCCGTCTTTATTAAGTCCTTAGGTTTTACCCTCATAAGCTCAAGTGCCTTGTCTATATTGTCCAAGCCGTAAAACCTGTGTGTAATCAAATCTCTAGGACTTATTCTATTATATTTTACCAGATTTAACAATCTTTCAATTCTAACTCTTCCTCCGGCTCCAAGCTCCATATATATACTTTTACCCGACATACCTCTGCCGGCTGAAAATTTTGGTATGGGTATAGGTTCTTCTCCGGGGTAATGCTTTAGATTGACCACTCTGCCTATACCGTACTTTACTATATCAACGGCAAAGGCAAAGCTTTCATCAGTTCCTCCGCATATAATTACCGCATCTACTCCAAGCCCCCCTGTACTACTTAAGATATACTCCTTAAGTGCAGCCTCTCCTTGCTTGTAATCAAGGATCTCGCAGGCACCGTATTTTTTTGCCAAGTTTATGCTTGCCGCTCTGCTGCCTATGGCTATGATCCTTGCCGCACCCTTTAGTGCCGCCGCCTGTATAGCCATCAGCCCTACGGCACCTATACCTATTACTACGACACTGTCTCCAAATCTTATATCCGCACTTTCCGCACCGCTAAATCCGGTAGTTACCATATCCACACACATTAGAGCATCTTCTATGTCTATACCCTCATCAATCTTAGCCAAATTCATATCCGCATCATCAAGCTTAAAGTACTCTGCAAATACTCCGTCTATAGTCCTTCCGAGGGCATTGGATGAAAAAGGTCTTCCGGCATGAAGGAAGTTTTTTTCCTGTATTGCAATATCACGCCAATTAGGAGTCATGGCAGGAACCGCTACCAAATCACCCCTCTTAAAATCCTCTACCTTTTTCCCCACTTCAAAAACCTCGGCTACAGATTCATGTCCCAGTATAAGATCTTCTCTTTTTTTAGTGCCGCTGCCGTATACGGTATTTACATCTGAGCTGCATACCGAAACCGCAACCGGCTTTAATATAGCTCCATAGTCGCTATCAAGCTGCGGCATGGGCATGTTCTTTATTACTGCTTTATTCTTCTCTTCCAATACAAAAGCCTTCATTGGATACTTCCTTCTTTTAATTTTTTAATCACATTTCATAAGCCTGTCCGTCATAAGGGTATATATTTCAACAGGCGTGGTAAAATTCCTTCTTATTATGGCACTTATTTCTTTAGTATAGCCGGGAGCTACTATAATTATTACATTCACAGGATTTTTATAAGCATCCTCGGGTGCTATTATCTTTATATGTGAGGCAGGTGCATACAAGCCCTGCTTAAACTTCGCAGAATCTATAATATACTCTACAAATTCATTAAGCCCAAGTGTTGCACAAAGCGTAAAGCCTTGATGACTTGCCCCCCATATAGCCAAAGTTTTTCCTTCTTTTTTGCAAGCTTGCACAAAGGATAAGATCTCACTACTTATAACTTCTTTTTGCTTCTTTATCTCTTCTACATTAACCAAGCTTTTCTTTTTTACTATAAAGGATAAGGTATCCCTGTTGATCATTTCCTTTTCTAAAACCTTAAAACCCGCAAGGTTTAATGCTAATTCCAGACTTTCAAAAGTATAGTAGGCTATGTGATCCGGTATTATTTCATAAAAGCTCTTATTTTCTAAAATATATTCAAAGCTAGGTACGGTAATAAGTCCGTATCCGCCTTCTTCAAGATTATATGCTGCCGCCCTTAAGTATGCAAGCGGGTCAGGCTGATGCTCTAAAAAGTTAAATGAACAAAATGCCGCAAATGGAGCCGCCTTAAACTTGTGCTCTTCACCCTCCGGGAAGCCCTCTTCTACTAAAAGACCTGCCTTTCTTGCCTTTTCTACCAGTTCTTTTTTATGCTCAGTACCGTAGGCTTCTACACCCACTTCCTTCCATAACTCAAGAAATTCTCCGCCTCCGCAGCCTATTTCTATAATTTTTTTTGAATGTAAATTATACTTTTTTGCAAAGTGTTTATATTGCTTAAGTCTAAGCTCTCTCATGGTACTTGATATTGATGAGGCTCTTATAACATCTTTATAATAATACACAGCCTCACTGTCAAGCTGAACCAAAGAACAAGCCCTGCACTGGCACAAACTTACAGTAAGCGGCTTGTCGCTTTCAAGTTCTTCTAAAGCAGGTATGTCCTGCGCACTTGAGGGCATATTTTCTATAGTAAAAAGTTTACTTAAATCGCCTTTACATAATATACATTTTTTCAATTTCTTTTATTCCTTCCCTAAAACTATACTCCTGCTTAAAGCCGGTATATTTTTCAAGTTTTGACATATCGGGATTAAGGTAGGGTATACCTTCTTTACTCTCTACCTTTCTTTCAAAGCTTATATTTTCTTTTTTATATTCTAGGGTGTCGGCTATTTCAAGTGCAAAATCATATAATCTTTTAGTATCAAAGCTTCCTATATTAAATATTGGATTCTTTTTAAGCTCCTCATCATAAGCTACACCTATAAGTTTATATATGGCTTGTACGCAGTCTTTTATGTAAATGTAGTTCCACAACTGCTTACAGGCACTTAAATCAATCTTTTCATTAAAGATACAAGCCTTCATTACACAGGATACCAAAGAGGTCTCATGATCCTTATAACCGTAGGTGCTGAATATACGAAGATGTATGTAGTCCATATCTAAAACCATACAAAGGCTTTTAAGCTCGTTTAATACTCTAAGCTTTGCCTTTCCGTACTCAGATATGGGTGCAGCTTCAAATTCTTCATCAATCTTTTCATCCGCCTTTATAAGTCCTTTTTCCACTTTTTCCAAAGTAACTCCGTACTCTGCCTGTGAGCCGGCAAATATAAATCTTTTGCAGTTGTATTTTTTAACAAGTTTCGCAAGATTTAGGCTTGCATTTATATTCGACTCCTGTATGGCAGCGTCCATACGCCCCTTAGCGCCTACACCGTCCCAAGCAAGATGTATACACAGATCTATACTGTCTATATCAAAGACTTCCCCACCTGTAAGTGCTGCCACATCAAGCTCTATTTTATGATAGTTTGGCGAATTTATTATCTTATCTTTATTTTTAGAAGTAGGTCTTATAAAGGCATATACCTCATCACCTTGACTTATTATATACTCTGCAAGATTGTAACCTATAAAACTGGTTGCCCCTGTTATTAATACTTTCATTATTTCCTCATTATATACTCTGACAGCTAAATACCAAGGTCTAAAGCTTTTTTTGCAAGCAAGCCGCAAATATATTGACACATTACACCGATGCATCGTTTCTTAAATAAGTATACCAAATAACTTGTCTCTTTTCCTGATTCTATACATCAAAGCCTTTAGCGTAACCGCACTACGCTAAAGGTTTTGATATACACACCCAGAAAAATATTCAGTATTTTTGCTATACCTATTTTACGAGCGATGTACTAGTGTAATGTATCGTTGATATCTAGCTTTATTACTACTTTGTCAATAGATTGTAACATATATAGTCAAAGAGAATTAAGATCTACTCTGCTATCGCTGATATTAATTAAATGTCAATGATACTATACACTAGATTCTTGGAATTATCATATTTTCATCCATTTCCTCATCGGAAAGAAACGGTGCCAAGTCTTCCAGCGGAGGGCTTACTATAGTACCGTCTGCAAGCTGCTTACTTGAAGACTTCGGCTCGAAGTTTTGCTCCTTATCCACAAAGAATTCGCAGATTACAGGTCCCTTAGTAGCAAATGCCTTTTCTACAGCTTCCCTTATCTTTGAATTGGTCTTTGCATTTACATAAGGATAGCCGTAGGCAATGGCAAGTTTTTCCATACTTGGAAAGCTTAAGTCGCCACTGTCCTCTCCTATACCTATCAAGGGTTTGTCCGAAAAGAACTTATTTTGTGTCTGCCTTATGCTGTGGTAACCGCCATTATTTATCAGGAAAATCTTTATATCCATTTTATGATGTATAATAGTTTGAAGCTCCTGTAAATTCATCTGTATACTTCCGTCTCCGGTCATAAGTATTATTTCTTTTTCATAACCTTCATTGGCAACATAGGCTCCTATTGCAGCCGGCAAATCATAACCCATAGAGGCAACCGCAGAATTGGATATAAATCTTTGCCCCTTCTTCATAATATAGGAATGTCCTCCGACCACGCAGGGTGAACCGTTGCCCACTACTGTAATCTGATTTTCCTTAGCCAAAAGACCTATCTCTTTTATTACGGCGTATACATTTGCCTTAGCCTTGTCATCAGGCTTGCAGAACTCTTCCTTACATACCGGATATTTTTCTTTCCAATATTTACAGGTTTCAAGCCAGTTCATTCCCTTGATGCCTTTGCCCTCTCCCTTGTATACCGGAGTTTTCTCATTCTCTAAAAGCTCAAGCAAGGTATTGATAAGGTCCTTACAATCAGCGTGTACCGGAAGAGATATATGCACTGTAGGCTTTTTAAGCTCCTCGGCATCTATATCATTTACTATGGTATAAGCCGCCCTTGCCCATGCCTTATAATTAAATCCCACCTGTCTTATACTGAGTCTTGAGCCTATAGAAAGTAGCAAGTCGGAGTTTTGTACTGCGAAGTTACCGGCTCTGTCTCCAAAATTCCCAGGTCGTCCGACATATAGAGGATGCTCATCCCAGATACAGTCCTCACTGTTCCAACCTGTGCATACCGGTATACCGAGTTTGTACACCAACTCTATAAATTCCTTATGTGCATTTCCTATACGAATACCGTTCCCTGCATTAAGCACCGGCCTTTTAGACTCTCTTACCTTTTCTATAATTTTAGCGGCAAGTTCTTTACTTACTCTTGGAGCGTCTACTTCTCTTGTCTTACCATACTCTTTACTGTCTTCTTTTATCTTGTAAGGATTATCAGCCGCCCAGCCGTCTCCTCCGGTAAGATAGTCTTCTTTATCAAAGCCTATAAGTTCATCTTCTTCAACATAGGCACCTTGAACATTTAAGGGAATATCAAGCCACACCGGACCGGGTCTGTTGCTTGTTGCAAGATAAAAAGCCTTTTCCATACAATACCTTATCCTCATAGGCTCTATGACCATCTCAGAGTACTTGGTCATACAATCTATGGACTTGCATATATCAAACTCCTGATCGCCCAAGGCTCTTAAGTTAAGTCCTGTACTTCTGGCTGTCAGATCATACCTAAACTGCCCTGACAGCACAAACATAGGTATGGAATCAAGCCACGCCCCAAGCACTCCGGTAATGGCATTGGTTCCTCCGGGACCTGTCGTGACACAAACCGCTGCCATCCTATTATGTATTCTGGCATAACATTCCGCCGCTATTGCACAGGCTTGCTCATGGTGGTTATATGTAAGTTTAAGCCCCTCCTGATGCCCCAAGGCATCATTTAAGTGCATGGCACCTCCACCTACTACACAAAACCCGTCTTTAATACCGAATTCTACCAATTTTTTAGCAATGTAATTACTTAGCTTTATCTTCATAAATAAATATCCTGCCTTTTGTTTTACATAAATTAGTTCCCTTAAGTATACCATATATATATAGCTTTGTGTTTAATAAAGCAAGATTAAAGCAAAAAATAAAAGCCCTGAAACTTTCGTTCCAAGACTTTTATATTATTTAGATATTATAATCTTTAATATTCGTGTAATATAAATTATCTGAATAATCTACCGAAAAAACCGCCTATGCTTGATCCTGCTGAGCTACCCACGCTTGAACCTACTGAGCTGCCTGCACTTGATCCTGCACTTGAACCCTGTGAGCTTCCTGTGCTTGATCCTGTACTTGAACCCTGTGAGCTTCCTGTGCTTGATCCTACGCTTGAACCCTTTGAACTACCTGTGCTTGATCCTACACTTGAACCCTTTGAGCTTCCTGTGCTTGATCCTACACTTGAACCCTTTGAGCTTCCTGTGCTTGATCCTACACTTGAACCCTTTGAGCTTCCTGTGCTTGATCCTACACTTGAACCCTTTGAGCTTCCTGTGCTTGATCCTACAC
>ERZ773043.204-NODE-204-length-33375-cov-38.607203_pt1 | contig 33375 bp, 50 predicted proteins | sample MGYA00580636_ERZ773043 | MGnify/ENA primary metagenome ERZ773043 (study PRJEB29015, sample SAMEA2737992) | human oral metagenome | biome: human oral; feature: human-associated habitat; material: dental | place: China | collected 2065 ...
ACCCCAAGTCAGAGGATTCCAGGGGTGCCCGACCCCAAGTCAGAGGATTCCAGGGGTGCCCGACCCCAAGTCAGAGGATTCCAGGGGTGCCCGACCCCAAGTCAGAGGATTCCAGGGTTGGCCAGCGCCCCCCACTCCGGCACACATGGCGAGACACGCCCCCAGAAGCCTCAGAATCGATTCTGAGAGCCTCGCAGGGCTCAACCCATACTCTTGTACCCCCAGGCTCCCCAGAGCCCTCAGAATCGATTCTGAGGCTTCTGGGGAAAACGAGCAATCTGGACTGTTCACTTCTGTACATCGCCGTGGTCACAGGGCAAGATGGTCCCCATGAACGCCATCTACGAGGGGCCCCGCAGGGCACGACGTGACAGAGGGCCCGCCCAGGACACATGGGACCGGGAGACCCGCCCTTTCAGGCTTGGTATTCTCACCGGGGCCCTGCCCCAGCCACCTTGCGGGGGATCATCCCCGATTTGTTTCACACTGAAGAAAGCGAGTTACAAATGAGCGTCAATTCAATAAAGGCCCTTGCCGAACAGGTGGGCGTGCCAGAGATAATTCCACACCTTGACCAGTGCGGGGAGAGCATCTTGATGGAGGTCGATGATCTTCTGCACAGCTTGGTTGCTGTTCAGGGGCACCCATCCCCAGCCTATAGGGCTCATGTCCGTGCTGGCCTTCTGGATGACATCTGGGATCGTGTTTATGGATTCGACCAGGCGGACTATTTGAGGTGGCTCATTCTGGACAGAATCGAGCAGCTAGTCCGGGCCAAAGGCCCTCATGACCTCAACCTGGAGCTGTGGACCCTTGCAAATCTGTGGGACACCGCAGACTCCAAAGAGGATTTGGACGAGGAGTGCGAGGCCGTTGAAGGCTGTGATTTGGTGCCCCTGGAGGAGACCTACCTTCAATTTGTCCCCTCCCCAGACGCTGTGATGCACACGGCGGGACGAGCAATTTACTACGCCGCAAATGGTGACATGTCCGGGACGGTGTCGACCCACGAGGCAGTAGAGTACTTTGGGTGGGAAATCTAATGGTTGTCGCAGATCTTATGGCGATCCTCAGAGAGGCGAACCCAGAAGCCCCCATTCTCATAGACTATTTCGGGCTCCTATCCGAGATTGATTCCGTAGAAGTGCAAAATGGTCTAGTCCACATTCAAGGATATTGCGCATGAGTAGAATAAAGTACCCCGATGACATCATAAGGTCCCGGAGGCAGTCCATTGAGGTGGCTGAAAACCTGGAAATCTGGGCTGACGAAGACGAATTCATTCTTGAGCTCTTCAAGAGCCAGCGGTCAGTATACAAGGAATTGTCCGATGCGCTAGACGAGGCCGCATCCTTGATCCTCGGGGACGGGCCTGCGGGTTCAGTAGAGTTCGTCCAGACTGACGGGATCTGGGGGGCTGACATGAATTCTTTGCGTGCGAGCATTTACGCTAGGCGTAAGGGGTGACAGGTACATTGGAAGAGATAAGGCGAAACCTTCGCACCGTAGGCCAGTTCGATCTTGCGGATGCGCTGGATCTGGACAGTGCTGTGGAAGAATCGAGGATCCTTGAATACACGAGATACCTTATAGCTCTCAATGGGTACCGATCCCATTATGTGAGTAAAATCCGCGCAGAAATCATTGCAGCCCTGTGGGGCTATGCTGACGAATTCTCCGAAGGTGAGCATCTACGAGTTATCACTCTAATATGTATCGAACAACTGGTCCGGGAGTGCTCTGATATTGAGAGTATTCACGGCGAACTGGAAATTCTGTCAGCAGCTTACGCGGTCTCATTCTGCCAATCGTATGACCTACGAAAACTGAGCCGATTGGTTGGCCTAAAAGATTTTCACGGGCTACGGCGTCTTCTCCCCCCCTCAGACACAAACGCAATAATCGATGTCTTTGGCGTAGCCCACCAGTACCATAAATACGGTAATATGGACAGGCTCGCTTATAATGAGGCACTCAAAGAAGCTGGGTTGTGGCCCCCCGCCAATGGGTAGTCCAGTGTATGTGACGTCCAAGAGCCTAGCTGGAAATGAACACTCCGGATTGATCACTTCTGTACTTCGGCCCGGACATGTCCTAGTATGTTTCACATGAGCTACTTCACCGCGGCCCCCGTTATCTGGGGCGTGGCCTACCCGGTCGGCCACGCCCGAGTGGCCCTCGAATCACTCTAACAATTCATCCCCCGGCCCTACCCTAGGAGACCAACATCATGTCAATACCTATCGCGACGCTAATCGCGGCTGCTGTCTGCATCATGTCCGTTGCTGCCCTCTCTGTGTCCAAGTCCAGTACGTTGGATACTATTCTGTATATCGTCTTCTACTCCTCGGTGGTGGTCTCCGTGACGACCGGCATCGTGGAGTTCATTTCGAGGCTCTCGTGACCGCCGCGGAAGCCGCAGAGCTACTCGGCCTGGCTGGTGGCACCGTACGAGAGTATTGTCGCGCCGTAGGCCTCCAGAAGGTTTGCGGTCAGTATGACATCGATCCTGAGACAGTAGAGGAGTGGCGATACAACCCTCCGCCGGTGGCTGCTGTGAGGAGAGCGGCCGTAACCGTGGGGGAGGATCTCCTTGATGGGCCGCCGATTAAGGAGCGCGTCCTTGATTGGGTTCCGGACGTGCAGGCGGCCCGTAGGGCCCGTCGAGAGCGGCTGCTGGCTGCTATTAGGGAAGCAGGTGTGTGATGGCTTTTTACAGGGCCAAGACCAGGCCTTACGCCCACCAGCGCAAGGCCCTACGGAAGCTGCTTCGAAATGGCTACGGCGGGGCTCTTTTGATGGAGCCTCGTACTGGAAAGACAAAGACCTGTATTGATTGGGCTGGCATCCTCAGGTCCATCCCAAGCAGGGACCTGGATGCTGTAGTGGTCTTCGCTCCGGCGCCTGTGCTCCCCGTGTGGGAACAAGAGCTGAAAATTCACTGCGGAGTACCATATGACATGCTCCTGTGGGACGCCAAAGCACGGTCGAAAAAGGTCATCCCTACACCCGGGGATAAGCTGCTGTGGGTTCTCGTGAATTACGAGGCCCTTTCAGCTGGTGGGCGAGTTACAAAATCAGGCAATGAATCCACAAAAGCTGGCCGCGGGTGGGTGAAAAACACCCTTAAAAAGCTCTGCGAGAAATACCATACGGCAATTGTTTTGGATGAAAGTCACCGGATAAAATCCTGTTCCAGCAAAGCAGCAAGGGCCCTTTTTACGTTGGGGTCGAAAGCCAAATACCGGGTTATTATGTCCGGCACGCCAATTACGAAACATAATAGGCCGGATGATATCTACTCTCAATGGAAGTTCCTGAATCCCCGGAGGTTTTTGGACGTTCCGACAAAGACAGACTTCATGCGCCGGTATTCCAACCCAATGGCGGACGGTTACAGGTACGCCCAGTTCAAGGGTGTTCGTAATGAGCAGGAACTTAGGGCGCGGATGATGGAGGATTCGTACACGGCCACTCGTGACGAGTGCTATGACCTGCCAGAGCGCACCTACGAGAGTATCCCTGTAGTCCTGTCGCCCGAGTCTCGGGAGACCTATGATTCGATCGAGTCCTCCGGTGTGTGGGGCGAGACCACCGCCACACACGTGCTGTCCCGACTCACCGAGCTGACTAAGATCACCGGGGGCCACACGGGGGAGGACTGGACCCCCATAGGGACGGAAAAGCTGGATGTTCTGAGCGGCATCATCGAGGATCATCGCGACGAGGCCACGCCCCTGGTTGTGGCCGCCCGTTATCGGGCCGAAATAGCTCGCATCCAAGAACTCTGTCAGTCTTTGGGGGTGCCCCATATGACCTTACAGGGTGGGTCTGATACGGCAGTTGAGCTAAAGCGCTGGAGGGCTCTGGACGGATGTCGAGTGATGATCCTACAGCCACAGTCCGGGTCCCTCGGAATTGATTTGAGGGAGGCCGATCACCTGGTCTGGTTCTCCCTGGTGTATCGGTGGACGGACTACTCCCAGACATGTGACCGTATCGCACTCTGCGAGCGCCCTACGACCATCACCCACCTGCTGGCGCAGGACTCAGTTGACTGGGATATTGCTAGGATCCTGCAGGAGGACGGGGATGTCGTGGAATCTATCATGAGGGGGAAAAATGTCTGAGCGGCAGTATCTTAGTGCGCTCAAGTTGGTCAGGGACGCGGGGACACGCATCGAGGACCGGACCGGGGTTGGTACCCTCTGGTGCCACGGCCTGGATATGAGGTTCTGGCTGTCTGACGGAAGGGTCCCGCTGTTGCAGACTAAAAAAATCAACTGGCGTGTGCCGCTGGATGAGCTCCTGTGGTTCATTCGGGGCGAGCATAACATAAACACCCTTAACTCCGGTATCTGGGATGAGTGGGCAGGTCTGGATGGGGACCTCGGTCCTATCTATGGTGTCCAATGGCGTGGAATGGGCGCCTGCCAGACGGACCAATTGGCCGCGGTCATCGAGGGTCTGAAAAACGATCCCTATTCCCGTCGACACGTGGTTTCCGCGTGGATTCCGGATGATATCGATGGTATGGCGCTTCCTCCCTGTCATACTATGTTTCAATTCAATATGGACGAAGGTAGGAATCTCTACTGCTCCCTTTATATGCGCAGCGGCGACATGTTTCTGGGAGTGCCCTTCAACATCTTCGAGTATGGTGTTTTGACTCATATGGTTGCCAAACTGGTGGGGGCCAAGGCCCGAGAGTTGAGTGTCTATATATCGAATGCTCATATTTATATCAATCATGTCGATCAAGTTGATGAACAGTTGAGGAGGGTTTATAGGAATCCATTTCCACGCCTCAGCATTTCGGGTGACCATAAGTCGATTGACGACTTCAAAATTGGCGACTTCAATATCCAGGGGTATCACCCGCTCCCCCGGATCAAGGCCCCTGTAGCTGTTTAGGAGTATCATGAAAAAGATCTTTGACCGTCAGAGGTACCTCATGGAAGAGGTGTACGAGCTCAGCCCCGAGGCGATGGTCGACCACTACCGAATTACCTCGTTGGCCCTTGTCGATGAGGTTATGGAGGCGCTTCACCACGTTCCGTGGAAGCCGTGGTCCAAGCGCACATTGTGGGATTGGGAGGAGCTTCAGGGGGAGCTCGTAGATGTGTTTACATTCCTCGTCCAGCTATGCATCCTCGCCGGTGTGGGCCCGGAGGATCTGGAACGCTCGTATTTTGAAAAGTCTAGAGTAAACGAGGATCGCCAGAAATCCGGCACGTACGGAGTGGTCCGCCCGATGCCTGAGCTGCCACGGGATCTCATAAATAAACTGTTCGAGACGGCTGAGCTGGGTGAATGCACAACTGCCAAAGTTGGGTGTCTGATACTGGCTCCTGATGGGCGGGAAATCTACGGGTATAACCGGGCTGTGGACGGCATGCCATGCAGCCACAAACCTTCAGATGGCTGCCCTGGTCGTACCATCCACGCGGAGGTCTCTGCTCTCGCAGAATCGGTCCGGGCTGGAGTCCCTGCGGCCGGTGGGCATGCTTTCGTAACCTCCCACCCGTGCGATAGGTGCGTTGAAACCCTCAAGGCAGCTGGAATTGCCGGAGTGTGGAAGATATGAGTACAGTCATCCTAGAGGGCCCTGATGGTGCTGGCAAGACCACGCTGCTGCGTAGGCTTCTGGAGAATAACCCTGAGTATCAATCAGCTCCGCGGCCCTGTTCATCACTGGGTGGCCCCCTTTACGGCAGTGATCTGGTTGCGTACTTGGTCAATTATGGAAGCCTGGGGCAGTCTATTTATGACCGACATCCATCTATTTCAGGCGCAGTGTATGATGCAGTTCTCCATAGGGCCCCAGACAAAAGCATAGGACAGCGCCTTCGCGGGCTGTTTTACTGGCTCACTGAAAACGCCAGAATTATCTATTGCCGACCTCCAATGAATGTAATTGTTAGCTCAGTACTGAGGGAGCCTCAAATGGAGGGGGTGGCCCGAAATATCTATCAAATAGTGGACATATACGACAGTATCATGGCTAGCATGGTGCCACACGAGACCTATGATTGGACAACAGATGACCTGCCCAGTCTGTGACGGACGCTACGGGAATACCGGACAGCCTCAGACGATCCCCGACAGCCCACCGGAGACGGTACTAGTCACCGACGTGGCTCGGGATCCCGAGTGGGTGCGGCGCGTGTGGGAGCTGCCGGAAACGCCCACCATCGTCCCGGCCCTCGGGGTCGGGACGTGGGAGCATCCCACAGCCGAACACGCCCATGCGTGTGGTCGGCACCGGTTGATCCCCGCCCTGGGGGGGCGCCGTGTCGTGGCCGCCGGACCTGTGGCCGCTGCTGCGCTGCTTGGCCCGGGCAGGCACCCTATGGGGCGCTGGGTGGGGTCTGTGATGCCACTCCCCGATCTGCCTGGGCCGGATACCCTCAGGAGGGATCGTCTGTCCGCGGCGTACATGGCCCGAGCAGGCCTCCATCCTCGGGAGCTGGATGTCCGGTACAGCGGTACCGTGGGGGTCCGCACCATATCGGCGCTCATATCCGAGGTGGGGCACGCAGTCGGCGCGGCGTGGGACCTGGAGACCTCCGGGCTGGATCCTCGCGCTGAGGGCGCCCGTATCCTCTGTGCATCTGTCACTACCTGGGATGATGACGGCATCCGCGGTACGTGGATCGTCACCGAGGATGCTCTGCCTGACCTACTACGTATGAGGCGCTGGCCTCGGATTGTGGCTGCGCATAACGGGAAATATGACCAGCTCTGGGCCTACGAGCTGTATGGGGCTATCCCTCCAGTGACATGGGATACCATGCTCGCGGAACATTTGATTGACCCAGAGGGACCCAAGGGGCTCAAGACTCTGGGGGCCAAGTACCTGCATGTTCCCGACTGGTCGATCGATCTGAAGGATCCCACAATGGTCCCCGAAAGTGTTCTCGCGGAGTACGCCGCCATGGACACCGCCGTGACGGCTGAGGTGTGCCGCAGGCATGAGCCCCACGGGCGTCTCCTGAAGGACCTCCTGATGCCGGCCAGCTCGGCTCTGCTCGGCGCTGAGATCGAGGGTGTCGGCCTGGACCTGGAGGGGGCCACGGAACTACGAGAGGACCTCCGGCAGCAGACCCGTGACCTGTCCGAGCGCATATCTGTGTATGGCCCGGCAGACACACCCCGGCAGGTAGGTGAGCTGCTGCATGAGACCCTCGGGCTGCCCGTGCTGGAGCGCACCGGTACCGGACGTCCCCGTGTGGCAGGGGCGGTCCTGAGGAGGCTGGGCCACCCTGTGGCCGATATGATCGCCGACAGGGCCAAAATTCAGAAGGGCATATCTGCTTTCCTCACCCCGTGGATTGAGTCCGTGGATATCCGCGACCCGCGTCTGTACAGCACATTCCGACTGGCCGGGACAGCCACAGGGAGGCTTTCTAGCGGTGGCGCAGAGGGGGCTTCCGGGATTAATCTTCAGCAGATTCCTCGAGACCCTCGGTACAAGCGCCTGATCCAGGCCCGCCCCGGGTATACTCTCGCCGAGCTGGACTACTCCCAGATTGAGCTTAGAGTGGCCGCGCACCTGTCTGGTGATCCCCGGATGCTGGGTATCTACCGGATAGGTGGTGACATCCACACTGCAACCGCAAAAGCCATTACCGGTAAACAGTTCCCCGCCAAATCAGACCGGACGAAAGCCAAGGCTGTTAACTTCGGGTTCTTGTACGGTATGGGGGCAGCGTCTTTTCGGGACTATGCCCGCGACAGCTACGGAGTGGAGCTTACAGAAGAAGAGGCCACCGATTACCGAAAGCGCTTCTTTGAGCTTTATGCAGGCCTCCCAGAATGGCACCGAAGGACAAAAGAAGGGGCCACTCGGAATGGGTATGTGAAGACCCTATTCGGCCGGGTCAGGTATCTGGACGGAATCAAGTACTGGTCAGGGTCAGGGAAGGGGTCGGCACTCCGCCAGGCGGTGAACACGTCCGTGCAGAGCGTGGCCTCTGACATGATGATTCTCGCCCTTGGGCTTATAAACCGGCTTATAGTCAATAGTGACAAATATGATGCCAAGATTATCGCCACAGTGCACGATAGTGTCCTGCTGGAGATCAATAAGAACGGAGCTGAGGAGACGGCTCGAAAGTCAAAATACATAATGGAGCACTTGCCCCTGAAACACTTTGGGGTCACGATGGATGTACCTATTGAGGCCGGTCTCGCCATGGGCGACCGGTGGGGAGAGATGGAGGAGATTTGATTACCCGAAAACCTGGCACTCTGCCAGTAAATGAGGACGGCATCCCGGTGATCACGCAGTCTCTGGTCAATTCATGGATGGACTGCCCTGCCAATGTGTACTACCGGTATATTCGAGGCCTTTCCCCCAAGATTCCCTCGGAACACATTATCCGCGGCGTGTGGATCCACGAGTGCCTCGAAGAATACTACAAAACCGGCCATTGGCGCGACAAGCACGAGGAATGGGCTCGTCGGCACCCGTCCCAGAAGCTCGCCCAGGAAATCGATAGGACCCTCACCGGATACGAATTCTTCTATGGGGCCGATGAGATGGAGGTTTTGGCCACGGAGCTGCCTCTGGAGGCTGAACTTCCGTGTGGGTATCGATTCTACGGCAAGCTGGACGCAATTGCTCGAATGCCAGATGGTCGGCGGCTCATCGTTGACCACAAAACTACTAAGCGGGTAAAGCCTCTTGAGCAGCAGATCATTCAGATTCAGGCCCCTATGTATATGTGGCTATGTGAGCAGAATGGCTTGGAGGTTGATGGCTTCCTGTGGAATTATCTGGTGACTCCCGGTCCGCAGCCGCCAAAATTCATCGGACATGGCGCACGTCTCGCTGCTCGTCAGCCGCAAACCGATTATCCCACAGCTTTGGAAGCGGTTACGCGGGCCCGTGAGGTTTACGGGAGCGATTTTACTCCCAATCCGAGGCACGCCGATGAGGTCAAAGCCCTACTCGACTATCATCGAGAGGTCCATATCGGCGGGGCGCATGCCGAGGCCAGCCAGCTCTACAAGCGGAGGTCCGTCCCTAAAGCAGACCTGTGGGTAGAAACTGTAGTTGGTCGGGTCGACAGGACCGCGCAGGCCATATGGTCGCAAGACTGGTCTGATGAGGGTCAGATATCAGTAGCTCCGAATGCATATTGGAGTCCTACCGCGGACTATCTTGACCTGGTGACAGCGTACATGATGACAGGTAGCTCGGATATGGTGGCCGCACAGCGGTACACGTGGTCCGACCCAATGGAAAGGTATAAATAATTGAGTAAGATCATCAAAGCCGGAACGACAAAGCCACGTCCCCCCCGATATTTGGTTTACGGGCGGTCGAAGCAGGGTAAAACAACCTTCGCCTGTACCGCCCCGAATGTCTTGGTCCTCGACCCGGAGTCAGGCACCCGTGAGGGTGTGGCGTCTGTCGACGTCTACCCCATTGAGCGGTGGCAGGACTGTGATGAGGCCCTGAAGTTTTTGAGGGGTTCGGATCACGGTTATAATTGGATTGCCATCGATGGTTTGTCCCGGATCAACCAAATGGCACTCAAGCACGTCATGAGATTGGGTGAAGAAGCTGATCTTTCCCGAGTACCCGGAATGGTTCAGCTCCGCGATTACGGGCGTGCCGGGGAACTCATGAAGGGCCTTTTGATGTCGCTTCACACCCTGCCCCGTGTAGGCATCGTGTATACGGCTCAGGACCGTATGGAGGCACCAGATCTTAGTGACGACGACGTCCTCGATGAGGACGCCCAAATCCCGGGGGCACGGTACGTTCCCGACCTGCCCAAGTCCGTGCGGGCAGCGGCCACAGCACTTGTTGACTGCATTGGGCGCGTGTATTCGGTCACGGTAACCGGCACTCACCCCAAGACCGGTAAGGAGGTCACTCAGCGGCAGCATCGTCTCTGGATTGGTCAGACCGAGCAGTATGACACCGGCTATCGATCCGCTCACAAAGGCATTCCCGATTATCTTCGCAAACCCTCGGTGGCTCGACTTCAAGAGCTGCTGGAAACCGGTAAAACCAACTAATAAAAGGAGCTAACACAATGTCCAAGATCACTCTCGACTTCTCGAACGTCTCTGAAGGCTCGGCCTTCTCCCCCCGTCGCCTTCCCGAGGGTCCCTACCTTGCCACCGTGGCAAAAGTTGAGGCAAAGAATTCGAAGGCCGGTAACCCGATGTTGGTTTATGCTCTTATTCCGGTGGAACACCCAACGGCTGTCTACCCATACTATGTGCTGCTGGACGAAAAACAGCTGTGGAAGTTCCGTGCGCTGCTCTTGGCAGCGGGGAAGGATGTGCCGAAGCGAAAGGTCACGGTTGACCCCGAGTCGATTGTCGGTAAGCAGATCATGATCGATCTTGAAGATAGCGAGTGGGAGGGTCGTGAGAAGAGCGTCGTCGCAGGCGTCTTCAAGCCCAACCCCGAAGAAATCCCGTCGCCTGAAGGGGACGAGATCGAATTCGACGTGGACGAGATCTGACCGATACCCATCTAGGGCGGGGGCTCCGGCCCCCGCCTCTCAGTAGGAGCAAAATGCAGCCCGAATATCGCATTGTTCAGAATATCAAAAAGCTTATCAAGTCCCGCGGCGGGTGGTGCGTGAAAATTCACGGAGGTCCATATCAGGACGCAGGTACCCCCGACATTTTGGCCTGCTACAGAGGGCGATTTATTGCCATTGAAGTGAAAACCTCCCGAGGAGTGGTTCGGCCGGAACAGAAGGTAGTACAAAGGGCGATCACCGGATCTGGCGGCTATGCCCTGATCACGCACCTTGTGGGGGAGGTCGCGGATGTCCTCGATGCCGTCGACGAGCTTTGAGGCGCTGTCCCGAATCTGGGGGGCATCTGAGGGGTATGTCTGGACCCCATGGATTGAGGCCGGATCCTGGGAAGCTTTGAGGGGGCCTCGGTACCATGAGGGGCGAGCATGGAGGTGGCCTGAGCAGGCCGATGATATCCGAGCCCATATAGAGGCCCACACAGATGATGACCAATATTTTACCCCAGGAGTTTTCTCGGCCCCGCGTCGTGTCACCCAGCATGCTATCCCAGTGCCATGGCTGTGGGCCGACCTGGACCCGGTCGACCCGGCACGCGTCGAGGGACTGACCCCCACCATCGCATGGGAGACATCCCCTAGTCGCTATCAGTGTGTATGGGAGATGCCGTATCCGCGCGAGGGCGCCACGGAGCACGGCGGCCCAAACCACAGGCTCACCCACTATCTCGGGGCCGACCCGTCTGGCTGGGATGCTACACAGCTGCTGAGGATCCCTGGCTCGGCCCACACCAAGCGGGGCCGACGGCGGGGCCGGCTGCTGTGGGCCGACGGGCCGCGGCTGCACTGGTGTCAGACCATCCGACTGCCCGAGGTCCCCACACGGGATGATGATGCTGCCATGACGGCCCTGTCGGAGGAAGCCACCCGCGGCGTCGACCGGGCTGCTGTGTGGGCCCGCGTGCGCCCGCTCGTGTCCACGCGCACACGGGAGCTGATGGCTCTCCGGGATGTGTCCAGCCTGGACCGGTCTGAGGCCCTGTGGTCCGTGGAGCGTGACCTTGCGGATGCTGGCTGCTCTGTGTTGGAGATTGTGGCGGTGGTCATGGGGTCCCCGCTGGACAAATACCAAGGCCGTGGGGACCATCTCCGTCGCCTGTCCATCGAGGCCGCCAGGGCGGTGGCGGAGCGGCCCGCGGAGACGCTGGAGGACGGTGCTCTGCCCGGGGGTGCACCCATGTGGGCGTCCGACCTGGCATCGGTACATATCCCTCGGCCTCGGTGGCTCATAGATGGTATCTGGACCCGCGGCGGGTGCGGTTTTGTTTCAGGCGCCCCCAAAAGCTATAAATCCTGGCTGGCACTGGATCTAGCTGTCGCGGTGGCGACTGGTGTGCCCATGCTTGGGATGCATCGTGTGGTCGCTCCCGGTCCGGTCCTGTATCTACAGGAGGAAGACTCTCTCGCTACCGTGGTGGACCGTCTGGACCAGGTAGTGGAGGGTCGCGCCCCAGAGCATCACTGGGGTGGCCTACTGGATGGGCTGACATGGTCCCCCCCTCAGCCGCTGCCAATTGATATGCAGGCGCACGCCGGGATTGTCCTGTCGGATCCCCGATGGCACGCGTGGCTCGGAGAGCGAGTCCGGACCTATGGCTACCATGCTGTGATTATTGATACTCTCACCACCACGGTCGGGGATGTTGATCTGGATAAAGCGGTGGACCTGCAGACCCGCGTTCTGAGGCCGCTCCGTGAGCTGGCGCAGACATATGACTGTGCTGTGATCATCGTGCATCACAGCCGGAAAAACACGCAGGGGGCTAGGCGGGGGAGCAATATGCTGGGATCTGTGGCGCTGCACGGCTGGGTGGACTGCGCGCTGTACCTGGACCGGGACGAGGAGTCTGGGGTCATCACGGTCTCCCCAGAGGGTAAGTACGACCCGGCTGAGGGATGGTCTATGCGTGTGCCTCGTATGTATCGGGACTGGGTCACCGGGGCCCGGCAGGTGTGGGAGCTCGAGCTGGCCGACGCCTCAGAGAGCCAGGTCAAGCCACAGGCGGGCAGTAAAATCGCCGGGGTCGTACGCGGCATGGGGGGTACGGCCACAGCTGGGCAGCTACGAGAGGTCGTGGGGCGGGGGTATGCTCGTCAGGCGGCCTCCGCCGTGGCCAATGGCCTGCTCGCGGAGGGGCCTGCGGGGGTATTTACCGTAGTCAAGCCGAAATGAACAGTCCAAACTGCTCATTTCTGTACACCGCAGCCGGGGCTGGGGTAATGTTTAACACATGAGGAGCATTAAATACCTAGCCGATCTGATTATTGATTACGGTAGCACCTCTTATGGGCATGAAACCCCAGAGCACGTTGCCGCACAGCGGCTCGAGGCCCTCCCCAAGGCCAATCTCTCCGATTTCCATGAGTGGTTCGATCGTGGGTTTTGGGACCCAGATGTTGCCCGTGCCCTATCAGACGCAGGGATCCACCCATGGGAGGTTTCGTCCAATACGGCGTACGATCTCTGCAACAGGGGTCTTTCCATTAAGCTTTTTCTGCAGTCTAGGAGGCACTGACTATGTATGAAGGCTCATCCACTTACACATGGTGGGATATCGAGGACAGCGTCGAGTCCCTGGCGATGTCAGCTGTGGACCGCTGGGAAGCCCTTGATCTCCCCAAAGACGCCACGGAAAAACCCGTGGTGCTCCGGGTCTGGGTAACTCCAGAGGAGGAGATCACGTACACCATCACCCTGAAACACGACGGGCTGGAAGTGTACACCGCGGAAGGGACGATCAAAATCTCCGGGGTTTCCCATAGGGTGGCCGCAGTTGCGGCGGAAAGCGCGATTTTTGAGAGCGCTTCGAATATTATCGGCGAAACCGTTGCGGAAAAACTCGTAGGAGGGCTACTGCCATGGCTGAGTCAACAGTAGGAACATCACTGGGGCACCATCCGTTCGAAATCCAGGATACTTTCACGTGGGAGGATTTGTCCCGCGCGCGTGGCTCTATAGCGGAGCAGGCCAGACACAGTTGGTCAATAAACGGTGTCTCAACAGGCCCAGAAGTCCATTTCCTTAAGGTTCGTATGGATGCGTTCAAGGAGCGGGGAAAATTCACTCTGGTGATTTCCGTCATGTTGCTACCATACGATTTTCTCATATACTCAGATACTTCCAGCCTACGCGCGGTGAAATCTGGAGATCTGGCAGCTTTGGCGATGGCGCACCTCGAGGGTTTGCTGGGGATGCCTTTGGTAAAGAGAGTTATACGCCGGTATGGCGGAAAAATTTTGGAGTGGCTCGAGTCCGTAGCTGCCATATACGAATCGGAGGAAACACAATGAAACTAACCAGAACGCAACGGGAATTTCTTCAGCACCTGAAGGCTCTGAATACCGGGGGGGTGTATCCCAGTGTCCTGCAGGCTGTCCAGGGGTAACCGTGACACGCCAGGTCACCGGGTATGCGATCTGAGGCTGCATCAGTCTGGCGGGTGCGGACAGGTGGCGCTAGGGTGCCAGCCGTCTGACCCCGGCCATAGCTACTACTAACGACAGGATAATGAAATGAAAAATGCTCTCTGTGCAGTATCTGTAATTGTCGGGTTTCTAATCAGCATCTATGTGTCACTGACAGGAGGGGGCCCGCTACTGTGGCTATCACTGGTGTTGATTTTCGTGGTGCCAATGGTGATGGCCTCATGGGGCTCTGAATGAACCGCTGTAGAGGGGACTTTCAAGAATGGCTTGCGGAGACTGACTTCTGGTGGGTTTTGCCTGCAATACTCGCCCCGGCGTTCGCAGTCATGGACGCGATAGACCCGTATACATCCGACTATCGCATGTGGGCGCTAGGGTGTGTCACAGCCATGCTGATTACTGCCATGTCTAGGGGGTCACGCCTGTAGCGGCGCAGTAGGCTCCGGAAAATGAACAGTCTAAACTGCTCATTATTTTACATGGCGAGCCCCACTTCGTAGTATATACATTGTAAGAGCACAGAAGAAACCAGGAAGGGCTCAAAATGACCAACATCGCAACAATCGCCGCCGAGATCAACGCACAGCCCTGTCAGCTTGTAGCATTCCTCGACATGGACATCGACGACGAGACAGAATTGACCGAGGAGGAAGCCGAGGAAATCTGGGAGATCATCAACCACGACCGGCAGCACAACACCAAACCAGAATCCTACGAGGACTGAGGTACCAAGAAACCCCCAGCCAATCGGCTGGGGGTTCTTCCTACCACCCCAAAAATACCGGGATGTTGACTATCACTCTACCGCCTTCCTTGTCCATGGAGTGACACCACACTTCAATGGCTTGACCGGTCTCTGACGACCCAATATACATAGCCCCACCATTCGGAGTAGTAATCTCGGAAAGAGTTCGGTTGTGCCACTCCCCGCCGGGAAAACTCACCAGCTTCTGCGGCCACTCAGCGGCCACATCTGTGTCGATGCGAAGATCCAGATGGACGTTACCGGCGCCACAGGCGGAAGTCAGCGTGATCCGACCCTCCGGGTTGTGGTCACCAGCGCCAGATTTCACGCCGGGCTCAAACTTACCAACCACAGACACTGATGGACCAGGGGCCTCCGGAACCGTAAGATGGGGAACCAAGACTCGTTCCTCATCCCGCAGCTCGAAGTGGTAGTCCCTACCGCGCTTAATGTCGGCGGGCCCAATTCGTGGGATCGGCAGCAGATACGAAACCTCCTGCCCCCCGGCTTCGCGCACAACCAGCCTGTCACCGTCCACGCGCACTCCGACCACACCAGACTGATGCGGTGTCGGCGGCGCTGGTGGATCGCCGCCCTCCTGCCATGACAGAAGACCTACATCGTATGAGTACCCCTCCTCCAGTCTGAGTGGCTCATAGGTCCTCTGCGACACCCCAGTCGATAGCCGGAGAATCCATCCCACGCCGACAGCCAGCTCAACTGCGCCTATGTCCCCGCTTGCCGGAACTCTCCTGACAACAACGGACACCTCGACGGTACCATCTGGGGTCTGCGCCAGACGGGACTGTGGGGTAGCAGTCAGCCACCCTCCGCGGGGAAGCTTGCCTATGAGCTTACCGGTGTGCATTAAATCCTTCTCCTTGCGGGTCCTGAATAATAGAGAAGCGGCCTAGAAGTCCAGGCCGCCCCCCTCCCCTACTTACCTATTACGGATTCCACAGATCCAATAGAGGTACAGATCGAGGCCAGAGCTGCCGCCCCGACCACAGACAATGTCGACCTCCAGTCAATGGAAAGCAACCCGGCCTGCGCCACACCGACCACAGCAACCAGGGACTGCGCGGCCGTCTTAACTGCCCGTTCCAGGGCATTCAACCAGAAAATCTTGGTCCACATATTTCATCTTCCTTTCTCCAGCTCGGACACCCTGTCCGAGATGTCCTCAAGCCTCTCTGCCATATGGTGTCCGTCCATTGTGGTCCGACGGCTGGCCTCCAATATCAGCTCGCGCTGCTGGTGCAGTTCTTTGTCCTGCCGCATAGTGGCCACCGTCAAATCCTCAACCGCGGCGGCCAGGACATCCAGCTTGGAAACCGCCTTGTCCACCGCGTCCCGAAGGGACTTCCCAGAGTTAGGGCGCTGCTCATGCAAAATAGCACTAGTCTCCCGTGCCGTCTCTGCATTCTCACGCCGCATATCCAGTATCTCCCCTCGTACCCGCACTCCCGTATACCACGCCGTGATGACAGCCCCCAGACCGGCCAGCACCGGCCCGAGGTCCTGCCACCATGGCAGCCATATTTCAGGAGGCATGATCCTGGGCCGCCAGCAGCTTCTCCAAGGCCGCATCTATACGATCCATTCGAGACTCGAGCCGCAGGACGCCGCTCTTGGCGTCCGCGACCTCCTGCCTCAGAGAAACAGGGCCCTCACGCATGATATCGCCTGTCTGGGAGACTGCTCTGGCCAGCCGTGCCCCAGCATTGTCCGGGGAATCCCCAAACGTAGCCGCCCACACATGCTGGGCCGCCAGATCCGCAATATACGCGGCCTCATCAGCCGGTGGGTTGGCTGCCCGACCCAACAGATCCGATGCTTTTCGGCCGCTGCCAAAACCAGCAGCCCATACCGCCGAAGCGATCTTATCGATGTCCTCCGGTGTTATCACTTCAACCTCGCTTTCCGTGGCCCCCCCGGCGGAGGACCCACTCCTGTTCTTGTGCAGCCACGTACCGGTGTCGGCCGCGGCACGTTCCACGTCCCCCCACGGGAAACGCCCCGATGTGCGATTCAGCAGGGACACATGCATATGATGCTCGTGCCCACTACTAGGACGCCACTCCCACCCATATGTACGCGAGCAAATACGGCCATGATATATAACATAATGAACACGCGGGTCACCAATACAAGCATTCAAAATTCTCTGAATATCGACACCCCGCTCAGTAATATCCGCCGCCCTGACAACCCCCCGAGAATCCGGGTTGTGCTCACTGACCTCGCGTTGATGCGCCAAATCACCGATTGTGCCATCAGAACTGCGGTCCCGGCTGGGCCAAATAGCGTCGACCTCAGAGATAAGCGTTCTCAGCGCAGGCGCAAGAGTCCAACTCATACCTCCTCCTCTCTTCCCCAACTTCGGTATGGCACCTACTGCACCACACATCCTTACCGCACAGATACATGTGCGCGCCGACCGCCCCACATGAGGGGCAATCGGCCACAAAAATGCAGCTATTAAGCACAGCTACTCACCTCATCCATAGGACAACCGCGCTGACAGCGGCATATCCACCAGTAAGTACCCCACCAGACGCCAGATAAGCATCAGTAGAGACCGTAAAGTACTGGCCCAGACTAGACAGATAGAACGGCCACATAATCGCAGCCGGGACATCAGCTGAGCCCATCATAGACATCATCTGCGGGCTATAGTTCGATCCGCACTGCAATCTGCCATAGCACCACCCAGCGGCCTGGTTTACATCGTATCGCGGGGCGATCGTCCCCCCCACCATCACCACCGCCCGCGTGGCCCACGGGGCACACGGCACGGTCGCCACAGATGCCGCACTCCAGCTGGACGACGGCTGCCATGAGTTATTGGACGCGCTGTACGATTGGGCATTAATCTGTTCACGCAGTGCGTCCGGGCCGATCAGGCCCTTCCCAATCTCCAAGGTACCATCGAAAATGGCTGAACCGGACACATGCAGAGTCCCACGAGTCATCTTGATGTCACCCGAGCCAATAGTCGCCGCAAACTCAGCCATTCGGGACTCGAGCATATCAACGCGATCAACCAACGCCCGCAACCCAGCATCATCCGCAGGACGATCAATAGCCCTAGGATCAATACCCACTAGTAACCCCCTGCAAAATCGGCTTTATCTTCAATATCTTCCCAGATACCGGGTCCGGATCCGCCACCCAGCCAAGCAATCGCGCCCTCAAATTTGTATTGACCTCCGGGAGATTAGGATTTCTCAACTCTACATCTATAGTATCACCGGTTTCGAAATCCCTTGTAGGAATAAAATCCTCCAATAGGACCTCGATCGCATATGAATTCGTGCCGTCCTTCTGAGTGTCCATGGCGGCATCCACATATCCTTGGATAATGTCGGGGTTTTTCGACCCGGTATCAGGGCTCCATCGCCTTTCCACACGGAGGAACCCCGCGCCAAGATAAGCCTCAGCCTGTACCGTATACATGTACCGCTCGTCACCCTCACGGTTTGCAGTGCCGGTGAAGATTGTAGCACCTTTCCCGTCCGTATAGTCCTCTGTGCGGGTCCATTCGCCGCGGGCAAGTACACTACGGACAGAGGATGACCCGAGACGATCCGACACCAGAGCAGCAAACTCGAGATTCCCGCGCTCACCAATAAACCACCGCGTGGTAAACTCGCAGCCAGCACGGGACGACATCAGATTCTGCAGGCCAGTCAGACAGGTCATGTCTTGGTCGCTAGTGTACGTCCTATCACCCGTACGACCCGGGTCCTCCTCCACATGGCCTGAGAACTCCTGTGCCAGACGATTCAGGCCGATTTTCCGGGCAATGGTCGTATATGGCAGCCCGCGGTACTCGCCGGCCTCAATATAGTTTCTGGCCAGCCAACCCTCAGCAGGTTGAAGACCGAGCTCAATAGTGTCGCCAGACCCGAAAATACGCTTCTCCACCCAACCAGCCCACACCACATAGTAGGCCCCGCGGGCCTCCACCACCCCGGCCAGTATCGCCCTCAAAGGTTGTGTAGCAACCTGCCACAGCGGGGGGAGACGGTCACAGACAGGTAGCTTAATTGTTACCGAATCTGCTCTTCCCATGATATGGGAGATACTCCCGGACACCATCGCGCCCGGAAGTTCCGTGATGGCTCTCCCGGTGCGCTCATACGATATCCATCGAATACCAAAATTACCCATTGTCGGTAGCCACCCAGTTCACGGCAACCTGTGCACCCGTCTCCACAAATATGGAAAACTCCGATGCTGTCACATTGAAAACCTTGGGCGTATTCCACCCAACATTCCCTGCCGGTGAGTTGATAGTTGCTACCACAACTGGGGGATTCCTAAACCGACCCGGCGGGAACGGAACAACCTTGGTGTATGAGCCTTGCCCTCCGACCAGCGCGCTGCCTGCAGCGATCTGCGGAACCTTAGGCATCTCATCTGCGTACGCAAGACGCCGCCACGACGACCCCGTCCACACCAGATAAGAGCCCTGTTTGGTAACATAAATAGGGGTTCCAACCCGCAGCGCCGACCCGCTGGGGGCATCGGTATTGATGACCGGAATGACCCCACCAGCGGCCGCCGTATACTCCCTGATATCGGTGGAAGAAATTCCGCCGGCAGAGCGGACCCGCAGCTCCGCAAGAGGAAGAACCCCTGTGGGCAGAGCTGGCGTCTGTGGTGACGGTGACGCCGTGCCCTGAACCACAGTAGCCGCTGCCTCGTATTTACCTGAGGAGTCAGCAGACCCATCCAAAACCCGAATCCCCACCACATCAATACGGTCGTATGTGGCGTGTTTAGTAGGGATACCCACAGTATTTGAGGACCCAGAAGAGACCCAGTACGACCCGTTAGTGCTCAGCGCCGGGGTGACCACCGCGCATCCGGAGGATATCACTGCACTGGACCCGGACACGGACACTGCGAAACCGGACGAAACCCCGGCGCGGGCAGCATTGGTGTGCATGTCATGGGTCATGGTATTGCCTACCGCGGCCCGGCGAAAATCCGCTGGCTGAATAGCAACATTGTTACCTATGGGAAGAACCGGATCGAACGCCATTACACAAGCTCCTTTACCGTAATCATTGCAGTGCTAGTCTGATTATACTCCGCCGCCGAGTATCGAATGGTCCAATAGCCGTCGCTGAGCGACTCCGGCCACTCCCGGATAGACGGTATAGCCGGCACGTCACCCCCGAGAAGAGCCGACCTCCGCAGCGGGTCCACGACTAGTCTCTCCCCATACCCCAGTGTGAGACCATCCCACGTCAAAATATACGACCGCGATGCCCCTGTGAACAGCAGTGAAGGCGATACCGCAGGCCCCAAAATCTCTGCCACGAGTCGAGCCGCATACGGTACATAAACGGTAACCTCACCCTGAGTAGTAGTAGTAACCCAGCGCAGCGGAAAAACCCACGGAAACACCAAGCCGCCGCTGATCTTATGCAGCCGAAGTTCATGCCGCGCATGCCCGCTTGAATCCAGCTGCCCATCAGGCCCCTGACCGCCCCGAAACCACACCGGATCAGACGCCGTCAGCTGGGTGTCCCAACGAAAAATCTTCGCGTCATTGGTGAAGCTGATTTTCAGCTCACCACTACGACGCACCATAATGGACTGCCACCCCGCAGCGGCCCTCACAGAAAGCCAGCAGTCCCCATTTCTGAGTATCTTTCGCAGCAGTCGGAGAGCCCCCTGAGCATCCTCAGGAGACCCACCAATGTAGTGCCCGGAGATACCACCAGACATGGCCCCACTATAAGGGTCAGTCATCCACACACCATCCAGCTGAGTCCGCTGACCCGACGTGTACACAGGTGCTGGGAGGCCCCACATGGATACCTCCGACGTCACCCATTTGTCCCCATCATTAAGATCCAGCCCGCGGATCACCACATTTCTGGTCACATCAGCCTCCTGAGCGCCTGAGACACCGCCACAGCCGTAGAGTATGGGTCGACATTATACGTGTTGATTGTGGCGTTATTGGGCCTTGCTGGGGCAGGCGCCGGGGTTGACCCAGGCCCATCTGGAATAATATTCCTGGCAGTTTGGGCAATGCCTGCAGCCCGGCTCTCCAGGTATCCCTGCTGGCCAGCAATCGAGTCCGCGAAATCCTGTACGATTGCCTCACCGGAATAGGTTACATACCCGCGGCCGGAGAAAGGCCCCCATTTTGCTGGAGAAAAGGGCCACAGGCCTCGGAGTTTGGACATTCCATCAGAGACCCAGCTGGTGAGTTTGTTCCACGAGTTCTGGATACCACGCAGGAATCCATTCACCAGGGCCTCGCCCGAGCGGAGTAGGAAACTGCCCATATCACCCAGAGCTCGCATGATGGCCCCGGGGATACCGGACACGAATTCTACCACGTTATTCCACACACCCTTGGCGCCCTCAAGGAACTGCCCGGTCCATTTGACCGCCCCATCCCACAGCTTCGGGCCAAGATCTGCGATAGCTGCAATGATTTTACCGGGCAGTTCAGTGAGCCATTTCACATACCCGAGAAAAGCATCAACACCGGCCTGAACGAATTTACCAAACCATTCAACAGCTTTTAGCCACAGATCGCCGAGGAATGCGAGCCCGTCAAGGATCATCCCAGGCAGATTACCAATGAACTCGCCAAGAAGCCCGAACCCAGCAATAGCCGCATTCGAGAAATCCTCAGCCCATTTCATCGTGACGATGTACTCGACAAAAGCATTGAACCCGTCAATAATCTTCTGCCACAGGCCCGCGAGCCACTCGCCGAACCCAGAGAAGGCCTGCTTCACGCTCTCCCAGCCGCTTGCCAGCCAATCTAGGCAGCCCTTCCATACACTGTTCAGCCACCGCACCACCGAATCCCAGTTTGTGATGAGTAGGTATAGGGCGGCCGCTAGGAGGCCGATGCCTGTTACGATCCATGTGATTGGATTGGCCAGCATCGCCGCTGTGGCAGCCCAAATTGCGGCGGTCACCTGATAGATGGCCACAAGCACCAGCCCCGTGAGAAGTGCACCCAAAACACTGAAAACCCACGTGTTCTGCTGTACCCACCCCGCCAGCTCCTGAAATTTCGGAATCAGCTCCGCCATTGTATCACCCAGCCAGGTGAAAACTGCCGACCCCAGCGGCTCCAAAGCCTCCAGAGCCCTGTTCTTGAGCAGCTGCCATTGCTCGGAGAAGTCCATCGTCTCCTCAGCCAGACCCAGAATGGAATCGTCAGTAGCACCGATGGATTTCATCATATCCCCGGCCGAGAGCTGCCCGGTTTTCATAGCCTGCACAAACTGCATAGCGCCACGAGTGCCAAAAATCTTGGACGCTAGCTCAAGCGCGGCAGCTTCATTCCCTTTATTCAAAAAGCTCTGAATCTCACCGGTAACACGCTGAAAAGCCTGTTTTGGATCTTCACCTTTCTTGGCCAGAGTAACAAGACCCTTACCAAGGGATGCCATAACCGCGGTTGAGTTCAAGCCAGCTTTGTCAAACGCACCCACCATAGCTATGGTGTCTTCAAAACTAAACCCGAGGGTTTTCATTGAGGGGGCCGCCTGTTGGGCCACGGATGCCAGTTCGTTCATACCCGCACCGGTGGCCTGTGACACCCGGAACAGGTTATCCATCGCGGCCGAGACCTCGTCGCCCTTCAGCCCAAAGGCCGAGAAAGCCGCTGTGGTTTTGTTGATATCCACATCCTGCCCGAGCAGACGGCCAGCCTCCAGATACTGGGAAGCGACCTTTTCCAAGGTCTCCCCAGAGAGGCCCAAACGGGTGTTCAGGTCCGCGACTGTTGACCCAATCTTGCTGTACTCCTCCGGAACAGACCGCCCAATACGTTTGGCTATGTCCACCATACTCTGAAGGGACTCCCCAGAGGCGCCAGTACCCACGCGAATGGTATCATTCACATTATCAAAGACATTACCGACCTCGTAGAGGCCCTTACCGAGGCCCGCCAGCATGCCCCCGGCCAGGGCTGGGAGGGCCCAGCCCTCCAGGCCCTTGGCAAGGCGCTCCGAGAGTCTCTTACCGCCCTCGGTCCCAGCGCTATCCGAGGCACCGGCCACAGCGCTCGATATCTCATCCGTGATCTTCTTCTCGGAGCCTTGCATGGAGGGAACCAGCTGAAAATAGCCAGTCGCCAGCTCGACACTACCCATTATCCCACCACTCTTCGAAATCCTCCGGCGCTATCGGGTCTGCCCCAAATACTTGCGTTGAATCATTCTTTTCACCGGGCCTCGGTATTGGCTTCGGCCGACGGGCGCTCCTATCTCCACCCCGCTGCCAATTCCCCGCACTAAGCAGATCCACAACATTAGCCAGCATGTATTCTGTGGCTGCCCATGGAACTCCCAGAACTGCTGCCAAATATGATCCCGGCTCGGCTGTATATATTATGGCTTTGAGGTCAGACCACGTACAACGGTCCGACCCCACATCCCTAAGCCTCAGGCCCCTGCAGATGAGCTCCCCCTCCACAGCCGTACGGTGAGCCATCACAATACTCAGGAGCCCGACGATTCCCCCATGGAAATCCCAGAGTGCTCCGCCCACGCCCTCATGAGCTCGGCGGCCTGAGCTTCATCAATCAGATTGAGAATGCCCGGAGAGAACCGCTCCAGAAGCCTAACCTGCGCCTCAGCCGCAGCAGAGACATCCCCAGGTCGAGGCTCGCGGCCCCGCTTCTGCGCCTTAGCCAGGGGCTTAGCCGCTTCGGCCAGGCCCAAGCGCGCCCCGATTGGAAGCCTATTCATATTCGGGAGCTCACGAATTTTCTTTTCACCAGGCACCCTGAATCGAAACTTCTCGGACTGGCTAAGATCAACCTTATCGAGCTCAAAAATGTCACTCACGCCGACACCACCCCATCGTCCAGAAGAATATAAATAGAGTTGCCGTGCTTGTCCGGGTAACAGGACAAGGTGACAGGCCATTTGATCGCATCCGTGGCACTAAAAGTAATCGTATCAGTAGAGGTCACCTGACCGTCCGGCACAAAAATGAGGATACGCGCCTTACCGTCCTTCATCTTGAAGTACCACGACTTATGAGGCAGCTCATCAGCCCGGATTTTAACAGTAGTGCGAGTGCCAGTAGACGAAGTTGCCTTGACAACCTCAACATTAGACTCACCGGCAAAATTCTTGAGGCTCTGCTCATTCGTCTCGAGCTGGGTCCATTTCAGCTCGCCGGAAAACGTTTCAAGGATCTTCTTAACAACTGTTCCAGACCAGTCCTTGATGTCATTGGTTGAGCGGTCCACAGTCAGCTCAAGGCCGTCCTCAGATACATACCCTGCATCCACAGCCTCCTGAGGGATAGTGTCCCCTGCGTGAGTCGGGGCGGTGTCCTGAAGCTTTGGAGACGCCAGAATCGCACCAGTCACGGCCTGATCAGGCCTGCCAGCGAAGATGTTCAGATTATTGACTGCCATTTTTTCTCCTCCTTAAATGGCGATACCGGCCACATGCAGCCGAATAGCAAATGAATACCGAGAAATACCCGTATTGGGGTCAGGGTCCGGATACGGGGCCACGACCACCCGGCAATCGTGGCACGGATAATTCCCTACCCACCCGCTAATTGGCAGCTCTTCCAGCAGCTGCAATACCTTGGCAGCCAGCTGAAAAGCCCGGTAGTCATCCTGTGGGCTGATCCCCCAGCACGAAACCGACACTTGATGCACGGACCTACGAGGGTCCAGAATCTCCCCGCCGGTCGACCGGACAACAACACATGGGGTCTTCCCAATATGATCCGCTTTACCGGAAGCCCGGATACCGGTTTTGGAACTCAGGTATCTAATTACCGCAGTTTCAATATCTGGTCTGATTGTCACACTCATGAAAGACCTCCGAAAGCCGCGGTAAGTACCTTGTCAGTTGCCTCCATTTTAGCACCCTTATAAGTTTTCGGCCGTACCGTAACCCTGGCTCGCCGAGCCCCCTCGTACTCCGAGTACTCGAAATCATCCGGACCGGCCTGGCTCACCATCTGTTCACCCCACCGACGGAGTTTATCCTTCACACCATCGCTCTTACGTATGGCATCAAAAGCTTCATAATGGAACTCAAGTTTTGTCAAACCGCCAGCCATATCAATCGGCCCCAACCAGAAACAGACACGTATGGTCCAAAATTGTCCCAGAATCCCACACCTGAGGATGTGCATCCACCCGATACTTGGGAACTGACTCATCCTCCCAGATGCCATCGTAGACACCCTTATAGCGGGCCACAACATCAGCTGTCAGGACCGCCACCAGATCCCACCGAAAAACAGACGCCCCCACCGGCGCCCACACCGTATAGGCGACTTTCCCGTCACCCTGATAGGAACCTTCCAAGCCATCCATGAGACCGGGCTGGACTGAGCACCCTGGCACAATCCCACGAGTGCGCACTTTGCCATACTCCCACTCACCACGAGGATTCAACTCCCGCTCCGGAGCCCCCACAATGATGGTCTGGGTCATATGCGATACGACACTCATGGCCGCTCGCTAAGAGTATACGGCCCCAGCACACGCCGTACCGGCTCACTGACAACCAACTGACCCCCGGCAGCCCCGTAAGACGCCGAAACGGAGCCCACAGCCTCCTGAGTCCTACCCAGCGGGCTCGCCCACGAGGCCAGCACAATCGAGGCCACAGCCGACGCCACAGCCCCCGGAACCTGCTCATAGCCGTGCGTCATAACGACAGTCACAGCCCCCAGACGACACGGCAGCTCCCGCCTCGTCCGTACCATCCCTCGCGGGGACCAGCCATCCAGCTCCCACTCCTCATCCCCGACAGCCACTACCGGCGGAGTGACAAGCCGCAGAGTTGGCAGGATCAGCGTATTACCCCCGTACGTATCCATGATCACCGCGTGCGTCTCAACCCCAGCTATATGCCACCCGCACACATCGCGGACCACGTCGGAGGCACGCTGAATCCAGCCTGAGAGCCCCGGGCTGGATTCAGGCACCCGGCCCAAACTGGCGGAAGCCAGTTGGGCCGGGGTGATCAGACTACTTGCCACGCGGCTCGTCCCTCTCCTCAGCTTCCTCCGCCGCATGCTGAGGGGCGACACCGAGACGCTCAGCATCCTCAGCGGACAACTGAATCATCACCGGATCGCCATGCAGCAGAACCTCATAGATATCCATAAGGCCTCACTTCGACAGGTCAATAGCTGCGAAAGCCAGCGGCTGGCGCACAGCCAGAAGCTCGCGCACTTCGAGACGGGTGGTCACGATATCCTTGGTAAAATTGTCTGCGTGGCTCGTGGTGGTTTCCACACGGACACCACCACGGCGATACAGGGTCGCCGCGTCCTTGAAGGCACCAACAAGCACCGTGCTATCCTCCATGGCAGGGGTCACCACGGTGGTCAGGCCCCACAGGTTGGGATACAGCAGCAGCCCGTCCTGACCATACTGGCCGGAGAACATCCCACCACCATAGTACTGGCCATTCTGATCCTTAGCCAAGCGCAGCTTTTCATAGACCGCGGGGGAGACCACAATGGCATCGGCGGTATAACCGGAGTTACGGCCAACAGCGGAGGTACCCTTGAAAATGGCATCCGCCTCGGTATCGGTTCCCTTGGTAAGGGCCTGCACACCGCTGGTTTTCAGCACACCCCGCATGTTGGCGCCCGAGCCGTCACCATTCAGCAGGGCGGATTCCTCAGCGAGCTGGAGCTGATACACACCGCGGCCGTTGATTTCCGACACCAAAAAGGCGAAATCTTCCAGCATTTCATCCGAGTACTGGACGAACCCACAAATCTTTTTGTATGGACTGGTCACCGCGGTGGGATCGCTCACATGGAACTGAGGCTTTTCCTCACCCTCGGCCTTGAAACCGACATTTCCCTCAATAGCACCCTCCACAAGCCACGAAACAGCCGCCGTGTCAGTAGTACCCTGAGAAAACAGATCCGCAACCTGCAGACGGCGGCGGGCCGTAACCAGACCCGGAATGAACTCGGTCGACCAGGGCATGGCAGATGCCGGGTTCTTCTGAATGTCTGTGTTGTCCTTGCGGCCAAGCCATTCGGGAGCGGCCACGCTCGCGCCGCGCATGCCCTTGATCTGCGCCAGGCGGGGACCAATAGCTTTGACCACGAACTCACCAAGAGTCCGCGCCGCGCTCTCCTCAGCAGTTTTCTCCTCGACCATATCAATACCCTTGATGGAATCCACGATGCTCTTGGACTCCAGCAGGCTGTTCAAGGTCTCGCGGGCAGCCGCCAGCTCCGCGGCCAGGCCCTTGACCTCGGCCACACGGCCGCCAAAACCGCCATTCTCGGAAGCCTCCGCCGCAGCCTTTTCAAGCTTCTCGCTCAGGCCCTTGATATGGGCCTTCAGTGTCTCAATGTTCACCGATCCTCCTTAACGCCCAAAAGGGCCATAATCTCAGCCGCAGGAACACCCTTCTGGCCGCCTTCTTCGGTAATTTCGGGGCCATCCTCGTATGCACTGAGAAGCTCCCCGAGGGCTTCATAGGCCCTTCTAATAAGATCCATGTTTTTGGCCGAAATGGCCCTGCCGGCCTTGACTTCTGTGACAAGTGCTGCCGGATTGGCCGGAATGGGGACGACAGATATTTCGTACAGCTCGAGCTCCCTCAGCTCGGTGGTGTCTTTTTCCATCGAGTAATCCAGGACTTGATACCCGAAACTCATGGAGTCGAGGCGGCCATCCTTCAGCTGTTCATAGACGATACGACCATAAGTATCACCGGAAAGATCCAGCTGGGCGTCAAACTTCAACCCGTAATCGTCCTCCACAAGAGCCAGAACCCGGCCAATATTGGCTTTTGGGTCCTCCATGTTGTGCCCATAAAACACCGGCACAACTTTCCCACTCAAGTTGATTTTGCGCAAAAACGAGCTAAATGCTCCCTTAACGACAATGTCGCCATAAGAGTCCTTATTACCGAAAACTGAGGCGTACCCGGAGATACGCCCCTTCTCCTCTCCGGTAGCTTTCACCTGCAGTTCAAAATGCTTTGTCTTCACCAGTTAACCACCACTTCGCACCGACAATTTGCCACCTCAGCAGGGTCGCCAGAAGCCGAGTCACCCGGCCACCTCAGCCCATTGGAAAATTCATCATCGAGACCGACGGTCTCGCCATTTATGGCAGCATGCTCAGCCCTTGGATTACTGCTAGTAGTAACCCAAGTTTTGGTCGCTGCACCATTCTGACGACCCGCCTCCAAACGACCCCATGAGTAATCCCACAGAGCCAGGCCTAGCCCGAATTTCGAGGCAGCCTCATCCCCATGATCCGGGGCATCCTCCCAAGCCTTTTCCACACCTTCGGCGCGAGCCTCGAGGTAGTCCTCGGTTCTATCTGGGTCATAGTCCCCGCGGCCGTGCTCCCGCACCACACTCCGGCCGGCCCGAGCCGTAGCACCAAGACTAATGGCCTTCAGCCTCTTGGCCCGGTTCCGGTCCTTGGTGCCGCCAGAGAGTACTCCTATATACTCCCTGGCGACACCAGCAACCCAATCCGGGATCCCACCCCCGGACTTACTCCGCACCCCGGAGTCGGAGGGTACGGAATCTTGCGGCGACGCCTGGCCGCCGACCAGAACATTTAGCGGCGTGACGAGATCATCCCCGCCGTCCACAGCCCGCAGATTGAGTCGCGCTCGGGCCTCGTTCGCACTCATGTAGGGGCGCCCCACAGCTGACTGGAAAAACTGAGATTGAGCTTCGAAGTCACCCTGGAGCTTTTCCGCAACATTAAATTCCACGTAGATGCCTTCCTCACTCCCCATTATTGGCAGCAACCAGGCATTAAAAGCCGACTCAAGCTGCGCAATAAGCGGACCAAGGGTGTCGCCATAAAGCATCTTGCGGAATTCTCGAACATTAGAATAATTTGCGTTATCCAGGACACCGACCATTGTCGGGTTCACATGGAATACACTCGCTACCGTCGTAAACGACAGCTGGACTCCTTCGATGTACTGCTGATCTGTTGCAGAGTAGTCGACCCTGTTGAGGGTCATGCCATCCTCAAGGATCGGTGTGCCGCCCGCGTGAGAGCCGGACCCAGTATATTTGGCGTACCAATCCTCGCGGAAGGCCTCACGGGCCGCATCCGACCACCTCGGAGCCCCTGACGGGCGCTCCAAAACAGCTGACACACGACCACCACGAGCCCACAGCTGGCGCCGGTACTTCATCGCCTGGATTTGCTCCGCCAGGACATCCCGAAGAGCATCCAAGGCAGGGCTAACACCAGTAACACTAGATGGGCTATAACCCTCAACAGCGACAATCCGTGAACGATCGACAGCAGTGCTGCCAGAATCACCCCAACCAATGTTGTACTCGGAAATTCCCAGGGCGTCCTTTTTACGGGGGGTGACCCACACAGGGGGAATCCTGTATACTTCCCAACCGCCCGGTCCTTCATAGGGGAGCATATATGCCCTGTCGTATAGGGCCAGGTCCACAACAGCTGCATAGATTAGATCGTACAGAGTCATCGTAGGGTTGGCCCGACGGGCAGAAAGCCACGCCCCCACACCGGTGGTGGTGTCTCGTTCCCTGTCAGTTTCGTTGATCCGACGATAGGCATGAAGCCCAAGATGGGCGATATTCCGCCCGAGAAAGGCTACAACAGTGCGGAGATGGGGCTGTGTCTTGTACATTTGGGACGCAGTCATTCCGCGGACATGTTGGAGCGCTTCGTCAAGGTCGTAAGATACCCCACCAATGTACACGGGGGTTCCACGGAACCCGAGGCGCCTCTTCAGCTTATCCAGCCAGCCCACTAAATTGACTCCACTCTGCCTCCTCCTTCATACTGTGAACTAACCTCATTGTACATCATTTGGACGTACAACGCTGTGACGAGCGCGCTAACCCCATCAATTTTCCCGCGGGACCTTTGTTTGTCCGGCTTCACATTCCCTGCCGCGTCTACATACGGAACCAGACACGAAATCATCCAACGCAACACAGGGTCCCCGCGGTGGTCAATCAGCGACGGATCGGCCATTGTCATACGTTTCAGCTCCTTCAGAGGAGCTGAAAGCGTCACGGCCCCTTGCCGGACCTTCTCCATCACCAAGCCATCTTCCGCCAATTGATTCGTCAGGTGAGTAGAGTTCCACGGGTCAAACCCCATGCTAATGACTTTGTACTTTTCAGCGTCTTCCCGGACACGCGCACGAATAAAGTCGTAGTCCGTAACATTCCCTGGGGTGACCGTTATCCACCCCTGTTGCACCCACTCACTGGCTGCCAGTTCGGTCATATGATCCAGTCGGTCCAGGGCGGCTTCTGGGATCCAGTAGTGGCCCCATACGCGAGTGGGGCCACTCTCCTGGGGACATGTGTACATAAGGGCACAGAGGTCCGACACAGCCGCGAGGTCCATCCCTCCATACACCGCGGCACCGGCCATGTCATCCGGAATCCAGTCGTCCTTGCCAACGGCACGATCCCAGTCCTTGATTGGAATATACGTCTCTTTTTGGTTTGCCCGAATGCCCAGATGCAGCCGTTTGAAAGTGGCCCTATCTGCCGAATTCGCGCGTGCCTTATCAGCCTGAGCACACATAAAATCCGGGCTAGGTGTTTCTGGATAGAGCGGGTTCGCGGCATCCCACACCGCCTCATCATAGATATCAGCATCATCCGGGGCGGCCCACACGACCCCGTAAAACCGCGGCGCAGGGAAGTCCCCCCGAGAAACTCCCTCGACCATGGACCGACGCTTGTCATACGGCGTGTGGATGCGTCCCTCGTCAGCTGTTGTGATAATCATGGATAGCGGCTGCAATCGTGCCCCAGAGCCGGATTCCAGCGCTTCCAGCAGGACCCCGTCCCTATGGACGTGCAGCTCATCACAGATAGACGCGTGCGGGTTGGTCCCGTGCGCCAACTCGCCACGGGACGACACAACTTTGATAATAGAAGAAGTACGCGGCTGCCGGATTTCATGAGTCACCGTTTTAACCCCTGCTTTTTGCAGCAGGGGCGAGTATGTGGCCAGGTCATGGAGTGGCTGGAAACAGGCTTTGGCCTGGTCTCTCGATGCCGCCCCAATGATGACTTCAGCACCACCCTCGCCATCACCGAAAGCCATAGTCATCGCAATAGCGCTGGCCAGAGTGGACTTAGCGCCTTTACGAGGCATCTCAATAAATGTTTCACGCCTGAGTCGGATCCATCGGTCTGCCAGCTCGGACCACACCTGCCACCCAAAAAGCGGCGCGATGATGTATGCGACCTGAGTAGCCGCCAATTCGAGCGGTTTTCCAGCCCATCGGCCCTTGGTATGCTTGAGGCAGCCGATGGTTTTGACTACCCGATCCACAGCGGCTGGATTAAAGCGCACGGGCTGCCCCCCCACTTCCTCAGGGGGGTTCGGCGTACGCCAAAGGGGCGGCTTGAGCCGCCCCTCAATACCTCGAGAGTTGAGATACCATTTCACCTCATCCTCGAGCGGCGACGAGAAGTATTTATCAGACAAACGGGTTGAACTCCTCTGCATCGCTCTTCCGGCCCCGACGAGACTTTGGTGTCAGTCCCAGTTCCTTCATTATAGCCATAGCAGCTCCAGAGTGGAAGCGCATAGTGCTCTCCGCCGGGCTCTTGGCAAGTCGATTATGCCCACCGTCGTGGACCGACACCGCGCCAGCCTCGATCATTTCGTTGCTGGCCACGCGGACCACATGCAGGTGACGAATGAGCATCTCAAGTGCCCACGAGTCGGCTAGGGTAAGGTTTCCAAGACTCTCTTCAGACAGTGTGTGCATGAACTGGTGCCACAGATCAGCCAGAATGGGGCTGGCTTTAACCATAGCAGGCATTTCAGGCCCGGTAATAGCGCTTTCGGTAGAGCTATTACCGAATTCCGCCGATTCAATATTTTCAATAAGCCTCATTAATGGTCCCTTTCTCACATAAACGCATTTTTAAGCACATTGTGTGCCGCATTGCCACGGTTCAGGTCTTTCTTTTCATTTCCGTGATTTCGACCCCCTTATCCTTGTTGCATATGTTTTCCTTTTGTGGCAATTCCTACAAAGTGTTTGAATTGCATTTGTGTCCAATAGATCTTCTATTGTTTTTAATGCGCTCTTTCCTTTTATATGGTCGACTTCTGTCCCTACGCAACCACACATTACACAGAACGGATGCTCCGCAATCCATGCATCACGAACCCGCCTCCATGCCCGCCTCCATGCCGACGGAACCTCATCCCATCCAGCGCCATGCCAGCCCCTGCGCCGCTCCCTACGGGCTCGGCCCGCAGCACAGTCGCACCACTCGGCCCCCCTGCCGGAGGGTAGCAGGACATGGCATCGGGGGCATCGGGTAGGGGGGGTCATCGGCATGGGGGGGTATCCAGACCGGGGAGGGGGTCCTGAGCACTACCTACCCTTTCAGGAGGGGGGCCTCCATCCAGCCCCTGCGTGGTCTGCTCCGAGGCCTCATACACCACAAACCCGGCCCCAAATCTCTTCAGAGCCGTTTCTTCCTCGGCTGACCCACCATGCAATGAAAATATCATGATAGGGCATCCTCTCGGCTCGTCCCAAAAACAAGATCATTGACCCAGTCGTCAGTCACATCATGTGTCCTGCCAATCTCCCGACCACCGCTGAACGCTATAAGCACCGGGTCGCAATCAAGCTCAAGATAACCGAAACTGCACCCACCAATGTTCGTCGCCATATAGGCAGCCACATATGTCCTCGGGTCGTATCGCCCATACAACACAAATTTCATGGCAGTACCTCCAATACCTGCTTCCGTGTGCCCGGCCCCCATTGAGTCACCCTGAGCCTCAACTCGCCATCGACGATTACATCCATTGTCGGAACGCTTTGAATCCCATCAACAAACCCGTCGCTCAGATCAACCCGAGTCACCGCCACACCCAATTCCGCGGCCAACGCCAGAACCTTAGGCCAATACATTTTACATGGACCACACCACTCAGCCATGTAGTAGACAAATCTCACCACACAAACCTCCCAATAATTCCCTTGAATACAGAAAAGCCGACCCCATGGCCACACACCCGACCATTCGATAGATAAAATCAACCACACTCAATGGCCTTTCGAAGAGGCTGCTCCGACACACCCAGCCCTGTTCCCACAATATTCGTACTGCGGACCTTGTTAGACAGAACAGCATTTCTCACAAAACAACGACCGAGCTTCCGCACCGAGGATATTACATCACCCAGTTCTCGGGCCACTCTGAGCCATGCCCTAACATATTTGCACACCATGCCGGCAAATACATGATACAGGCGGATCATTTCAAGTTCCTAAACCACTTTACCCATTCACGAGAGTTTCGTTTCTCGCATGTCTTGCCAATCAAATACCCATTTTGATAAACGGTAACTTCATAATCTTCCCCACCCCTGAAAAACAGCTCCGCACCCACAAGGTCAGCAGCCGCCCACAACGTGGTGTCATACTCGCCACAAACATTAACTATCATCTAGCACCTCCCCAGCGAAAACGCCTCCACGGGACAACGAGCAACGTCCGCTCTCCAACATGAGCCCATCATGCCACACCCACAGCCCACACACCAACAAACGAGCAGTCTGGATTGCTCACCCCGCGGCCGGGGTCCCTCGAGGGCGGGGCGGCGCGCCAGC
>ERZ773043.208-NODE-208-length-33206-cov-5.828602_pt1 | contig 33206 bp, 30 predicted proteins | sample MGYA00580636_ERZ773043 | MGnify/ENA primary metagenome ERZ773043 (study PRJEB29015, sample SAMEA2737992) | human oral metagenome | biome: human oral; feature: human-associated habitat; material: dental | place: China | collected 2065 ...
TTTCTTTGGCGAGGCAAAGAAAGTCAGCGGGGCGCGCTGCCGCTCAGCGCAACGGTATCAAGAGGAGTTCCGTGGGTAAAAGTCAGCGCGTAGGCTGTGGCAATTCTTGTTTTTAGTTTCAAGACACCTGCCCGCTAGCCCTTGTATTTAGGGCATCTCCGGGAGGGGTGCTCTGAAGCCCTTGTAAACAGGGCATCTCCGGGCGCCATGCTTGCACACGCCCTATCCGCACGGGTTTTGGGGCATCTCCCCGACAGGGGAAAATTAGAAAAACGCGAGGGTAGAAGCGTAGTCGCATCTCCAAAAAGAGGTGGCCTGAAGCCCGCGTATTTAGGGCATCTCCGGCACCCCATCCTTGAATCCCTTTATTTATAAGAGTTTCAGAGTCGCCTTCCCGAAAACGCCCTATCCACGCGGGGTTCAGAGCGCCTTTATCCACGCGGGCTGCAGCGGTGCCGGCTAGAAACGCTGGCGACGTTCATTCCGCCGATACCGCCGCGGCAAGGAAAATGGCGGCGGTTTCGCTATACTCCGCCCCATGCATAAATCGTTCTCTTCCTCTCTGCGCAGGCTGCCGTTGCTGGCGGTACTGCTGGTCTGCTTCCTGCTCGGCGCTTGCAGCAGCCTGTCCACGATACGGTACAAGCCACGCGGCCCGGAAAGCGGCAAAGGCAGCGAAGTTGTCCTATTCGCGCTGGGGCTTATCGACACCGGCTATCGCTTTGGCGGCAAGAACCCGGAAGCGGGACTCGATTGCAGCGGCATGGTCGCCTACATCTATGACCGCTCTCTCGGCCTCAAGGTGAGCGGCAGCGCCGCTGACATCGCCCGCCGCGGCCAGCCCATCGACCGCAGCCAGTTGCGCCCCGGCGATCTGGTCTTTTTCAACACGCGCAATGCGCCGCTCTCGCATGTCGGCGTTTATATCGGCAACAACCGTTTCGTACACGCCCCTTCCACCAACGGACGGGTGCGCATCGACAGCATGCACAGCCGCTACTTCGCCCAGCGCTATGAAACGGCGCGCAGCTATTTCGATTAAAGCGCCCATGCCGTCCCCAAACACCCCGCAAAGCCAGGCCATGAATCACGACGACACCCAACCCTCCGCACTTGAAAAGGCATTATCGGCACATGCCGGAGCGCTGTATTTCATTTCGCGCCATGCCGGCGCCATCGAATGGGCGCGCAGGCGTCCCTGGGGCGCCCGCGCGGAATTTATTGCGCACCTCGACGCTCACCGCGTTGCTCCCGGCGACATCGTCATTGGCACCCTGCCCGTTCATCTCGCCGAGCAAGTCTGCGCCCGGCGCGGCCGTTACATCCACCTTTTGATCAACCAGAGCGAAAACAGCCGCGGGCGCGAACTCACGGCCGACGACCTTGAAGCGGCCGGCGCCTGCCTGGCGCCATACAAAGTGACGCGGGAACAGGATATCACCCAGAAAAGGGAATAGACGCCGACTCAATCACACAGCAGGCGCCAAGCTAAACCGGACGCTCAAACGGGCGACAACCGTTCGGCCGCTGGAAAAAAGCACCCCCATCGCCAGACGCGCGACCATGCGGCCAACCCAAAGCCGCCGCTGAAGCTGACCGCGCCTTAACGCCGGCAAATCGCGAACGGCCGCACGACAAGGCTGACGCTGTTTTTCTCGTCCGAAGCGGCCATCAAAGCATGTATCCCGTCCACTGCACCCCTTCCGGCAGGCAGGCGCGCCCGATCCGCCGCTGGAGACCGCGTGAGGGCAGCGCATAGCAGCGGACATCATCCTGCGCAGGATCGATCAGACGGCCGATCTCCCGCAGGCAACGATCCTTGTCCGCAGCCGACCCCACCAAAAAGAAAACGCTGTATTCCAGCGGGGCGGCATACCGGCACATCATCCGGCGCACCCGCTGCAAACGGCGCGGGTCGGCAATATCGTAGCCAATCACAAAACGCGTCGGTGCCATCTCAGACCGAAATGCAATCGCCGGATGCCACCATCTCTGCGAGCGCGGGCTTCTCGCCGATTTTCAGCACGATGCCAAACACGCGCTTAACGAGATCCTTTCGGGCATCCTCCGCAAAAGCCTCCCACTCCGCATAAAAACGACACCTGCCCGCCTTGCCTAGCAGACACGCGCCCTCAGCCTGCGAAAAATCCTCGGGACGCAGATCCCCCGAACGGAAGAGCTTGAAAACCAGCTGGTCGACTGCCACACGCAACGGCTCCACAACATCACAGGCAAGCGACTCGCGGCCAAAGTCCAGCGCATGAAAAAAACCGATATACGGATCCAGGCCGGCGCCATAGAGCGCCAGCACCGCTTCCGCATGCAACAAGGTATACCCCAGCGATAGCACGGCATTGACCGGATCTTTGGGCGGGCGGCGATTCCGGCGCTCGAACCCCAGCCGTTTCGGCATCAACGCCCCGAACCCCTGAAAATAGGCTGCCGCCGCGGCCCCCTCCGCACCACGCAGCGAAGCCAGCGTTTCCTGCGCCGGCAACGCATCCGCAATGCCCGCCAGGCTGCGCAAGGCAACGGTCAGCGCATGGCGCGAGCGCGGCTCCTCATCACGGCGGCCGGCCAGAAAAGCCATCTGGGACTGCAGCTTCTCCATGACCAGGGCGCGCGAAAACGAAAGGCAAAAGCCGGAATCCTGCGCCAGCCGGTATTGCGCCACACGCCGGGCCGCATCGTTGTGCGGACGCCCCAGCAAGATCGTCGGCTCGACCTTGCGGCCGGAAAGCACAATGACGCCAATCCCGCGCTCGCCGAATTTCCCCAGCAGGGAAGACGACAAAGTGACATCCCCGCGCAGAAAAACCCGAGAAAGCGGCGCCAGCGGCACCGTGCCCACCCGCGCGCCATTTTCATAAAAAACAAGTGCGCCCCCGTCCGCCTTCAACGAAACGCCGCGCCGGTCAACATAAAGACTGGTCATGCTCCCCTCCGCTAGACAATCATGAACGCATCCAGCGCCGGCCGGGTCGCCTGCCCAAGCCGGTCGCACCTCATCCGCGGGTCGAGCTGGAAGATATGCGCCCGATCCTCCCCGGGATCGAGCAGGACGGACAGCGTACGGCAAACCTCGCCTAGCTCAGCCGGTGTCAACCAACACTCAAAAAATGACTTCTGCCCGCCGACCCGATAGCCTGTCAGATACTTGCGCACCCGGGCCAAACGCCGGGGATCACACACGTCATAGCAGACCAGAAACAGCGTCCTTGACCGATCGCCCATCTACCCCTCCCGTGGAATATGGATTCTTGTCGGCGCCGCTCCATGATGGGCAAACACCGCACTCCCTTTGTTCTCAGGGCTTATTTTTTCCGCACCGTAAATCGTATTCCGGCAACAAGACCAAGTTTCACCCCTTTCTTTTCAGGGCGCATTTTCTACAAAATCCTGACGGTATATCAAGAAAGATATACCATATAGCCATGAACGGAAAGGAAATCATCGCCCGACTCAAAGCTGACGGATGGAAGCTGGACAGAGTTCACGGCAGCCACCACATCATGGTCAAAGACGGCCGTGCCGTGCCTGTCCCTGTTCATGGCGGCAGAGATGTAGGCGCAGGGCTGGTTTCCGCGATTGCCCGGCTATCGGGCGTCAAACTTAAATGAGGCGCATGATGGAAATTCGCTATCCCGCAATGATCGAGGCCCAGCCCGACGGAAATTATCTGGTACGGTTCATCGATTTGCCCGACACATTTACCGAAGGGCAAACGCTGGAAGAAGCAAAATTCAACGCCGCCGAAGTGCTCTCGGCGATGTTGGGCTGGAAACTGGACGAAGGGCATGAAATCCCAGCGCCCAGCCCTGATGTGCCCGATGCCTGTTATGTCGCTCCGGACGCCAAAACCCAGGCGGCGTTGTTGATCCGGCAGGCGCGCGGAGAGCGCAGCTTTTCTGATCTGGCGCGGGCGCTGGAAACCAGCTGGCCGGCCGCCAAGCGCCTGGAAGACCCCAACCATTGGCCCAGCCTGCGGGCGCTGGATCGCGCCGCCGCCGCATTGGGCAAGCGCCTGGTGCTGACGCTCGAATAGGCCTACCCAGGCAAAACATCAGCGCAGTCGCAAAACCAGTGCAATCCATCCGGCGCCCGGCCGACCACATCATAATCACGCCCTAAAAACGCCACGATACTGCCCTCGCGCGCATCCGCCGCATCGGCCTCTGGCAAAGAGGCGATTGGCTGCACGACGTCCGTGCGCAGCGTGCCGATCTTCCGACCCGATCCAGCGCCCAGCAAACAGGATGCGCACCCCTCGACCATCCAGCAATGCGCCATCCCACAGCGCGGTGAGAATGCCCCAATCCCTTTTTTTCAGGGCTTATTTGGTACCCCAAGTGGCATTCTTTAGTCGTTAATCTAAACCGACCTAGAGAGGTTTCAATCCCTTTCTTTTCAGGGCTTATTTGGTACGCAACCTGAAAAATGTATTTGGATCAGGCTGGGTGTTTCAATCCCTTTCTTTTCAGGGCCTATTTTGTACCTCGACGACGTATTCGGAGAGTGCACAGACCGAATTGTTTCAATCCCTTTCTTTTCAGGGCTTATTTTGTACTACATCGGTGTTAGCTATTAAGCCTGTTGGAAAAGTTTCAATCCCTTTCTTTTCAGGGCTTATTTTGTACCGACATGCAGGAGTTGATTAAAGCGCGCGTGGCGTTTCAATCCCTTTCTTTTCAGGGCTTATTTTGTACCAAAAACAGTTTGGGTACTCGAAGGCGCATTCGACGTTTCAATCCCTTTCTTTTTAGGGCTTATTTTGTACATGGTGCGACACAGACCCGGTGGTTATTTGTGAGTTTCAATCCCTTTCTTTTCAGGGCTTATTTGGTACAAAGAACTGGCGCACGCCCGCGCGCTGTGGCTGTCGTTTCAATCCCTTTCTTTTCAGGGCTTATTTGGTACTTCAGATGCCCGACCACATTCTCTCGGCGTTGGGTTTCAATCCCTTTCTTTTCAGGGCTTATTTGGTACGCATCGGCGAAATAAACGCCGTTTTTTCATGGGCTTGTGCCGGGGTTTCGCAATTTTTGCGCAAGTTGCGCGAGATGTCTATTCCGGGGTTTTTCCGAAGCGTATATCCCCCCATGCCAAAGGTGGCTTCCTTGCCAACGTGCAGCCATTCGCCCAGGCGCAGAAAGGGCATGAAGGGCGCCAGCTCGCCGGCAAGCGTCCAGTCGCCCAGCACGCCGCCCAGGCGCATTTTTTGCTGTTGCCTGGATGAGTAGCGCGTCCAGTCGCGCCAGAGGAGATGGCGGCGGTCGCCAATTTCCGCGCTCCGTGCCGCCAGCGCGGAAAAATCGGTCAGCAGCGGCGCGCCCGCATGGAATTCCGACAGCAGGCTGGCCCTGCGTATAAGCGCCATCAGGAGCGCGCGGGCGGTGAGCCGTTCGGGCGAAAGGGCGTGGCCGTTCTGCTGGAGGCGCAGCGGGGTGGTAAAGCACAGCGTGATTTGCGTGACTGGGCGTTCATCCTGCGCGCCGGCGTCGAAGGTCTGCGTGTGCGCGTCGATGGCGCCCGCGCCGGGGCGGTAGATTGCCTGCTCGGGCGCGCTTGCCGGCAAGGGGCTGTGCAGCACGCGCAGGAGGTCGGCGGTTCCGTCGCCCGCGCCAATGCCGCGCGCCAGCGCGCGCTGCCAGGCCAGCACAATCAGCGGGAGTTCCTTGAGCGCACCGCCGACCAGCGTCATGTGGAAGTCGAGCAGGCTGCCTTCGGGCAGGGTGCGCGCGCCCCAGGCGGGCGGTTCGATAATGTAGGGTGCCGGAATCCGGCTAAAGGTTTGCAGGGCGTGCGGGCCGTCGCTCTGCGGGGCAAAGACGGCCAGGTAGGGGCAGTTGGCGCTGAGCGGGCAGCCGTCGCATTGCGGCTGGCGGGTCATGCAGGCGAGCTGGCGCAGGGCGCGACCGAAAACGCCGCGCAGCATGGAGCCGGCGTAGTCAGGCATGCGCACCGCCCGGGTGACGCAGAATTCAAACCGGTAGCGGGCGAGGGGAAAGGCGCGAAGCAGGTTCATGGAGGATTGGAGTCAACGCTTCATCAGGAATAGGCGCTATGAAGGCTTGACCCAAGTCTTGAGGAATTCGTCTAACCGGTTCAGTTCGTATCCTTCAATGACTGTGATTCCGAGAGCGCCGGCAAGTCCTTTTGCCGCATCGCCGATTTTCCGATAACTGACCAGCATGCCACGCGCACCCAAGCCGCCGACCCGGTGCGAAATTTCCGCAAGCTTGAAGAGCGCATCGTTCGCTTTACCTATTTTTTTCTTTTGGGTGTCATCCATCATCCGTGCAGTTTTGCATTCAATGACAAACAAACGGTTTCTAGCCATAAAGGCGACATCCAGCTCATTTTTCACGCCCTTGCCATCCACCACTGTAAGATTGATTTCCGTATCCCGGATGCCTAACACTTCCTTCAGCCTACTGACGGTGTGGAACACATGAAACTCCAGCCAACCGCCTTTGGCGAAGGCGCGACTTTCCTTATTACGGAAAACCACGCAGTCTCCCCGAACGGTCAATACATCGGCTTGTTCAAACTTAAGCAACAAGTTTTTGAGACCGTCGCCCTTTTGCTTAACCGTGGAAAGAGAAATGCTGAGTTTTTTATCGTTCTCCGCCTGTTGCGCCAGATAGTTAACCTGGCTCAAGGAGAGTTCAAGCTTGTCTGCCTCTTTGATCAGTGTTTGCCGTAACTCATTAAAACAGCCGCTATTTTTTATGACCCCGGAATCCCCCTTTTCGACTTTAAACCCATACCCCTGCAAATAGGGTTCCAGACGCAAGGTTGCCGCAAGCTTGCGCGGCTGTTCTGCATCCTTACCCAGCCAAATGACCTGGTCGGTATCAATGTCAACGTAAAAAACTCGCCAGTTCGCTTCCTGCGCCATCGTTTGAGCGGCAAGCGCCATGAGTTTGGTGCCGCCGGTTACGTTGAGGGCAATTTTCTCCTCCTGACGCGCCGCAGCCAGTTCCAGGATTTCGTTTTCGATTGAGGAAAAATCGCGCTCGTTGGCAATCCGGATCGTGACGACCTTGATGGCATTTTTGCAAAATACTTTTTCGAGCGCCTCCGCTTGTTTGCGCATCTTGTCTGTGACAAGCAGGATGACTTCCTTTGGCTTCATCTCCGGATCGAGCGCAGCCAGCAGATTGGGCGCCGCTTGCGCAGAGACAAGCAGAACCTGAACGTCTGGTTTAGTCTGTTCGTTGGACATTTACGGTTCCTTATTCACGCAGCTCGTTGAGCTTGAGCTTCTTGAGTTGGTCCTTGTCGATTTTTTCGACGACCTTGGGCAGATATTCCTCGATGGCCTCGGCGGCGGCGCGCTTTTCTTCGGCACGCCAGTCGGCGCCTGTGCGCGCTTTCTCCGCGAGCTTCCGGGCGCGACCATGGTAGTCGCCATTGAGGCGTTCGTGCCCGCCTCGCAGCTGTTCGGCGCGCGCGGCAAAAGCGGCCTTGAACTCTTCGACGCGGCGCAGATTGGGCGTCAGGGTGGCAAGCCAGGCGGCGCGTTCGGTCTCGGCCTGGCGCTGCGCCTGCGCGCGATCAGCGGCAAGCCGCCGTTGCTGCGCTTCCTCTTCCCGCGCACGCTGGCGCTGGCGCTCGCGTTCTTCGTTGCGGGCAAGCCGATCCCGATGCGCTGCGCGCAGTTCCTCGCTGTATTCGGCCAGCCGGGCGCGCACGCTGTCCGAGTGGTGGCGGTATTGATCGTCGTCACACGCATCGACCCAGATCCAGCCGAAGGGCAGCAGGTCGTTTTTGCCCTCCTTCGTCCGGCTGGTAAGGCGTTTCTGGGTTGTTTCCGACCGGAAATCAAAGCTTGTTTTTCCATCAACGCGCGGGCCGAGTATTTTGATGCGGCGCACGCCATCCAGCGTGACGGATTCGGCGCCCGAATGGCGCCCGACGCGGGCGAGAAAGCCCTGATGCGCGGCGATGAGTTCGCCGAGCTGACCATCGAGCAATTCGCGCATCAGGTGCTTCCAGTGTTCATCCATCTGCGCGGCCAGCACTTCGTGGTTCAGTTCCGCCCGAAGTTTTGGCAGATAGAAGTCGTTGCAGGCCGTGCAGAGGTCTTGCCAGCTGATTTCGCTGCCAATCCTGCGGCCGGATGGCTGGCGCACAAACGACAAGCGCAATTCGCCGATAAACGCGGCGGGAAGGCATTCGGGGACGGTTTCAAAATAGGTAAAAACGCCATCGCCTTTGCCGCCGGAGGAGCTTTCGCCTTCGCGCAGCAGCCGCTTCCTTTTGCTGACGGCGTAGAGCACGCGCGTCGGCGGCGGGTTGCCGGCTTCGGGATGGCAGTCGACCAGATGCACGCAGCGAAAGGGATCGTCCTGAATTTTTTCGTAATGGAGCAGGCGCTGCTGAAGACGCCAGGAATCGCGTTCATTGGTTATGTTTTCCCGCTTGTTCAGATGATTCAGCCAGGCGGTGCGGATGCTGCCCTTGAGCGCGCTGCCGGGCAAGTAGGGGGCGTAATCAATCGGGTTGAAGGCGGTTCTGGCGATCTGGAAGCGATTGCGTTCTGCCTCCTTGCCTGAGCCCTTGGATACGCCCGGCGCGTTCTTTTGCACGGTTTTGCCGGCTTTTTGCGCGTATTCGTCAGCAATGGCGTCGACGACGTAAACCCAATGCCGCGCCAGGCCGGCCAGAGATTCAGCACGGGCACGAAAGAATTGCTGCAAGGCACCAATCGGGTCGGCTCCCCCGGCGCAGCGGCCGAGGTCCTTGAGTTCATCCGGTTTGAGCGCAGCGAGAAGGTCAGCCGGTTCGAAAACATGGAGCAGGCCGTTGTCCATGACGAAGCTGCTCGGTTCGTAATCCTCGTCGCAGCCGATGTGGATGGGCGAGAGCGTGGAGATCGCCAATGGTTTGCGGGTCAATGTTTTCTCGATCATGGCAGCGCTTCCAGCAGGGCGGGAATCACCGGGGCGTAGCCCTGGTGGACAGTGGCGGGCTGGGCTTTGGAAAGCTGCCCCTCGCCGCCGAGTCCGCGCCCGATGAAGATGCGGGGAGTGAATGCGCCAGCGGGCGTGAATACCGCGCCGGTCGTCGCCAGCAGCATCGGCGTTTTGAACGGCGTGCCGGAGAGGGCGCAGGCGTTGCCGTGGCGGCCAAAGCGCGTCTGCACTTTCCAGTAACTGCGTTCGCCGTCAAGGCCTTGCCCCCACGGCGCGCAGGGCGCGAGCGTCCAGTAGGCGTTGGCCTGCGGGGGGCCGGGCAGGTGGCATGGATTCATGGCTTCGACGGTGAATTTGCCGAGTCCGGCACTGGCGTCGCGCCCGAAGCCGAGGGCGCCAACCGTTTCAAGCAACTGTCTTGCCTGTGCCGCATCGCTCCGCTCGGCGTCAATCACGAGATAGAGGTCGATGCGCTGGCCGGCGGCGTAGAAAGTGCATGCCTGCGCGTAGGGGGCAAATTCGCCCGAGCCGGTCGTGCCGGTCAGCCGGTTAAGGGTGTTGTGCAGCCGGCTGCTTGCATGGGGCGCTTGCGCAAAGGCTTCGGCATCGGTCAGCAGCGCGTCCGCCAGCCACTGGCGCATCGGTTCGGCGCTACGCTCGATGGGCAGCCAGCGTTTTTGTTTCGCCGCCTTGCGCGCCTCGGCATCGCGTTCCGGTTCAAAAAACTGCGGGAGCGTCGGGCGCGGCAGGTAGCCGGCGGGAAAGCCGTCGGAGACAACCAGCCACGGCGAACCCTGCGTATAGTCGTTGAGCGCCTGCACAAGCGCATTCTCGCCGGCAAGTTCGCGCAATGCCCAACACAGGTGACCGAAGAGCGTGTCGCCCGCCAGCGGCGTGCCCAGCGGCGCGTGCAGCGCAATCGTGGCGCGGTACAGTGCGGTGTCCATCGTCAGGCCACTGCGTCAAAAATCGGCAATTTGTCGAAATCGTCCTGGATCGGCTGGCCGTCAAGGGCAAGATCAGTAAAAGCCACCTTGCCATAGCCGCGCGAGCCGGAGCCGCCAAGGCTGTCGGCCGCCAGCAGCTTGAGGCCGCACAGGAGCAGTTTCTGCAAGTCCTCGCCGTCGGTGTCGATGACCTTGAGCGACAGGCGGAAATCAAATTGGGCGCCGGCAATCACGCGCTCGGTAAAACGCGGATTCTCGGCCACGCCTTTAATGCGGTCGATGGAGTTTTCGCTCTTGGCTTCCGTCGTCAGCAGATTGCGCGCGCGGGTTTGCTCAAGCCATTTGGCATTGAGTGGGCAGTCCCAGAAAGCCAGACGCGTCGGGCCGATTTCTTTGGCCCATGCCTCGTCATTGCGGTCGGGCGCGCCGCCAAACAGCTTCAGCAGGTTTTTCGCTTCCGGCGTATCTTTTTTCGCAAGGTGCTGGAAGGAGAAAGGGCTGCCATTGGCAATGCTCACCAGCCCAAGCTGCCATTCGAGCAGCGAGCGGATTTTGCCCTTGAGCGACGAGCCGGGGATGTAGGGCTGGCCGTCAAGCGGATTTTTGACAACCGGGTTATCCGTGCCGCCGATGCGCATTTCGGTATCGCCGGCGCCGATGTGCAGGCCGGTTTTAAGGGTGAGGATTGCCGTGAGTTGCCGGATCTGTGTAAGTTGCATGGTGCATTCTCCCTTGAGTGTTCAGCCGCGCCGCGCCTTGAGGAAACCGAGCACGGCTTCAAAGTGGAGGCGGAAATGATTGAGCGCCCTGGCATTGGTCGTTTCCCTGATGCAGTCGCGGAACCAGTCGGCAAATTTTTTGCCCACCAGTTTGCGCCCTTTGGCGTAGGCCACCTTGGCGTTGAGCATGCGGATAAACGCCTCGTATTGTCTGAATTTCTCGTCGTCGCCGTTCACACGCTCCTGCCAGCTGACAAGTTCATCGTAAAAGCGTCGCAGTTGGGTTGTCTTGTTCTGCGCAAATTTTCCGGCTTCTTCATCAAATTCGCGCGCGAAGTTTTCCGCCTGCGTATCGAACAAGTCGGGGTCTGGCGTTTCCTGAGACAGGTTAATCTTGATCGGCATTGACATCTGTTACCTCCTTGGCGAGCGTTGTTTTCTGGAAATCCGTATTGGATGGTTTTTGCGGGGAGCTTGCCGACCTCACTCCCGCTGCCGGTAGAGCAGCACGGAAAGCGGCAGGCGATACGCGCCCTTGTACTTCGCCAGCGCGTTGCCAATTTCGGCAATCGCATCCTCAAGCAGTTTCTTGCGCTCCGCCTCACTGCCGCCGCGCGCACGGTCGTGGAAAAACCGCGCCAGCCGGTAATGCAGTTGCGAGCGCCAGAGCGCGTCTTCCGGCCGGCTGCTTTCCGTCCTGTCCGAGAGCTGCAGCAGGGCATAGACCAGGCCGGTGGAGAATGAGGCGCCCATGCTTTCGGTGCGCGCCATCAATGTTTCGAGCGCTGTGCGCCGTTCGTCCATCAACGCGCGCCAGTCATCCCAGGCGACACTGTGACCCCAAATGTGCACGGCGTCCTTTGCCGGCCGCGCCTTGGCCGCGTCAAGAGCGTCTTCAGCGCGCTGCGCGAGATGCCGCACCGGCATTTTGGATTTGGTCATGGTCAGGCCGGCAGAAAAAGTAATGCCTTTGTTGACGACGTACTCGGCAAAGCGCTCGCGCAGGACGCCGGCCAGTTCGATCGTCGATTCCCACGGGCCAATCAGGAAAAAATCGTCGCCCCCGGCAAATACGGTATAGGTGTTCCGGTATCGGGCCTGCCCCGCGGAATTCCGGCCGTATTCGCAGAACCAGGGCAGCCAGAGCGAGAAGAAGGCATTGACCTGACGCGACAGGGCCGCCGCCTTGGCAAGGGTCGGGTGCAGCACCCCTTGCTGGAACAGCGCGCCGAGGTTGTCGATGTCGCCTTTCAGGGCGGCGAGGGCGATTTCGCCGCGCCACCGCTTCTCTTCGTTGTGGCAATCTTCGATGTATCGATCTTCGCAGGCAATGTGGCTCAGCGTCTTGATCTCATTCAGTTTGCAGGCGCCGTCTTCGCTATCCATCCCGGCATATTTGCCCGCCTGTTGCTCGTCGTCTTTATTGAATCGGGGCACGTAGTTGTTGACGAAACGCCGCGCATAGCCACGCCACACCGTTCCCTTGTCATCCGGCGCGTCAAAGTCCCAGGCGCGGACAAGCGCGCCATTACCGGCCAGTTCGCCGTATTTTCCAGAAACGTCAGCATCGGGAACAAAGGCAAGACGGTAGCCAAAGTAATCAAGACTGAGCACGGGCAGGCGCTCCGCTTCGCGCGTCACAAGAATACGCGCATTTTTGGTCAGGCCTTCGCCAATCCTGATCTGGTCGTCAGCAAGGTCGGAGAGCGCATAGCCGCGCTGGTCGCTGACGCGGCGACTGGCCGGATATTTGCCGTTAATCTGGCAAACGCCCAATGCGTTGTCAAAACGATTCAGGAAGCCCGCAAAATCGGCCGGCGCCTGATCGTTGCAAAGCCCAAAGCGCTGGTGCTTGGCAATGTCGAGCGCGGCAAACAGCCGTTTGTGCAGGGCGCCGAAACGGCCGCCAACAAAGTCATTGCAGGCGGCCGGCGTGGCGGCGATGCCAACGCCAATTTCCCCATAGGTATGTTTAAGACACCATGCGTTCAATTCCGCGCGGCAACGGGCAAGCGCCTCGCGCGCCGATTCGGTATTGGGCGCGACGATCATGAATTTGCCCGCAGCATTGGTAATCTGTGCGATCGATGGGAGTTGCAGCGCCTCGAGCACCTTGAGCGCGGCACATTCGGCAAGCAGCGAGACCTGAAATGAGCGGCCTCGAAGCAATTTGTGGGCATGTTTTTGTGTGGCGCCGCCGTTGGCGAAAATGAAATCCTGAATCCCGAAAAAATCACCCTGGACAAGAAGGAATTTTTCCTCTTCCCAACCATTGCGCACCGTTTCGATGTTTTCACTGCCGGTTTCATGATGCCAACGCCAGAGCGCGGCAGCCAACGCCGCCGTGGCTTTGGAATGATCGTAAAGCGAAACTGCCGGAACGTCGCCGAACGCTGCAACAGATGGAACGGCCTGGGTTGCGGTCAGCCAGAGACTGTCGAAATGGTCAAGCCAAAGCGGAAGATTTGCCCGATGCGATGCGGGGATGCGCTGGATGTTTTTAAGCAGGAAATCCCAGATGGCCCGATATTCCTTTAGGGCTGTATCCTGCGTCTTTTGGTCGGCGGGCGTGCATTCCTTGCGTCGCCGCGGGAATATACTCATCGGCCCCAGCGGCTTAAGCGGATAGCACCAGTCCAGTTCGTCTGCCTTGATCTGCTGCCTGCCCATCTGTTCAAACAGCGTCAGAAGCCGGGCGTGATTGCGCCTGTCCCGATTTTTTCCTCCGCTACATTCGGCATCAGGTTTTTCCCGCTCAAAACCCGACGCCACGTGATTGGCCGTCACGATGATCTGCCGGAGAAAATCTTCGGGCAGATGGCGCTCGCCCGTAGTATTAGCCACCGGATCGGTCACGTCGCCGCTTGACCCCCCAGCATCGGATGGGAACGGCCGGCCATTTTTCAGCCAGCCCGGCATGTAGCCCGTTTCCTCAAGCTGCGCCCAGGCCGAACCTGTAATCTGGGCACGCTCAGCAAGGCCCTCCAAGTCGTGCAGCAGGGCAACAAGCGCAACACGCGAGGTACGCTCAATCAGCTTCATGATATTCGTCTACCCTCCCGTTATTCTCTTGATAGCGGGAAGGATAATAAGGTCAGGTGATATCTGTAAAGCCGGTTTTTTCAGCCCTGGAGTCGTTCATTGGACGGGTCGATCCAATGCGCTTGCCGCGCATTTTCCTTTCATCGTCCGGATGCCAGTGAGGGGAAGGCTGCCAGGCAACGGCTGCCGCGTTATTGCCAAAAGCAGGTGCTTCCGGCATGCGCAGAATCCTCGCTGATATTGAAATGAATCGATAATCCACGCGGATGTTGCCAGCTACGCGGGCGGTGCCAGAAGACGGCGGGCGCATCATGCCGATTCAAAAATCAGCCTCACCTTCAATCCTTTCGGGAACTGCGTCGCGTCGCTCAGCTCGAGCCGCGCCCCAAGTCTCTGGGCGATCGCCTGGACGATGGATAGCCCCAGTCCCGAGCCTGTTTGCCCGCTGCCCAGCACGCGGTAGAAGGGGTCAAGCACGCGCTCGCGCTCGGCGGCGGGAATGCCGACGCCGTTGTCTTCCACCTCCAGGATGACTTGCCGCCCTGCCTGCCGGACGGATAAATCCACCCGCCCGCCGTCGGGGGTATAGCGGATGGCGTTATCCGCCAGGTTGCGCACCAGGGTGAACAAATCCATTTCGTGCGCCAGCACCTTGGCGTCCGGGCCGTCGACCATGCCGATGTCCAGCGATTTGGCCTCGGCCAGCGGCAGCAGATCTTCGAGCACGCGCCGGTACACGCTGCGAACGGAGACGGCCTGCGCCGGCGCCGGCACGGCGCTTTGCGCCCGCGCCAGACTGAGCAGTTGTTCGAGCAGTTTGCGGCCGCGCTCGATGCCTTGACGCAGCGTTGCCAGGCGCTGTCGCGCTTCGTCGGACATTTCAGCGGCATTGAGGCGTTCCGCCTGGAGGGAAAGCGCCGTCAGCGGCGAGCGCAGCTCGTGGGCGGCATCGGCGACAAAGCGGCGTTGACTTTCCATCGCCTCGCCAACGCGCCCAAGCAGGCGATTGATCGCGTTGACAAAGGGCTGGATTTCCGACGACAGATTGACGGTCTGCAAGGGATGCAGTGCCTGCTCATTGCGCGCATCGACTTCCGCCGCCAGTTGGGCGACCGGGCGCAGCATCTTGCGCAGCAGGTAGGTGACGACCAGCAGCAGGGTGGGTGCCAGAATCAGCAGCGGCAAGACGGTCAGAAAGGCGCTGTCCTGCGCAATGTCATCGCGCACTTCGGTCTCCTGGGCGACGGAGATACGCTGCCCGTCACGCAGTGTCCGGATCAGGACGCGGTAGGTGTCGCCACGCAGCTTCAGGGTATGCTTGCCGTCTTTCAGGTGATCCGGAATCGGCAAGCTGCGTTTGGCCGCTTTGCCGCGCGGCGCAAGCAGCTGGATGACCAGGTCCGAATCGTCGTCGCGCTTGCCGTTCAGTTCCATCAGCGCCAGCGCCGCCGCAGGCTGGTTCTGCACAAAGGCCGCGACCTGCGAGAGCATGTCATCCTGCAATTCATGGGCTTCCTCAAACGCGCTGTAGAAGGAAAACGCACCCGCCACCAACGCCATCGAGATAATGGCCGCTGACAAGGCCAGCGCCAGGCGAAAATAAATGGAATGCTTCAGGCGTTCTTTGCAACCATCCATCCCGCACCCCGTACATTTTTGATGGCATCGCTGCCGAGTTTCTTGCGCAGAGCGTGAATCAGGAAATCGATGGCATTGCTTTCCACTTCTTCGCCCCAGCCATAGACGCGCTCCTCCAGATCGGCGCGCGAGAGGATCGCCCCCGGCCGCACCATCAGCGCCTGCAATAGCGCAAATTCGCGGCTCGACAGCGGCACGGCCTCACCCCCGCGAACCGTCGCTTCATGCGTCGCCGGGTCGAGCGTCAAACAGGCGCTGACCAGCACCGGCGCAGCGCGGCCGCCCTTGCGGCGCAGTACGGCGCGCATGCGCGCCAGCAATTCAGACATGGCAAACGGTTTGAGCACGTAATCGTCGGCGCCGTCGTCCAATCCGCGGATACGGTCATCCAGCCCATCGCGGGCCGTCATGATGAGCACCGGCATCGGATCATCCTTGCGCCGGATCGCGCGCAGCACTTCCAGGCCGTCCTTGCCAGGCAGCCCCAGATCGAGCAGCACCAGATCGTAGCGTTGCGCCGCCAGCGCGGACAGTGCCGCCACGCCATCCCGCACCCAGTCAGCCGCATAGGCCGCATCCTTCAGCGCAGACTGTACGGCGCTGCCAATCATGGCATCATCTTCAACCAGAAGCACACGCACGAAAAACTCCTCTATCACGAAAAAAGACAAGCCGCGGCAAGGCTGCCCGCGAAAGCGCATGATACGCAGACAAACTTAGCCGCGCATTAGGGCGCTTTATTCGCCCCCACCCGCTCTTAAAAAAATAGGGCAAAAAACATAAAATGCCCGGAACCCCTTTAAACATAAGGGCTTCACGGCATCAGAAAACATAAATTGGGAAATTGCGCCCGACGGCCGTGCATTTCGCACTCCTTTCAAAGGGAAGCCGCCCAAAGGGCGGAGGGGTTTTCGCTCTTTTCACTCGCCTTGCCCTCTCTCCTGTCTTTTCCCATGTATAGACCGAACACATAGGTAACGGCGTGCGAAAACATGGGTCACACTTCTCCCGCCCCAGCCGACGGAAAAACCCATGCTCTGAAGTCCTTTATCTACGGGCATCTCTGCCCCCACTGCCCTGAAGCCCTTTATTTATAAGGGTTCCAGAGGCGCCTGCCCGGAAACGCCCTATCCACGCGGGATTCAGAGGGGGCTTGGAAGCGCTCAATTCACGCGGACTCCAGCGGTGCCTTTCGGCAAATACCCCTTCCAGATAGGTAAACACGGAGCACCCTAAACCCCTTAGGCGCAGCCGCAGGCGCGAGGCAGCTTGGCGGAAGCAAGGGCTTGATTGTTTGAGCGCAGCGAGTTAATCAAGCCCGCCGACAAGCAACCCGCGACAAGGAGTCTTCTGCACCTCGGGGGCGCGTTTCTTTGCTGACTTTCTTTGGCGAGGCAAAGAAAATCAGCGGGGTGCGCTGCCGCACAGCGCAACGACATTAAAAGAAGCCTTGCGGGCGGGAGCCAGCGCCTACAGTTAAATAATCCTTTCAATCCTTGTTTTTAGGTTCTTCCGGGCACCTGCCCACTAGCCCGCGTATTTAGGGCATCTCCGGCACCCCTGCCCGCCAGCCCTTTATTTATAAGGCTTCCAGAGGCATCTGCCCGGAGATGCCCTATCCACGCGGGGTCCCGGGCAGCCTCTTGGAAACGCTTTTCCCTCGCGGTAAAGTGGCGGTTCCGGGCAGTGACAGCCATTTCATCATCCATAACAAGGAGTCTGTGATGCGCACCATGAAGATCGGGAAGTCGGGCGTGGAGGCATCCGTTGTCGGGATCGGCAGTTGGGCGATTGGCGGCGACAGCATGTGGGGGGCGAGCGATGATGCGGAGTCTATCCGCACCATCCATCGCGCCTGCGAACTGGGCGTCACCCTGCTGGATACGGCGCCGGTGTATGGCTTCGGCCATAGCGAGGAGGTCGTCGGCAAGGCGCTGGCCGGGCGACGCAGCCAGTACGTCCTGTCGACCAAATGCGGTTTGCGCTGGGACATTCAGGAAGGCGGGCTGCATATGGAGCGCGATGGCGCGCGTATCGTGCGCAATACCCGCCCGGAGTTCATTGCCCAGGAAATCGAAACCAGCCTGCGTCGCCTGAAGACCGACTATATCGACATTTATATCGTCCATTGGCAGGCGCAGCCCGAATATCCCTGCCCGATTGCCGATACCATGGGCTGTCTGCTCCGGCTCAAGCAGCAGGGAAAAATCCGCGCCATTGGCGCCTCGAACCTTGACGAGGCCCATTTCAGGGAGTACGTCGCCGCCGGACAGCTCGATCTGATTCAGGAAAAATACAGCATGCTCGATCGCGGTGCCGGCGAGCGCCTGTTCGGCTTGTGTGACGAATATGGCGTGACTTTCCAATGCTATTCCCCGCTCGAACGCGGCATCCTGACCGGCAAGATCACACCCGAATCGCCCGTATTCATGGGGTTGGCGCGCAGCAAGATCAAATGGTTCGCGCCGGAAAATCTGGCAAAGATCGGCGACTTGGCGGAAAAATGGGCGCCGCTGTGCAAAAAATACGCCTGCACCATGACGCAGCTGGTCATTAGCTGGACGGCGGCGCAGGGCAATGGCCGCAATATCAACGTGCTATGCGGCGCCCGCAAGGCTTACCAGATTGAGGACAATGCCAAAGGCGGAGATGTGGTGCTCGATGCGACGGATATTGCCGCCATGCGCCGCGATGTCGAAGCCATCGCCTGAGGCCTGATCGTTGCCTATCCGGCAGCCCGGCCCGTTGGGCCGGTTATGCATGGAGTGTGGATGCGGGATGCCCTATACCCTATGCTTCTGCGATCACCGCCCGCCGCACGCCCAATGATGCGATGCGGCGTTGTGCGTAGCCGTAAGGCGGCGTGTCCGATGGTTGGCGGGCTGCGCTGCCGATGGCTTGTCGCGAGGCTTATAGACGCCGGATTTTTTCCAGCAGTGCGGTCGTTGATTTCTGGTGAATAAAGGGGATGGAGACCGTACGCCCGCCCCAGGCGACGACTTCGGTATGGCCGACGATCTTTTCCGTCGGCCAGTCGCCGCCCTTGACCAGGACATCGGGGCGGCATTCCAGGATGCGTTCGATGGGCGTGTCTTCCTCGAACCAGGTGACGAGCGAAACGCTTTCCAGCGCGGCGATCACCGCCAGCCGGTCGGCCAGCGTATTGACTGGGCGGTCATCGCCTTTGCCCAGCCGCCTAATCGAAGCGTCGGAATTGAGCGCGACGATCATGGAGGCGCCCAGCGCCCGCGCTTGCGCCAGCAAGGTGACGTGACCGCGGTGCAGGATGTCGAAGCAGCCGTTGGTGAATACCAGCGGGCGCGGCAGTGCCGCGAGCGCGGCGGACAGGCCTTCTGGCGCGACGATCTTTGCCTCAAAGTCAGGCGCAAGAACGGGGGCTGGAACGGGCACGGGTACGGGGCGCGTGGGTGAGTGAATGAATCGGCTTGCCGATCGTCTAGTTCTTGTTCGCCGCGTCTTCTCTGGGCCTGTTCTTGTCGCGGCTTGCTTCAAGCTCAAGCTCCTTGACTCGTTCGACGGTGACAATTTCCATCAGGTTGACCACCTTCTTGACGCCTGAAGTCGTCCGCGCGACCTGAACGGCGGCATCGGCTTCCGACTGGGTGACGATGCCAAGCAGAAACGCCGTACCGGCCTCGGTGACGACCTTGACGTGTACGGGGTTGAACTTGCCGGTATCCACCGAGCGGCTCTTGATCTTGGAAGTGATGAAGGCGTCGTTGCTGCGATTGACGAACGAGGACGAAGGCGCGATGGCGAGTTCGTTATACGTATTTTTCACGCCGGGAATGGCGCGGACGATGCTGTCAACTTCGGCCTTGGCCGCTTCGTTGTAGGCTTCGCCGGTCAGCAGCACCGCATGGTTGTAGCTGGTGACATTGACGTGCGCGCGATTACCAAGTTTTTCTTCGATGCGGGCGAGGGCTTTCCATTCAATGGCTTCATCATCGGTCTGTGTGCCGACCGAGCGGCGGTCGATGGCGGCCAGCACGCCGACGGTTGCGCCCGTGGCGACCAGGGGGATGCAGCCCTGCAGGGCAGGCAGAAGAGCGGCACAGGCGGCCAGGGAGAGTAACAGTTTCCGTTTCATGCTTCGACTCCTAACAGAAGAGAATCAATGGCATCGCACAGGCAATGCACGGTCAGCAGGTGAACCTCCTGAATGCGTGCGGTGCGCTTGGCTGGCACGCAGATGTGAATATCGCCCTCGCGCAGTATGCCGGCGATCTTGCCGCCGCCTTTTCCTGTCAGCGCGACAACGTGCAGATCGTTGTTATGCGCGGCGCGGATTGCCTCGACAATGCTGGGCGAGTTGCCGGAGGTGGAGATGGCCAGCAGCACGTCGCCCGCTTGTCCCAGCGCGCGCACCTGGCGTTCAAAAACCCGGTCATAGCCGTAATCGTTGGCGACGGCGGTCATGATCGAGCTGTCGGTGGTCAGGGCGATGGCCGACATGCCTTGCCGCTCGACCTCAAAGCGGCCGACCAGCTCGGCGGCGAAATGCTGGGCGTCGGCAGCCGAACCGCCGTTGCCGCAGGCCAGTAACTTGCCGTTGCCGACCAGGCAGTCGGTCATCAGCTTCGCCGCCTGGGCAATCGGGCCGGCCAGCGTTGCACCGGCTTCGAGCTTGATCTGGGCGCTGTCGGTGAAATGCTGTCCGATTCGGGAAATCAAATCCATGATGAACTCAAGCTGATACGGGAGCCGTTAGTCTAACACCATCTTGCCGACAGGCCGGCGGGATCGCCGGGATCGGCGGGCCGGCATGGGATGACGGAAAGGGGAAGCCTGTACTCGGCGTGGCTATCTGGCGTTCATCTCCGGCGTTCATCTTTGTCGGGCTTTTGCGGCAGGCGCATCGTGTTTTTTCTGAAGGTCGGTATCCTGGCCAGCGTCGCTTTTTGTGCTTTCCTGCGCGGCCTGTGCGGCCTGTGCGGCGGCCATCGTGACCGGCAGCGGGCTGGCCGCACGCAGATTCACATCGCGCGTCGGGAAAGGAATGTTGATGCCAGCCGCGGCAAGCCGCTTCTCGATCATGAAACGCAGGTCGCTGTCGATGCGCCGTCCATTTGTATGCGCGCCGAGTTCGATCCAGAAAGTCATGGCGATGTCGAGGCCGCTGTCGGCAAAACCGTCGAAATAGACTTCGGGCGCCGGGTTCTTGAGTACCTGCCCATGCGCCTGTGCGCATTCCATAATGATATTGGCGGCATCGCGCACTGGCGCGCCGTACTCGATTTGCAGGCCGATTTCGCGGCGCAGACGCGGGTCGGAATAGGTCCAGTTGATGACCTGATTTTCCAGCACGTTGGAGTTGGGGATCAGCGCCTCGGTGCCATCAAAGGCTTTTACCGTCGTTGCGCGCAGGTCAACGTTGGTGACCGTGCCGGTCACGTCGCCGATGACGACGATATCGCCGACGCGCACCTTGCGCTCAAAGAGCAGAATGATGCCGCTGATGAAGTTTTTGATAATCGTCTGCGTACCAAAACCGACGCCGATCGCCAGCGCGCCGCCGACGAAGGTAAACACCGTCAATGGAATTCGCGCCAGATTGAGAATGGAGACGGCGAGCAGTACCGAGACGGAGATCATCAGCCAGCGGCGCGTAACGGAAGCAACCTGGGCATTGACATTGCCGCGTTCGACGAGCAGGGCAAGGATGCGTTTGGTGATGCGCGCAAACAGCCAGTAACCGAGGCCAAACAGAAAAATGGCGCCGATGCTTTTGCCTACGGTGATGCCATAACTGATCGTGATTTTTTGGCCGTCCGCCTGCGAAATGTCCTCGACGGTGAACAGCTCGTAGTTCCAGACGGAGTAGGCGACGCGTTTGGCGGTTTGCCAGAGATCGTTGAGGCGCAATCCGGTGAGCGCGCTTTCATTGTCCTCTGCCCCCGTGAAATCGCCAATCCAGCGCGCTGTTTCCTGGTTGATCCTGCGTGCCAGTTGGGCGATGCGGTCGTAAATGGTGAGCGCATTGCGGTACAGCGAAAGTACTTCTTTCTCCGCCGCGATTTGTGCCGACCCGCCCTGCATCAGGCTGGTCGTGCGTGCTTCCAGGTCGGCGATTATCGCGCGCAGATTTTCCTGGTTTATGGCAATTTGCTGCCAGCGGTTGTCCTTTTTATCTTTCGTGTTCAGGCTGGCGGCAATCTGGCGCAGGGCGTTGAGGGCGCTCTGGCGCACCTCGGCGGTACTGTCGGCGGCCAGCAGGAGAATGCGCTGTTCCCAGGCATCGGCGTGAAATTGCTCCAGCAGTTGCAGGGTGCGCAGGCCTTCCAGCGCCATGCTATCGGCGCGCAGCGCCTGGTCGATGAAAGCAAGGCGCGAAGCGTCATTGCCGTTTTTCGATGCAGCAAGCAGGCGCTGCCGCTCGGCCAGGCGTTTGGCATGACGGGCGGCCACCTGGTCGACCTCGGTGGATGCCTTGTCCTGCGCGGTGCGCAGGGTGTTCCGGATTTCATTCAGGTTACTTTCCGAGAGTGCTTGCGCCGGCAGGACGCGGGCGACGATGTGCTTCATTTCTTCGATGCGCTGCTTGACGCTGCTGATCTGCGCCTGCAAATAATCCTGGTCGGCGGCGCTGGCCGCCAGTTCGACTTCGGCCGCCTGTTTTTTCAGTTCGGCGATTTCCTGGTTGCGGCGATTGGCCTCGGTTTTTTCATGAGCGGCTTTGTCGCTGGTTAGGCGCACTTCTTCATTAGCCTTGCGCAGGCGTTCGCTGAGAAACTGTTTTTCCGCTTCCCGCATCTGCACGCTGTTTTGCAGCGATTGAAGATGGTCCTGCTGCGTATCCAGTTCATCGCGCAGCGCATCGACGCGCAGGGCGGAATAGGGTGGCTTTTCGCCTAATGCCTTGACGGACGGCAGCGTATCTACGGGGGTTGATGCGGTGTTTTTGAGTGCGGCCAGATCGTTGAGCCGCCAGAGCTTTTCATTGCGGAAATAGAGCTGGATGTCGAGCAGGCGCTGACGTTCTTCCTTGTCGGCGGCTGCGGCCGCATCAGCGGGCTGGAGCGCGGCGTTTTCTTCCAGCTTCTGCCGGACTTCGTCGAGATCGGCTTCGGCCTGTCGGCGTAATTCGTCCGACGATTGGTCAGTCGCCGCCTTGTCTTCCGGCTGATTGTCCTTTTTGATGATATTCAGGAGCGATGCCTGTGCTGCCGCAGGAGCAATGAAGGCAGGCGTGAGCAAAACGGTCAGTGCGACCAGATAAACGGAAACCAGCAGGCGGAAAGGCTTCATGGGCGAATGGCGTTGGCGTACGAACGCAGGCATGAAAATGAGACGATGGAATATTAAAGCATGATTGCGGAGCAGGCACGGTTGCCCTGGTGCATTGATGGCTCGACTCTGAATTGCGTCTGGCGGGGAGCGCGCTTGCCGCCGCGTCTGTCAGAACATAGGTTTCACTAAAAAAGCGCGTCAGAAAGGCGCTACAGGACTTTGCTCAGGAAGCGCAGGGTGCGTTCTTCGCGCGGGTTGTCAAAAATCTCTTCCGGCGTGCCTTCCTCGACCAGCATACCTTCGTCCATAAACAGCACGCGATGCGCCACGCGCCGGGCGAAGCCCATTTCGTGCGAAACGACGACCATGGTCATCCCTTCTTCGGCCAGTGTCTGCATGACGCTCAGGACTTCGCCGACCATCTCGGGGTCGAGCGCCGAGGTGGGTTCATCGAACAGCATGATCGCCGGTTGCATGGCCAGCGCGCGGGCAATGGCGACGCGCTGCTGCTGTCCGCCGGAAAGCTGGTTAGGATAGGCGTCGATCTTGTCGAGCAGGCCGACCTTGATGAGCAGGTCATGCGCCCGCGCCCGGGCCTCTTCTTCCGCGAGGCCGCGTACCTTGATCGGGGCAAGGATGATGTTTTCCTGCACCGTCATGTGCGGAAACAGGTTGAAGCGCTGAAACACCATGCCAATTTCCGAACGCAGTGCGTCGATATTTGTATGGTTGTCATGCACCGAGACGCCGTGAACCAGCACGCGCCCGCCGGAGGCTTCTTCCAGGCCGTTCAGGCAGCGCAAGAAAGTGCTTTTGCCCGAGCCGGACGGGCCGATGACGCAGACAACTTCGGAATTGTGTACCGTACAGTCGATGCCGCGCAGCACCTGTAAGGTACCGAAGCGCTTGGTCAGGCCTTCAACGCGTATCGCCGCGTCCATAGCGCTCCTCCAGTTTCCTGATTCCCCAGGCTAGCCCCAGCGTCAACAGCCAATACATGAACGAAATCGTGAGATAAGGCTCCCAATAGCGCGAATAGGCGCCGGCGACGGTGCGTGCGGTATAAGCCAGTTCCGCCAATCCAATGGCCGAAATGAGCGAGGAGTCCTTGAGCAGCGCGATGGCATTGTTGCCCAGCGGCGGCAGCATGCGGCGGAAAGCCTGGGGCAGCACCACATGGTACAGGGTACGCGAGAAGGGCAGGCCAAGCGAGCGCGCTGCTTCGATCTGCCCGCGGTCAATCGACTGGATGCCGGCCCGGAAAACTTCTGAAATGTAGGCGCCGGAATTGAGCGTCAGCGCAATGACGCCGGAAATGAGGGCGCCGTAATTCTGCTTCAGACTGCGCGCCATTTCGCCGGAAATCAGCAAGCCGTCGGTCGGGTTGATGAAGACCGGCAGTACGGCAAAATGAATCAGCAGGATCTGCACGAACAGCGGCGTGCCGCGAAAGAAACTGACGTAGACAGTGGAAGGCCAGCGCAGCAGGTAACGACAGATTTGCCGCGCCGGAGCGTGGCGCGCATCCGCCAGGCGCGCCAGTCCGATGAACAGGCCGAGCACCGTGCCCTGTACGATGCACACGACAGTGACCAGTATGGTCATCTGTAAGCCGTGCCAGAACATCGCCTTGTATTCGGCGATGATGTCGGCGCGGAACCATCCAAACCAGAGTACGGGTTCCATCAGTTACGCCGCCCCTGTGTTACTGCGCCGGCAGTACAGGCGCTTCGGCGTGGAACCAGGTTTTATAAATGCGGGCGTAAGTGCCGTCGGCTTTGATGGCGGCAAGACCGGCGTTGAGCTTGTCGAGCAGCGCCTTGTTGCCTTGTTTGACGGCGATGCCGAAATATTCCTTAGGAAAATCCGCGTCGCTGACCGTTTTCAGCTGCTTGTGCTCCTGCACGCGGTAGGCGATCACGCCATTGTCGCCGATAACGGCGTCGACACCGCTGTTGGCCAGTTCGGAAACAGCAACCGGCGTACTTTCAAAACGCTTGATGTTCTGGCTGGTTTTGCCGAACTCGCGCGAGGCAATATCGTCGCCCGTGCTGCCGGTCACCACGCCGATCTTCTTGCCGGCCAGATCCTTCAACCCCTTGATCGCGCTGTCCTTGTGGACGCCGATCAGCTGGCGAGCTTCGAAATACGGTGCGGTGAAGTCATAGGACTGTTTCCGTTTGTCGTTGATCGTTACGCCGGAGATGATGAGATCCACGTCCCCATTGTTCAGCGCGGCAAAAATGCCGGTCCACGGCGTGTTGACGATCTTGATTTGCAGCCCTGCTTTCTGAGCGACGGCCTTAATAATGTCGATATCGTAGCCGACGATCTCCTTGTTTGGACTTTCATAGGCAAAGGGGCGATAGGTTGCGCTCGACCCGACCGTAAGTTCCTTCTGCTGTGCGCTGGCGACGCCGGCGAATAAAGCGGCCAGACCCAATGGAAGCAGTATTTTGCTGAGCAGTTTCATATGTTTTCTTCCTGAAAAAATCGCCATCCGGCGGACGGCAAAACTAAAAATCTTCGCGTCTTTCTGTTAATTTTGCTGCGGAAGTAAAGCGCAAAAGCGGCATTGTATGCGAAACCGCACGCCACTCTGGAAAATTTTTAACGGCTGTCTTGAACAATCCGGTAAGCGTTTTTCCGCAACCCAAGCGTTAGCGGCATTCGGACATGGTATGGCGAAGTCAGCAGGCTGCATTGCTGAATGCCGTAGCGCTTGTCAGTATATGAATAAATAAAATTCGCGCCCACGTACTTCGTCTCCCGCCCTGTCCCTGTACTTGATTTTCCAGGCGTGTGGGCAGTGAGCCTTCTGTCCAGAGCCTCGCCGACATCCGGCAGAGAATGTTGCCTTGTGCGTTGTATTGTGCGGGGAGTTCGGGCGCCACCGGCTGGCATGAAAAAATCGCTTAGGTCATGGTGTCCGGGGCGTCTTCGTCAATTGACGCCGCATTATGGGGCGATGCACAAGTTTCTCTTCCCGGCATACACGCTAACTTGATGGGGATTGAGGTTTTTCACTAGTCAGTCGTGGCATCAAATGCGTTGCGTACCCAGTCGATGTTTTCGCCGTCGATCAGTACGCAATCGATGCGGCACGTGGCGTCGGAACGCTTTTCACTGGCCAGGTAGTGGCGGGCGGCGAGAAGGATGCGCCGCTGCTTGGCGGGTGTGATGCTGGCGGCAGCGCCGCCGAAACGGCGGCTTTGGCGCTGGCGGACTTCGACGAATACCAGCGTGTTGCCATCACGGCAGATGAGATCGATTTCTCCGCCGCGGCAGTGATAATTGCGCGCGATGACGCGCAAGCCTTGGCGGGCAAGGAATATGGCAGCGGCCTGTTCGGCGCGCCGACCTTTATCGGCGGCCTTCTCGGCCGCAGTGTCGCGGGGCGTGGGATTGGTGCTATTGTTATCGCGCATTGCACGGGGGCTGCGAACAACGAATATGGTCATGACGGAAAATTCGCCTGCATTATATGTAGTCCCGACCCCGCTGGGGAATCTTGGGGACATGACGCAGCGCGCCATTGAGGTGCTGCGCAATGTTCCGTGGGTGGCGGCCGAGGATACGCGGCACAGTGCGCCGTTGCTCCGGCATTTCGGCGTGAATGCCCATTTGCTGGCGGCACACGAGCACAACGAGGAAGCCGCGGCGCAGCAGATCATCGTCCGTCTGGCGGCGGGCGAATCGGTGGCCTTGGTGACGGATGCGGGGACGCCCGCAGTTTCCGACCCCGGCGCCCGGCTGGTGGCGCGTGTGCGCGCCGCAGGGTTCCGTGTGGTGCCGCTGCCGGGCGCGTGCGCGGCGGTTACGGCGTTATCTGCGGCGGGGATAGAGGCGCCGCATTTTCTGTTCTACGGATTTCTGCCGGCCAAAGCGGCGCAGCGCGAGCGCGCGTTACGCGATCTCGCCGGCTTGCCGTTCGCGCTGGTATTTTATGAGGCGCCGCATCGCATTCTCGCGTCGGTCGCTGCCCTGGCGCAGGAGCTGCGCGGCCAGCGGACGTTGGTGATCGCCCGCGAACTGACCAAGGTGTTCGAAACAATCCATGTCGGCCCGCTGGCAGATGGTCTGGCCTGGCTGGAGGCCGATCCCGACCGGCAGCGGGGCGAGTTCGTCCTGATCGTTTCCGGCGCTCCCGCCAGTGACGGCGCCGATGATGAAGGCGCTCGCGTGCTGCGTGTGCTGCTGGCCGATGGGCTGCCGGTCAGGCAGGCCGTCGATCTGGCGCGCGCGATCACCGGCGCGGGCAGGAAAATGCTGTACGGCCTGGCATTGTCGATGGTGGAAGCCAGGGACTCGTCGATCGAATCCAAAACTGAATCCGGCAGGCCGGATGGCCGGTGATTTCTATCCACACTGAAAGGACGCTCAAGCCATGCAAATCACACTGACCCGACCTGACGACTGGCATCTGCACCTGCGTGACGGTGAGGCGCTGAAAGCCGTGCTGCCGCATAGTGCGCGCCAGTTTGCCCGCGCCATCATCATGCCCAACCTGAAGCCGCCGGTGACGACGGTCGATGCGGCGGCGGCTTACCGCCAGCGTATCCTGGCCGCCCTGCCGTCCGGCAGCGGGTTCTTGCCGCTGATGACGCTGTACCTGACGGATAACACGTCGGCGGACGAAATCCGCAAGGCCGCCGACAGCGGTTTCGTACATGCCGTCAAGTTGTATCCGGCCGGCGCGACGACCAATTCCGACGCCGGCGTTACCGACCTCGCCAAGTGCGATGTGGCGCTGGCCGAGATGGAAAAAATTGGTATGCCGCTGCTGATGCACGGTGAAGTGACTGATCCGGCGATCGACCTATTCGACCGCGAAAAAGTATTCATCGAGCGGGTGCTGCAACCGCTGCTCCGGCGTCGCCCGGGGTTGCGCGTGGTCTTTGAGCACATCACGACCCAGGAGGCCGCCGAGTTTGTCGAAGCGGCGGAAGACAATGTGGCTGCGACGATCACCGCCCATCATCTGCTGTATAACCGCAATGCCATTTTTCTTGGCGGCGTGCGGCCGCACTATTACTGCCTGCCCGTGCTCAAGCGCGAGCGGCATCGCGCGGCGCTGGTGAAGGCGGCGACTTCCGGTAGCCGGAAATTTTTTCTCGGTACCGACTCCGCGCCGCATGCCCGTCACACCAAGGAGGCGGCCTGCGGCTGCGCCGGGTGTTATACGGCGCTGGCGGCGATCGCGCTGTATGCGGAGGCCTTCGAGGCCGCGGGCGCGCTTGATCAGCTGGAGATGTTTGCCAGCTTTAATGGCCCGGATTTTTACCGGCTGCCGCGTAATACCGAGCGGATTACGCTAGAGCGCGCCGAATGGCAGATGCCAGCGGAACTGGCTTACGGCGGCGAGGAAACGCTCGTTCCCCTACGCGCCGGTGAGGCGGTGCACTGGCGATTGGTGGACTAGCCTGGCGGAATCAACGGCCACCGGTTTGTGGGCGCAAACCGGCGCCGCCCGCGTGTTCGCCCTGTTGCCCTGAAAGCCGGCTACGGCGCATCCCTGGAGGCGGGTGTCATTTAACGCCATTTAACAATTCGTAATTCATTATCAATATGCCGCAATATTTTCCGTATTGTCCGCCTCTATAATTGCCCGTCGATCAAATGGCATAAAAACGGTAGAGGGATAGTGTTTCATGAGCGAAAAGACAGACGATAAGGCAAACGAAAAAGCAGACGAAAAAAACCAGAAAAATGGCGGTGGCGGCGGCAATGGGCTTCGTAGAATCCATCGCGTTATTTTTAGCAAGTTCGGGCGCGGCGCGCGCGTTGCGCTGATCGTATTGCTGCTTGTTGCCGGGTACGGCGCTTACGCCTGGTATGCCGCCAGAAAATCCGCCAATGAAACGCCGAAGCACATTACCGCTGTCGTCAGGCGTGGCGACATTACCCGTTCCGTCCTTGCCAGCGGTGCGCTACAGGCGTTCAAGTCGGTCAAGGTCGGTGCGCAGGTCTCGGGAAAAATCAGCGCGCTTTACGTCAATATCGGCGATCGCGTCAAGACGGGCGACCCGATTGCCGATATTGATGCCAGCACGCAGCAAAATGCGCGCGACAGCGCGGCGGCAGAGCTGGCATCGAGCAAAGCGGCGCTGCTGACCGCGCAGGCCAAGCTGGAGGAGGCGCGGCAGCGTCACGATCGACAAAAAACGCTGGTTGACAAGGGCGCGGCGGCGCGCGAGACGCTGGAGTCGGCCGTTGCCGCGCTGAAATCGGCAAAAAGCGCGGTGGCCCAGGCGCGCGCGGATATCCAGAAAAGCCAGCTGAGCCTGGACAATGCCGGCGTAACGCTCGGCTATACGCGCGTGACCGCCCCCATGGATGGCGTGGTCGTTTCCGTCGCGGTCGAAAAGGGGCAGACGGTCAACGCCGTGCAGGACAGCCCGACGCTGGTCACCATTGCACAGACGGACACCATGACGGTGAAGGCAGAAATCGCCGAGGCGGATGTCAGCGAACTCAAGCCCGGCATGGCTGCCTATTTCACCCTGCTCGGCGCCGATAAAAAACGTTATGAGGGCGTTCTCGAATCGATCGATCCGGCGCCTCTTGCCACGTCCAACAGCACGACGGCGACTTCTGCGGCGACGAATTCTTCTAATACGGAGACGGCTGTTTACTATTACGGAAAAATGGATGTGCCCAACCCGGAAGGCAAGCTGCGTATCGGGATGACCGCCAATATGGTCATTACCGTCGGCGAGGCGAAGAATGTCCTGATCGTGCCGATGACGGCATTGCAAGCGCGCAAGGAAGGGAAGGGGGAAGAAGTCCTGGTGGCGGAGCATGGCAAAACCCGCACGCAGCCCGTGAAAACCGGCTTGGAAGACGGCGTTAATGTGGAAATTCTCGAAGGTCTGAACGAGGGTGAGGAAGTCGTCGTCAGCACGGCCGTGAGCGGCGCGGGCAGCTTGCCTCGCGGTGGCCCGGGCGGCCCGGGAGGCCCGTTCTGATGCCGTCTCCGCTCATCCGCGTCCGTGGCCTTTTCCGGCGTTTCCCCAGCGGCGATCAGGATATTACCGTTCTCAAAAACATTAATCTCGATATCGAGGCGGGGGAAATGGTCGCCATCATCGGCCAGTCCGGCTCAGGTAAATCGACCCTGATGAATATCCTGGGTTGCCTGGATCGCCCCAGTGAAGGCGAATACCTCATCAACGGTCAGAATACGGCCGACATCGACCCGGCGGCGCGCGCCAGACTACGCCGGGAAAATATCGGCTTCATTTTCCAGCGCTATCACCTGCTCAGTGACCTGAATGCCTGGGAAAATGTCGCCATTCCCGGCGTTTATGCGGGCATCGGCGCGGAAACGCGCAGCGCACGCGCCAAAAAGCTGCTTTCCCGCCTGGGGCTGGCAGATCGTCTGGAACATAAACCCAACCAGCTTTCCGGCGGCCAGCAGCAACGGGTTTCCATTGCCCGCGCCCTGATGAATGGCGGACAGATCATTTTCGCCGACGAACCGACGGGCGCGCTGGATAGCCGCAGCGGCGAGGACGTGATGCGGATCCTGGGCGAACTGCATGATGAAGGCCATACCATTATTCTTGTCACGCATGACCGCGATATTGCCGCACATGCCGAACGGATCATTGAAATCCATGATGGCGAGATCATCAGCGACCATCGTCGGTCGCCGTCGCTGCATCATGCACGCCGCCAAGCCCCTGCCTTGCAGCTGCAGGGCAGCCGGTTTGGCGCCGACCGCCTGCTTTCCGCCGTGAGTATGGCCTGGCGCGCCATCCGCGGGCACAAGCTGCGTGCCTTTCTGACCATGCTCGGCATTATCATCGGCATTGCTTCCGTGGTGAGCGTGGTGGCGCTGGGCCAGGGGGCGCAACAGCAGGTGCTGGAGAACATCAGCGATCTGGGTTCCAATACGATTCAGGTTTTCCCGGGGTCTTTTGGTGATCGCCGTTCTGCCCGCATCCGCACCCTCGTTCCGGCGGATGCTGAAATTCTCGCCCAGCAAAATTTCATCGACAGCGCGACGCCTACGGTTAACGCCAGCCCCACGGTACGCTATGCCGGTAAAGATTTGACCGGCCAGCTGACTGGCGTCGGCGAGCAATATTTTCAGGTGCAGAACATCCCCATGTTGAGCGGGCGCGTTTTCAGCAAACAGGATGTGGATGATTATGCCGCTGTTGCCATCCTCGACCAGGCTGGCGAAAAAAACCTGTTTGGCGAGGAAAGCGCGCTGGGCAAAATCGTCTTGCTTAACAATGTGCCGGTGCGGATCGTCGGCGTTGCCAACACTGAAAAACAAGCGCATCTGAGCAACAGCAACAACATTAATGTCTTTATGCCCTATACGTCGACGATGAACCGCCTGCTGGGGCGCACCTACGTTTCCAGCATCACATTGCGCATCAGTGATGGTATCGACACGGCGGTGGCTGAAGATGCCATTACCCGTATTTTGACGCGGCGTCATGGCAGCAAGGACTTTACGTTGTTCAACAGCGACAGCCTGCGCAAAGCCATTACCCAGACGACCCAGGTCCTGACGCTGCTCATTTCCACGATTGCCGCCATTGCGCTCGTTGTTGGCGGCATCGGCGTGATGAACATCATGCTGGTTTCAGTGACAGAACGCACGCGCGAAATCGGCATCCGCATGGCCATCGGCGCACGGCAGGGCGACATCATGATGCAGTTTCTGGTCGAAGCGCTCATGCTCTGCCTGCTCGGCGGCGTGTTTGGCATCGGCCTGGCCTATGGGCTTGGCTGGGTACTCAATAAGGCCAGTACAGAGTTCAAGTTGATTTATTCCGCCGCTTCCATTGTTGCCGCCTTTTTATGTGCCAGCGGCATCGGCATGATTTTTGGCTTTTTACCGGCGCGCAATGCGGCCCGTCTCGATCCGGTCGAGGCGCTCAGCCGGGAGTAAGCGCATGCGTGGTGACAGGAAAATGACAGGGAAAATCATAACGTCGAAATGGCCGGAAGCGGCACGGATTGGGGATTTGCCATGAATGTCAGCGCCAGGTTTCTGCCCGTCGTTCTGTTTCTGGCTGGCTGTGCCATGCAGCCGCCGGGGGATTTGCGGCGTGACATCGAGACGACGACCGACATTCCGACCAAATGGATGTTTCACTCGGCCATCCAAAGCCAGGCAGGATCGAGCCAATGGTGGCGGGACTATGGCAGCGTTGAACTCAACCGCCTTGTTGAGCACGCGCTGGCGAAAAACCAGAGCCTGGCCGCCGCGGGATTTGCCTGGCGTAAATCCCGCCTGGCCGTAGACAATGCCCTGCAAGATCGCTTGCCCAGCTACAACGGTACGGCTTCGGCCAATTTCAGCCGCAAGCTCGATGACGACACGCAGCGCACGACCTATAACTACAGCGCCAGTCTGGGCATCAGCTATCAGGTCGATCTGTGGGGCAAACTGTGGCTGGCGCAGGATAATGCCCGCTGGGGCCAGGAAGCCAGCGCCGAAGACCTGCTTGCCACGCGCCTTTCACTCATCGGCGACGTCATTGCCCGCTACCTCGACCTGGTCTACGTGGCCGACCAACTGACCCTGAATCGCGCCTATCTTGGCTATGCCGGACAGATTCTCGCAATCACCCGCGCCAGATACGAGGCCGGCGGCGCTTCCCGCCTCGACGTGGCCGAGGCCGAGCAGAATCTGAGCATTCTGGAAAGCAGCCGCGACAACCTTGAAAACCAGCGCCAGCAGCATGAAGTCGCCCTGTCTATCCTGCTCGGCAGTGCGCCCAGACCGTTGCCGAAGGTGCAGGAAACGCTCGCTGATTTCAAATTGCCCGCCGTCGATGTGTCCGTGCCGGCGCGCCTTTTGGCGCAACGCCCCGATCTGCGTGCCGCGCAGTACCGTCTGCAACAGAACCTGGGCAATATTGCCATCGCCGAGCGTGACTTTTACCCGGAACTCAACCTCGGCGCCAGCCTGGGTTCCAGCGCCGAGCGTCTGCGGAAAATTTTTGAAAACCCTGTGGGGGCGTTGACCGCGGCCATTGCCCTGCCTTTCCTGAACTACCACCGCAAGGAGATCGCCCGAAAAGAGGCCGAAGTGGGCTATCAACAGGCCTTGGCGAATTTCCGCCAGACGCTCTACAAGGCGCTGGGTGAAGCGCAGACAGCCCTGCTGGGACTGGGTCTGGCGCAAACCGACGCGGTTCACCTACAACAGCGTTTCGCACAGGCGCGGGAAATCGAAAATCTCACCCTGGCCCGCTACCAGGCAGGCGCCGTCGATTTGCAGAGCTACCTCGAAAAACAAAATGCGACACGTAATGTGGAGGAAAGCCTGCTCACCAACCGCTACCAGCAGCTCAGCCGCAGCCTTGCGCTGCATCTGGCGCTGGGAGGCACAGCCAGCGATCATGAAGCAGCGCGCCCGCGCGAGGATGACGATAAGGCTGACGGTAAGATCGACGATAGGGCTGCCGATAAGGCCGACAACAGGGCTGACGATGCGGCGGGCGGTCAAACCGGCAAATCGGCCGGCAATTAATACCCGGCAGACCGAGGGCTGCCCGGAAACCCGCGTGGATAGGGCACTTACGGGCAGGCACCCTGAAACTAAAAACAAGAATCGCCACAGCCTGCACGCTGACTTCCAACCACAAGACTTCTCTTGATGTCATTGCGCTGAGCGGCAGCGCGCCCCGCTGACTTTCTTTGCCTCGCCAAAGAAAGTC
>ERZ773043.210-NODE-210-length-33088-cov-14.211243_pt1 | contig 33088 bp, 30 predicted proteins | sample MGYA00580636_ERZ773043 | MGnify/ENA primary metagenome ERZ773043 (study PRJEB29015, sample SAMEA2737992) | human oral metagenome | biome: human oral; feature: human-associated habitat; material: dental | place: China | collected 2065 ...
TGGCGGCGTTGACGTCCCCGGCGGCGGAGACGTGGGGTGGCAGGGCTGAGGCGGCACGGGCTGCTGAGGCTGGACTAGTGAATCTTGAGAGCAGGAGGAAGATGGCATGAGTGAGTTGGCTGTGAGAGTGGTTTGCGCTCGCGGAGACTGGCACGAGAACGGGAAATCGCGAGTGCTGGCTACGTTCGTTCGCGACGACAATCAGGTTACCGCCGACTACTGGGAGAACGGGTGTGGCTGGCGTGCCGAGCGCCCCAGCAGCATTGACCCGTACCGCGACCAGGAGGCTTCGTTGCAAAAGCGTGCAGGGGCATTCCGGGAGTCGATGCCAGTAACGTTCGACACCCAAGCCACCTATCTTGATTGTGAGCAGTGCAAATACCTGACATTCGACCAACTGGGGGTTCCCGGAAATTGGGAGGACCCCAAGGTGGGGCACGGTCCGAACTGTGCGCGATGGTCCGCTGTGTGCAAGTGTGGTTGGCCTACATGGAATGTACCGGTGCGTCTCATGGCGCCCCTGTTGGAGAATGCCGCCAGCGAGGACCGAGATGTCAGTGCTGAAGAGATCGAGGCTGTGGCTGAGGGTTTCTCAGGAACAACTTGGACCGACGATCGCCTACCTCACGGTGGGATGGAGGCGCCCAGCGACGCCACTGTGATCGACTACCTTCGTGCGGCCGACACCCATACGCATTCCGCCACGGGTGGCCTAGACAGCCTCGCCCCCGGCACGAGGGGGCTTGTACCTGACGGCATCATCGTCATGCTGGACCGGAACAGCGAGCACGAGACTAGCCATCGGAAACCCGCTATTCGAGTTGCAACCATCGCTCTGAACCCGCAGCGGAATTGGGGGAAGTCTGGCATCGCCTTCGGCAATGGGTGGGTTGTTGTTGAAGGGGTTGAATTGGATACCGGTGGGTATAGGTTCACGGCCGCCGGTCAGGTTGGCGCGCCGTTCACCTTGGCGCAACTGGGGGCGGCTTGCGACGCTCTGCGAGAGGAAGGCGTGCGGTCGGTGGCGCTCGGAGACATGCTCCCGAAGGTCCTCATGGGGTAGGAAGGGGCATGCGGGCACACAGTGTGCTACACTCGGTTTATCCGAGCAGCGTAGATCGTGAGCAAGGGCCTGTCTTCCAAGACGGTGCAGCGCCTAGGCCGAAGTGCATCAAGCCACTGCCTAGGCCTTTCGCACGTCTTGAAAGGTCTTCGCAATGTCGAAGAGGAAGACAGAGCCCGACAATCTGACGGTTGCCGTCACCATCGCCCGGTTCGCGCGCAGCGTGGACATGAGTGAGAACGCCATCCACAACGCCATCGCTCGCGGTGAGATCAAGGTGTTCCGCGTAGGCCGCGCGGTTCGTATCCCTGTTACTGAATTCGCTCGACTAGGCCTGCCTACCCCTGTTTTCACCGGGGGTGCCGCCTGAAATGAGCCAGGAACTGAAGGAGTCCCGTCAGGCTGGTGACCCGGCGGGACTCGAGAGCAATGACGCGGCGCTCACGGACAAGTGTACCGGAATCCCGACCGTCGGGCTGGACCTTGCCCAGCCCGAGCGCCTGGACCCGAGTCGGGCGCCCAGCGACCTAGTTACTCACGCGCGAGCTCTCCACCTGGAAGCAACAGCAACGATGAACCGGGCATGGCGCGACGCCCTTGAAGCCGCCCAGGATCACGCCACCTCTCCCCTGCCCCGGGCAATGACCCACCCCGAGGCCCTGTCCACCGAGGCCATGGAACAAGTGGGCCGGGCTGTCGCTACAGGAGAGCGGGCCGGGTACCTGAACGCCTTCGAGGACGTTGCCCGCGACCTGTTCCCGCTGGTGTGGGCCGCCGGGTACGCCGAGGGGCAGAAGGATCTCGTGGTGGGCCAGGATGCGGCGCACCGGCGGTGGCAGGAGGAGATGGACCGCGCCTTGGCCGCGTCCTTGTCTAGGGGCGTCCCGTATCCGGAGTTGTGCGAGCGCTGGGGTGAGCCTGACCGGGCTGAGCGTGCCCGTCAGGTCTACGCGGAGAGGGGCATCGCATGAGCGTCCTCACGGTAGTTGAAGCAAACGATGGTTGGGGGCCGACCGCGGTCCCCGGCACGGCGACAGACGAAGACCTTGCCGCCCTGCGCGATAAGCAGGAGAAGACCCCTGCCATCTCCGAGAAAGAGCGGGCGTCGTCTGGGCAACTGCGGATGGCCTACCGGCTGGCCGCCAAGTACTCAGACCGCATTCTCTATGTCGCCGACCTCAAGCGCTGGCACGTGTGGGACGGGCGGCGCTGGGCCGAGGACATCACCGGCCGGTGCCGCGAGTACGTCCGTGAGGTGCTGCATGACGCCTTCGACGAAGGGATGCACGACTCCGAACTGCGGCAGGCGGTGAGGTCCTGTCAGAGCGCCAACGCCATCGATGGAATCCTGCGCTTGGCCGAGAGTATGCAGGAACTCGTGGTGGTGTCGGAGGAACTGGACGCCGACCCGTACCTGTTGAACACGCCCGCCGGGACCTATGACCTGAGGACGAACACGGTCCGCCCCCATGACCCGGCCGACCGGATCACTAAGATGACCAGGGGGGCGTTCACTCCCGAGGCCGTCTACGGCCAGGAGGACACTCCGCTGTGGCACCGGTTCCTGGAACAGGTGCTCCCTGATGAGCAGGTGCGTCGCTACTTCCGTGCCTTCGTCGGCATGGCGCTCTGCGGGGCGGTGCGTGAGCAGGTCTTCACCATCGCTACCGGGACCGGCGCCAACGGAAAAGGCGTCGCGTATAACGCCATCCTCCACACTCTGGGCGACTACGGGCACGCCGCCGATTCGGAGTTGTTCATGAACGCCAAGGGCAGTGCGAATGCGGCTAGCCCGGCCCTCTTCGAACTCATGGGACGCAGGTTCGTGGTGGTCTCCGAGACCGAGCGGGACCGGCCCTTGGCGACGGCCCTGACTAAGCAACTGACCGGGGGTGACCCGATCACGGCTAGGCCCCTGTATGGGCACCCCGTGACCTTCGCCCCGACGCACACGCCGCTCATGGTCACGAATTTCCTGCCGAAGATCGATGGCACTGACCCGGCTGCGTGGCGGCGTATCAGGGTGGTCCCCTTCGACGTGACCGTTCCGCCGGAGAAGCGCGACCCGGAGTTGGGGGCGAAACTCGAAGTCGAGGCCGACGCGATCATGACTTGGGCGCTCGAAGGATGGGCCGACTACCAGGCCTATGGGATGCCCGATGCGAAGGCGGTGACGGCGGCGACCGACCAGTACAGGCAGGACTCCGACACGGTAGCCCGCTTCCTGGGCGAGAAGTGCGTGAGGACGCCCGCGGGACGCACACCCTTGTCCGACCTCTACCGAGAGTTCCAGTCGTGGGCAGCGGAGGACGGCAGTGAGGTCATGGGTCGACGACAGTTCTCGACCCAGCTCGAGGCTCACGGCTTCGAGAAGTACCGCAGCAAGGCAGGTATGGCCTTCCGGGGCGTTGGGCTACTGATGGAGGAAACCGCATGATTTCAACGTTTCTCAGCCGAGGGTGCAGAAGGTGTAGTTCTGGCGGCGATTTTCTATACACCCCCTACGTGGGGAAGTCACCGCTACTTCTACACCACCTACACCAATACCCCTCAGACAGTGACCCAAGACACAACTAAGGAGAGGCAGACCAATGACCAAGACAAGCGATGAGGAACCCACCATGACCCGGGGCCAGGCGGCCGCACAGTGGACGCGGGCCTACCTCAAGGCCCATGGGGGTAGGGCACCATCGCACGCCATCCTCCGAGCCGGTGCCGCTGCCGGGTACCCCACCTCGACCTTGCACGCCGCCCGCAGGACGACCCACGGCATCGTCATCGTCAAGGCCGGAAGGAACTCCGAATGGCGGCTGGTCTCCGATGAGGAGCTTGAAGGGGTTGCCGCAGCGCATGCCACCAGCGTCGACGCCTTGGAAGAGCACCGACGGGATCACACCAGGCCATTCCGAACGGTGGTCACGCACTGGCCGTGTAGGGGCGTCAGTCGCGTTGTCACGGAGGTCCGGGACCCTAACGCGCCCGGTGGCATCGCGCGTCACACCAGGTGGGTCCGAAGCGCACCTACCAACTGCAACAGTCAAGCACCTACTGAGAGAGGAGAGGCCCGATGACCTCAACCAAGACCATCAGCCTGGACTTCGGTATCCCCGACGTCGAAGCGACCATCACCTTCGAGGATGAGCCGCCCAGGGAGCCGGCCGGCTGCCCGATGTGCGCTGAGGTCGCTGCCAGCGAGCCCACCCGCATGACGATGTGCTCCCGGTGCGGGGACGATGCCGCAGATTGCGCCACCTGTACCCCGCCCGCCCCCAACCCCGGTGAGGTGCCTGCCCAGCAGGAGGAGCCCGACACCCGGGCTCAGGGCTGGTATATCGCCGAGGAGGACGCGGCCGCTGAGATGTGGGACTTCCGCTAGATCCGTCGCCGGGGTGGTGGGTAGTACCGCCTGCCGCCCCGGCAACACCAGACACAAGACAACCGAACGATAGATTCAAGGAGAAAACAATGACCAAGCAGCACGACGACATCGACCAGGACACCACCGACGCAGAGGCCGCTGACAGCCTCAAGGCGTGGCTTTCAACCCCTACCCAGGGGGACGTGCAGGAAGAGGCGGCAGAGGTCGCTGACAGGCCGGAGAACACCCCTCAGAAGGATGTACGCCCGGCGGACACCCCCAACGGAGGCGAACCCCAGGATGATGCCCAGGAGCCCCAGGACGGGCCCGAATCCTCGCACGAGCAGGACGACACGGCCAACACCTCCGAGGCCACTGACGGGCCGGAGAACACCTCTCACGAGGACGCCACCGACCGGGACGCACTCGAACGCGCCTACGCCGACCTACAAGCCAAGGTCGCCGAGCTCGAAGCCCGCGAAGCCGCCCGCATCGAGGCTCAGTGGAAAAGCAATGCTCTCACCGCCGCGGGCATAAAGGGCGACTTCGGCAGACTCCTTACTGGCAGTAAAGAAACCTGGGGCGAGCAAATCGATCTGCTGAAGCAATTCGCTGCCCAAAACGCGCCCGCAATATCGGTTCCTCGTGACCCGGCATTAGACGCCGACCTCAACACCGAGGACGAAGAGATCACCGCCGAGGAATTCCTCAAGGGAACTCACAACACCCTATGACCATGCTATACTAGACACTGTCAGGGCCGCTGGACTAAGACTAACAAATCTCAGTACTCCAGGCCACGGCCCTGACAATCGGAGAGTGTCGGTCCTCCTTCTGTGTGGGTGCACATCGGGGCGGTAGAAGCGGAAACGCGGACGCCGCCCCGATGCTCACAACACCACAAAGGAAACGCCCAACCACACATCTCTCACACCCCTAACCAACTGGGCACAACCATTTCGCAAACATTACGACCAACCCACATGGATAGGGGTACGAACTATGGCAACAATGACCACAGCCAACCAGCCACGCGCCATCGTGGACTCCGCGGTCGGCAATCTCATCATTCGCCCGCTCGAAGCCAAGTCAGTCGCACTGCGCGCAGCCACCAGAGTAAATGTAGACGAAAGCAGCAACGCGTTCAGGGTCCCGGTCGTCACAGAGGACCCCGCCGTCTCGTGGGCAGCGGAGGGCGAGGAGATCGCCGCCGACGGAGCCAAGCTCACCGAGGACGCCGATGTATTCCATAAACTCGCGGGCATTACCGCAGTGTCCAATGAGTTCCTCGACGACTCATCGCCGGCCATCGCCGACATCGTCACCGGCGGACTCGCGCGATCTCTGGCCCTGAAACTCGACACCGCGTTTTTCGGATCTCGTGGAAGTGATGTGAAGGCGCCCCGCGGACTCGGAGACATCACCGGCGTCAACACCATCGCAGCCGGGACCAAACTGACCTCCCTTGACCCGTTCGTTGATGCTGTCTATGCGGCCAGTAAGGCCGGAGGCGCCACCCTGAATTCTTTTGTATGTCACCCCAGTACGGGGCTCCTTCTGGCGAAGATCAAAGAGAAGGATGGATCCCAGCGGAATCTTCTCCAGCCCGATCCGACAAAGGGTGACGGCGTCACCGAGGCAGGCACCGTCACGCCCGCGGCCCGTATCGCCGGCGTTCCGCTATGGACGACGCCGGCTTGCCCCGAAAATGTGGTCTGGGGTGTGCCCCGGGACTCAGTGGTCATTGCCGTTCGCAAGGACATCACACTGACGCGCGACTCCTCAGTGTTCTTTACCTCAGATGTCACCGCGATCCGCGCGCTTGCTCGCGTCACCACGGTTTTCGGCCACCCCTCAGCCGTGCAGCGCATCACGATCGGGTGACCGTCGTCTCAGGCTACTGCCCCCGTGCCAAGGTTCCGGTGCGGGGGCAGTCTCATGCCCCGAACGGCCTAGACCCGATCGGTCCAGCCCGACTCACCCGGCGCCAGCAAGACCACACCACACCCTCAGTAACCTGACCACCAACCCGATGCCCTCAGTACAACTGAGGTCATGGCACCAGCACCACCCCTCGGTGACGACGCCGTCAGCCAGACGTACTTCATCAGCAGCGGTGGCGTCACGGAGGGGGGTAGGTCGGAATCCGGCCATGAACCACAAAGATAACCACAAAGAGAAACACTCTCTTGGTGCGTGTGTGCGCGAAGACGAAGCAAAGAAGAAGAAGATGACCCAGACCACAACCCCCTCCTTGCTTCCTATCTCCAACCGCCACCGGCGACCACCGACACTCTCTCACCAACCCACGCACACAGGACCACGGCTCCCAAAAACTTTGTCAGCGCCGACAAAGCCCCGCCCCACACGCGACCGGGCGCACTCAAGCCCCGCCCCACCACCAGCCCCAACCCAGGGGTATCGATCCAACCTACACCCCACCACCAGCAGCAGCACGGGTCGACGCACACACCACACACCCCCACAAGAAGCCACCACAGCCAATCTCAGCGCCTTCCACACCCACACCCACACCCGAGTACACCGAACCCACGAACGGCCGCCAGAGAGCCTCACACGACCTCACAGCCACAACGACGATGACCTGCGTCAGACGCACCACACAACACCAAGCCCAGCCCCAGCCAGCCACAGCACAGCAACACACGCACACGAACAGCAGCACAGCAACCACGAGCACAACCCAACGAACACAGCAACGAAGAGAACCACTCACCAACACACACCACAGCGAGCACGCTCTCAACGACGACGGCCACCCCAGAGGGGAGGGATTACCCGCCCCCCCCAAACGACTGCCGACCGCACTGCGTGAATGGCCCTGACATTGCGTGCAGGTTTGGGACGTGAACTAATCACTTTCGCTCACTCTTGGGGTGTGACGGAGTCCCGGAATCGTGGGGGGCGGCGGGTTCAGGGTGCGTCGTGGTGGGGGGCCGTCGCCGCCATTGCCGTGGGTGTGGGCGCTCTAGGTTGGGTTGAGCCCCATCGTCCGTGGCGCCGGGGTTGAGGTGTGCTTCCTCGGGTTGGTCGCCGTTGACCGGTGGGGTTATCGCTGGTGGCACCGGGGGTTGCAGGTCTGGCTGTGGGGCGGGGAGGTCACCCGTGCCGGTGGTTGCGGGTGGCCCCACCCTCGGGACAGTCCGCCTGTCAACACGTTCCGCGTCGTTCACTGTTCCACGGGCGTTCCACGAAAAACCCTCAGGGGCGATCTTTCATTGAAATCACGCCAACCTGAGGGTACTGGTGGAGATGGGGGGAATCGAACCCCCGTCCGACGGGCGCACAACAGGACTTCTCCGGGCGCAGCTCGCTGGCGATTTTCTCAGCCCCGACGTCTCACGCGAGCATGGACGCCGACGGGCTCAGTCGATGGAAAGTTCCGAAAGTCCTATCGACACGGACTCTCAGCAGTGGCTCCCTGAATGACGCCAGGAACCGAGGCGGAAGCGATCCCCGGGCTGACGGACTTCGAAGCTCGCTCAGGCAGCGAGGGCGAAGTCGGTGCGAGTGTTATCGGCACCTATTGGTTCGCGCAGAGCGTTGACGAGATGACTGCGCATCCTCGGCCCGCTTCTCCTGAACCTACGACCGTCGTCGAAACCGATCATCCCCTATGGACTTGTCACCGGCCTTCCTGGAAATCGACCAGAACTCGCTCTCAAAGGAGCGGTGCAAGTGTACCAGGAGGAAGACGGTCGTCGTCGGAGGGCTATGCCACGTAGTACATCCGAGCACTGGCCCCCGACGTCTAGCGGTGGACACGACGCCGCTGGGTCGCCCGTTCAGCCCCGACGCCGATTGGCTGCCGCCATAGCTCGAGCCGCCTCCCGCTTGTCCTGAGCCTCACGAAGCGCCTGGCGTTTGTCCCAGTCCTGTTTACCTCGGGCGAGGGCGATCTCCAGTTTGGCCCGGCCGCCGATAAAGTACAGCTCCAGTGGAACCACGGTATAGCCCTTGGCCTGGACCCTGGTCGCGAGACGTTCTAGCTCACTGCGGTGCAGGAGGAGCTTGCGCTTGCGACGCGGGGAGTGATTGTTCCAGGTTCCCTGCACATACTCGGGAATGTGGGCGCCCTGAAGCCACGCCTCGCCGTAGCGGTCAACCTCGATCCAGGCCTCGGTGAGCGAGGCTCGCCCCATACGCAGCGCCTTGACCTCAGTACCGGTGAGAACCAGGCCCGCCTCGTAGCGGTCCTCGATGAAGTATTCGTGGGTCGCTTTGCGGTTACGCGATACCGTCCGGTGCGCGTCGGCGGCGGCTTTGGCTCTCTGCCCAGCGGTGGGCTTGATGACCCTGGCAGACTTTGCGGCAGAAGTCATGACCTGTCCTTTCACGAGTACGGGATGCCGACGCGCTCACACAGAGCACTCCCAAAACATGCCTTAGAACCGGCACGCAGCACGGAACCACGGCGTGTACAGGACAGAGTCTACGTACCCCGTCAAAGGAGGCGACGGGTCCCTCAGAAGCCCGGGAGGGACATCGGGTCGATGTAGACCCCGTCCTGAGCCACCTGGAAGTGAACGTGCGGTCCCGTAGCATAACCGGTCGATCCGGTCGACCCAACGACGTCACCGCGATTGACGTACTGTCCGTCGGCGATGGCCCGTCCAGAGAGGTGGCACAGCGTGATGACATAGGAGTGTCCATCGATGATACCGCCGTTGATATCTATACCGACACCGCAGGACTCGGAGTTCCAGTAGGTGGCCACTCCGGAGACCGCGGCGTACTGCGGCGTGCCCTCACCCGCGGCGAAGTCGACTCCCTGATGCCCGGTTCCGGTGCCGGTCACTGGGTGAACGCGGTAACCGAAGGGAGATGTCACCTCAAGGGAACCGGTGATCGGGTGCCCGATATACCCGTCTCCCAAGGAGTCCGAGGCGATTGAGCTGGAAGGAACCGATGGCATCGTTCCAGCGCTGGCCGCAGCCCTGTTGGCTGCGTCGATCTCCGCAACACGAGCTGCAGCGGCCGCCGCATCAGCGTTGGCCTGGTCAAGCTGCGTCTGCAGATCGCTCTTACGGTTCTCCAGGGCTGCCGCGGCGGACTGCTTCTCTGCGGTCAGCTTGGCGACCTCATCCCGCTTGGTCTGGGCTCCATCCCGAGCGGTCTTGGCATCTGCCTCAGCAGCGTCGGCCTCGGTCTTGAGAGTAGCCACCCTTGTCGTGGCGGCATTCTGCCTGGACTCGCGGTTGGCGTTCTGAGCACGTTCGATCTCAGCGGTGGAGAGCACTGCCTCCTGCACTCCAGAGCCGATCTCAACGGCAGAGGCTCTCCGATTGAGGTCCTCGACGTCTTGTGAGGCGAGAACATAACTCCACGACGTGACCGAGTTGTCTCCCTGGTAGGTGGACACCACGATCTCGGCAACGGAGTCCGAGGTCTCCGAGGCGGTCTTCTTGGAGGCGTCAGCCTCCTGCTTGACCGTATTGAGGTTGGTCTGCGCCGTGGTCAGGCGGTCACTGGCGATCTGTTGCTCACGTTCCTTCTCAGCCAGGACCGCCTCGGCACTGGTCAGCTCCGTCTCAGCCACGCTCAGTGATGTCTGAGCATCCTGTAACGAGATATACGCCTGCCCCAAGTCGGCGCTGACTCCCTCGAGAGAAGAGATGACTTCCTGCTGCTTGCGCTGCGCTTCGTTCTGGTTCGCAACAGCATCATCACGTTCATCAGCAAGAGAAATATCCCCTGAATAGAAGAAGGCGAGACTGGCGGCGGCAAGCGCACAGACCGCAGCGCGTCGGCGTGAGCGGCGGAGGAACAGACGAGACAGCATGTGAATCAGACCCTCGTGTACTTGGACAAGGAGAATGCGGATGAGACGGCGGCCAAAACGATGGACGCAAGGATGAGCCAGGGGGACAGGAGAAGAACGTCCCTGGTACTGATGAAGGCACTTGTGAAGGAGATCGAGGAGGCAAGCCACCCCTCCACGACATAGCGGACCCCTGCCCACAGAGTGACCACTGCCAGGATCGCACCCGTGAGAGCCGCGATCACGCCTTCAAGAATGAAGGGCAGTTGGATGAAGAGATTGGAAGCGCCAACTAAACGCATGATCCCTGTCTGTCGAGAGCGCGACATGGCGGACAGCCTGATGGTTGTCGAGATGAGTAGAACCGCGGCCACAGCCATGATGGTTGCCAGCCCTCCCGTGATCCAAGAGGCTCGGTTCATCACGAGGAACAAGGGCTCAAGAGTGGAGCGCTGATCAACCACCCGTTCCACACCGCTGTGTCCCTCGAACTGCTCGGCCACCAGCTTGTAGTTCTCCGCGTCCTTGAGCTTGATGCGGAAGGACACGGGCATCATGTCCTCGGTGGCGTTTCGACCCACGGCGGACTTGGCATAGGCCTTCATAAAGTTCCTGTAGGCCTCAGCCTTGGTCTCCATCTGATAGGACTTGACATAAGCAGAAGGGGCACCACTGGTAATGAGTCTCTCAACCTCACCGATCTGGGCCTCAGTGGCCTCGCCACCGGCGCAGCTGGAGGAGGCCGATGACTTTGGGCACATGTAGACGGAGACCTCGACCTTGTCATACCAATCGCCCTTCATGGTCGAGATCTGACTCTGCAGGAGGGACGAGGCACCTACGAAGAGCAGAGAGACGAAGGCGACGAGAATGACAGACACCGTCATCGCCAGGTTGCGGGACATGCCCTTGGCGGTCTCCGAGAGGATAAAACGCAATCGCACAGTTCTTCTCCTTCAGCGGTCGGAGCCGTAGACGCCACGGTCCTGGTCGCGTACAACCTCACCGCCCTTGAGCTCGATGACACGCTTACGCATCTGGTCGACGATCTCGTCGTCGTGGGTGGCCATAACGACTGTGGTCCCCTGCCGGTTAATACGATCAAGTAAACGCATGATGCCCACCGAGGTCGAGGGATCCAGGTTCCCGGTGGGCTCGTCAGCCAGGAGCAGTTTGGGGCGGTTGACCATGGCTCGGGCGATCGCCACGCGCTGCTGCTCACCTCCGGAGAGCTCGTGCGGGAGGCGCTTCTCCTTGCCAGCCAGCCCTACCAGATCAAGAGCCTCAGGCACAGCTGAGAGGATGTAGTGGCGGGGCTTACCGATGACCTGGGAGGCCAGAGCCACGTTCTCCAGAACGTTCTTGTTCTCCAGGAGCCGAAAGTCCTGGAAGACGAAGCCGATCTCTCGCCTCAACTGAGGCACCTTCCACGAGGAAATCTGTGACAGATCACGCCCCAGGACGTGAATTCGTCCCCTGGTAGGACGTTCTTCCCTCAGAACCAGACGCAGGAAGGTCGACTTCCCCGACCCCGAGGCGCCCACGAGGAACACGAACTCGTCACGCTCGACCTTGATATCGACGTCATCGAGCGCTGGACGCGCCCCTCGCTTGTAGACCTTCGAGACGTGGTCGAAGCGGATCATCTGCTCGTTGCTCCCCTGCTCGCCCCGAGCGCGGTACTCGGGTTCATTACTTCATGGTCACCGTATGCGCCCATACGCCAATTTCCGTCCGTGACACGCCCACCAGCGTTGTGGCTTGTGCTGGCAACGACAAGGTGTGATCCTTCTGTGATCGAAGGGTGCGCGAGCTCCCGTATTCCATCAGCACTCCGGGCCCAGGTCCTAGGCTTGCGCGCATGAGTGCGGTCTCCCTGTCTCAGGCGTTGTCACAGGCCTTCGAGAGCCAAGTGGACCTGGGGTCCTGGTCACGTTTCACCCCGACTCTGGCTCAGTTCCTGGATCATGTGTGCACACCGTCGTCGAGGCAGACCACACAACAGGCAGGAACACCCGAGTTTGCCACCGAGTCTCTTAATGCGCCGTCCGGCGGGACCCTGCTGCTGATCGCCCCCGTCCCAATCGTCGAGGCAGAGGAGTACCCAGGGGGAGGACAGTGGTCACGACTGCGGTCGAAGCTGAGACGATTGGCTCACTCACGCCCCTCCCCCGACCGTCCGAGCGTTGTCCTCACCGGCTGCAATGAGGGGATCAAGGTCTCGTTGCCTGAACTCGATGCGCAGGGGCGAGTACTGCTCGGAACTGCCGAGCGAGGAATCTTGAACAGGATCGGTTGGCAGGAGACCGGTCACACCCTCGCTCGCGTACTGCCCAACGGCAGCGAGACCGCCGATATTGTGACACGCATTCTCATCGAAGTACTTGAGGTCGCTCATCCGGCGGATCTCGGTTATTTCCTTCTTGCGCACTCCGATGTCAACCAAGTCAACTGATCTGTGTCGATTCCTCCACCAGGTCGTCAACGAGCTCATAGGAGCGCCACAGCTCCCCGGATTCCAGGGGCGACCGCTCAGAGAGGGCAGGTGCGGCGACATCAGATGGGGTCGCGAAGATCTCAGGCGAGGCTGCGGATGGCTCCTCTCCCTGCGCCATTGGAGGCATTGAGTCATCAACCGTCTCCTTAGTCTCCCAGTGATTCGACGAAATATGGGGCTCAGGCTCGACGGTGCCGGCTCCCGAGGAGGCGGAAGGTGCAGACTCCGAGGCCCTGACTCGAGCGAAGCGGGACTCCCCTCTGGTCAAGTCATGCCCTGCGGCCTGCAGCGTGATGACGTTGGTCTCATACTTCTTGCCGTCGTTATCCCAGGACTCGTGAGAGAAGCGGCCGGTGAGTAGAACCGCGTCGCCCTTACGCACTGAGTGGCTCAGGTTGGCAGCGAGCTGGCCCCACGCCTTGGCGGTGAACCAGATGGTGTCGGCATTGTTCCAACCCTGATCGGTGCGGTAGGTCGGAGTGACGGCGACACGGAAACGGCAATAAGGGCGGGCCTTGTCTCCGACACGGGACAGGACTGGATTTGTTCCGACGACGCCCTGAACGGTGAGGTCGATCTGACGAGACATGAGAGAACTCCTTGGTCGTGAGCGGGCGACGCTCTGCCACCCGCGCACCGCAACCGTGCACGTTCCGTTCCTCAGCTGCCTAACGGAAGTCGTCCCGAGCCCCCACACCAGGAATAAGCAGGTGCTGCACCGTTTCCTGTGGCCACCGGCAGACGGCGGCAGAAGGTATTACAGTCCCAGGGCGGCCTGCAGCACCCGATGCTTCTCCAGGACCCGAGCAGCGGGCTTACTCAATCCTCGCTCCACCACGGACTCCAGGCGAGCACGTACCTGTTGTCCATACCGTTCAGCTTCGCGGCGCGCCCTGATCCGGCGACGCACCGTCGCCAGCACCGCCGCCATCAACCCGAGCAGGATGAGGCAGACCGGCACGATCTCGATGCTATGACGCAGGACCTCGATACCATCCTTGACCACAGCGGTGGTCAGCCACGACACCCCACCTATCACCAGGAGCAGACCGCCCCACCACAACAGGTCGATCACGGGCTGGCGGTGCCCTGGAAGCGGAACAGAGCCGACAGCCTCGGCTGTTTGTCCCGCCAGAGTCTCAGGCGGGACAACAGAGGACTCCATGCTTCGCGCCCAGGCCGGCGGCAACCCTTGCGAGGTGCGGTGCACCCAGGTGGAGTGGGCCGAGGTCACCGAGGTGCGCGACGGCGGCTCCGGGCGGGCCAGTGCTCTGGGCAGAACCCTGGATAGACCGGCCCTTACCGAGTCCTCAACCGCCTGAGCACCGGAGGCTTGCAGCAGCACCTTGGTGGCGTCCTCAGTGAGATCAGGGTCGAGCTCCACAATGTTCTTGGCGACCGTGGGACGCAGACGCCGTGTGATTGCGTCGAGCTCGGCCGAGGCTGTGCGAGCCGCGTTAGACTCCCGCGCAACGCGCTGGCGCAGCAGGTCGCGCACAATATCAAGGTTGTCACCGCGTACCGCCGAGACCGGCAGCACCTGGACCCGACTGAGCCCGTCATCCTTGAGAAGCGATCCGACGTCATCGAGCAGGCTCGCCAACCCGCTCTCCGGGAGGGTGTCCACCTGGTTGACCAGCACGAGCATGTCCTCCTGGCGAGCACCGAGTCCGCGCAAGTAGCCGTCGTGCAAGGCGGCATCGGCGTACTTCTGAGGATCGACAACCCATACGAGGATGTCGGCCAGCGGTACCAGCCGGTCCACCTGCAAGGAATGCTCCGTGGTCACCGAGTCGTAGTCGGGCACGTCGAGCAGGACCAGCCCCGCCATGCTCCCCTGGTCCTCGGCGTCAAGAATGGAGTCTCGCCGGATACGCCTCTCCGCGGCGACCCCAAGGAAGTCCAGGAGCGGGCCGGCGTCGTCACCCCAGGAGCAGGCGGCCGCTCGAGACGTCGTGGGCCGCCGCGCACCGACATCAGCAAAGTTCAGCTGGGTCAAGGCGTTGAACAAGGAGGACTTACCCGAGCCAGTGCCACCGAATAATGCCACCACGGTGTGATCCACTCCCAGTGCGAGGCGCTGCGCGACAGCGTCGAGGGCCTTGTGGGCGGGGATCGACAACGAGGCTGGCACCTCAGTAGGACACATGCGCAAGGCGTCGCGAACCGCTGTCAGACGGATATCGAGGTGCGTGGCATCGAGCACCCCGAAAGTCATCTGCTCTGTGGGCACCAAGGAAGAAGTGGGAGATGTGTCGGACTGACTCATGCTGTAGCTCCGGGACGGGTGAAGGGCTTGAGCTCGCCTGAGCGCAGACGCAGCGCAGCGGCGAAACCGGGGGCGGGGGCGAGTGATGTCGCCGCCCCCTTGGGGACTGTTGCTGTCAGCGCCTCCGCGACCGCCTCCACCAGGAGAACTCCGGCCTGGGCAGTCTGCTCCTCAAGGCCCAGACGCCTGGCAGCCGAGACAGCCCCATCGACGCCTGCGGCCGCGGAGATCAAAAGATCGACGACGCTGGTAGGGGTCAGTCTACGGATCTCGTGCGGAATCTGAATATTGGCCTCGAGATAGCCGACCCAGGCGTCAATGGTCGCCGTCGCCTCATCGTCCTGGCCCAGGATCCGGCTTGCGCGATCAGCAGCCCCCATCTCGGCCCACGCCCGTTCTGCTTTGGCACGCAGTGACACGATCGCAGCCTGAAGCTGGTTGGTGAGTGCCTCCCGGGCATCGCTGGACAACTGAGCAAGCCCCTGAGCGCGAGTCTTGTCCGCCCTCCCCAGGAAGCCTCGCCGCAATCTACCCCCCTGCGCCAGCGAGGCCAGTGGACCACCGGAGGAGGCTAGAGTGATCCAACGAGTAGCGGTGGCACCCTGACCCGCAGAACCAGCCTTGATGTCTCCGCTCAACGACTCGATCGCAGCCTCTCTCAACGCCTGGCACTCCTTCTCCAGCTCCTGCGCCGCCGTCTCCTGGGCATCGACGTCGTTGGCCAACTGCTCCAGATTGGTACGCAGTGTGCTCCACACGCCCCTACCCGTGCGACGCACGAGCCCGGCTGCACGGTGACGGCCTGCGAGAAGATGCAACCAATCACGCAACTCGGCCACGCCATCACCTGACAGAAGCCCCTCATGCGGCCCTGCGTCCGGGATAACGAAGAATGGAGCCTCAGACAGTCCCAGTCCCTGCAGCCGAGTGATGAGATCCCGACGCACCTCGGACAGAATCGTCGCCGGCACCCGGTTGAGAACCACTCCAATGGGGGTCTCGCGCCGAGCCGCCTCCTCTAGAGTCACCCATGGCGTCTGGTCACCGTAACGAGCCGCGGTGGTAACGAAGAGCCACAGGTCGGCGGCCTCCAGCAGTCTGCCCGCCAACGCCCGGTTGGCCTCCTGGACGGAGTCCAGATCCGAAGCATCAATGAGGGCCAGGCCCGCCGGTATAGCAGCAGAGACCTCCTGGCGACAGACCTCCGTCAGAGGGTGCTCACTGAGCGACTTCACATCCTCGGGGTTGGCCACCAGAACCGGGATTCGCGTGGTGGGCCTCAACACCCCGGCGTCAGAGACCTCCTGGCCAAGTACAGAGTTGACAAGGGTTGACTTTCCGGCGCCTGTGGATCCCCCGATCACCACGATGGAAGGGATATCGGCGTCCTGGAGACGGGGAATGACCTGATCACGAACCTGTCCGATAAGACCGTCACGCAGCGTGCGCGCAGCCTCAATGCCATGGGCACTCAGGGCCAGGTCGAGACGCTCGAGATCTCTGACCAGGTCGGTAAGGACATCGAGAAGCTGAGCGCGACTCAACGAAGAGACGGGGGCGTCGTCCTCGGAACGGCGTGAGGGGACAGGAGCGGGCATGTGCCAACACTATGAGCACAGGGCAGCAGAGTCGACGATTGATCTCAACGGTTCACACCACAGGCACTGTCAGGGCACCGAGTACCTCTTGTTACTCCGTCGTGACGGGCGGAATCGGACGCTGACCGACTCAAAGGAAACGAAACGCACGCCCCGAGTCCACAGTCGGCGGAGCCTCCAACGTCAGTCACCAGGCAGAGGAGGCCAACCGGCCATCAGCACGACGGCCATCGCCACGCCACTCGCCTCAGCGACCCACATGGTGGATAGTCAGCAGAATTTCAACATTCCTTGAGAATTCTTTCCAGCGCCCCCGGCCGGACTCGAACCGGCAACCTGCGGATTAGAAGGCCGATGCTCTATCCATTGAGCTACGGAGGCGTGCGCAAGCGCTCGATCAGCCTACGCCATCTCCTCCTGGGTGTTCATCCCCGTCGAAGGTCACATCAACGTCGCCTTCGACACCTGCCGACGATCACAACAGAGTCACACTCGCATTACAAGAGCAGATCAAACCTGCCGTACAGGCGATTTAGTGGGGCGATAACCATCCGTCGCCGAACCAATCATCACCCACCTCACAGCTCGACTGTAATAGCACTGCAACCACTCCGTGACCGGGTGAGCAACACGCCGGAGCAGCTTCCACCCCGTACAGAAAGATTTCATGTCAGCAACATCACAACGGGGAGCACTCACTCTTAGCAACGATGGCAAAAGACCAGTATCGTGACCTGAACTCCCATCGCAGCACCCTGGAAGGACCGCACCTTGCCTACTTCCGCACTCATTGTGCGTTCACTCTCGGCTCAGGCCTCACTGGAGCCTCACACGTTCACCACATCTTTCACCGTGGGAAGATCGCCCGACAGTGACGTACAGATCGTCCATCCCCTCGTGTCTCGGACACACCTGCTGGTGACTCCCACACCAACAGGATGGACGGTGAGCTGCCAGGGACGCAATGGCATGCTCGTCAACGGATCCGTCAATCGCGAGGCACTGATCACTCAAGGCACTCGAATTCAACTGGGCGATGCCTCCGGACCGGCTCTTGGACTCACTCCGGTCGTATCTGGTACTCCGTCCGCGCCACAGGCCGGCCCCCACCCCCAGGTCGCCGGCTACAGGGCTGCCGCCCCAGCACCCGTACAGCCCCCTTCAGGCCTGGCCCCAACCACAGCCGTCGCAGCTCATGCCCGCCCGGCGCCATCGACAATGGGCCCGCCCACCTCCACTGCCTCACGCATCTCCTCCGGCGGTCCTCAGGCAGCACCATCACCAACCTCGGCGAGCTCGGGCGCATTCCCCTCATCGAGGCATACGCTCAAATCCTTCCGTATCAACTCCTCGGGAACCATCGGTCGAGCCCCGGACAACACCTTGGTCCTGGATGACCCACTCATCTCCAAACATCACGCCCGCATCGACGTCTCAGCCAACGGTATGGTCATCACCGACCTGGGCTCCACCAACGGCATCTACGTCGCCGGCCAGCGTGTCTCCCAGGTCCAGGTGACCCAACCCGTGCTCGTCGGCCTGGGCTCAACCTTCATCGCCCTCAGTCCAGACGGGCTTTGCGAAGTGCAGGTCGCAGGAGGTGCCGGCGGTGAGCTGGTGGGTAAGGACCTGACCTTCCGCGTCAACAACGGCAACCTGACCCTGCTCGACGGCATCTCCTTCTCCCTGCCGGGCAACGAGCTGCTGGCCGTCGTCGGCCCATCGGGAGCGGGAAAGTCGACACTGCTCAAGGCTCTCACCGGCGAGCAGAAGGCTCAGGAGGGCCAGGTGCTCTTCAACGGGCTGGACGTCTACGAGCACTACCCGGTCATGCGCAACAAGATCGGCGTGGTCCCTCAGAGCGACGTCATCCACTCCGCGCTCACCGTCCGCAAGACCCTGGAATACGCTGCCGAGCTGCGCTTCGCCAAGGACGTCACCAAGGCCGAGCGGCGGCAACGCATTGCCGAGGTCCTGGAGGACCTCGACCTGACTGCGCACGTGGACAAGCGCGTCAAGAAGCTCTCCGGAGGCCAGCGCAAGCGCGTCTCCACCGCCATCGAGCTACTTACTCGCCCCAGCCTACTGTTCCTGGACGAGCCCACCTCCGGGTTGGATCCCCAGCTTGACCGCGATGTCATGGACCTGTTGGCGTCGCTGGCCCACGGCACCCGCCCCGGTGACAGCGGCCGCACCGTCGTCGTGGTCACCCACAATGAGAACCACATCGACCGTGCAGACAAGGTCCTCATCCTGGCTGCTGGAGGAAAGCCCGTCTACTACGGATCCCCCCGTGAGGTACTCCCCTACTTCCGTCAGCGGCTCAACGAGATCGCCTCCCAGGGCCGCCTCCTGCTCAACACCCCCAAGGGCACACTGCCCGACCCGCCCGCGGTGGACGGCTATGCCGACGTCTATGCCCTCATCCGCAACCACACCGCAGAACTGCGTCAGTACATGGAGGCCACGGTGCCCTCGACGCGCCGCGGCGGGGCGCCTGTGGCCGCAGCGGGCCCGGCTGTCCAGGAACGGCCGCCCAAGCAGCAGTCCATATTCAGGCAGGTCTCAACCCTGGTGCGCCGTCAGCTGAGGATCGTCGCAGCAGACCCCTCTTACCTCGCCTTCATGCTACTGCTCCCCATCATCATGGGGCTGTTGACCAAGGCGATCGAGGGAAGCGACGGGTTCGCGGTTCCCGACTACCCCGAACCGACGCCGGAGAATCCCACCCCCACAATCATCAAGTACTCCAGCCAGGCCCTGCAGCTACTGGTCATCCTCATCACGGGGGCGGCCTTCTCCGGGATGTCGGCCACTATCCGCGATCTCATCGGGGAGCGGGACGTCTTTCTGCGGGAGAAGGCGGTCGGTTTGAGGTCTGGTGCCTACCTCTTCTCCAAGACAGTCATCCTGGCTCTCATCTCCACTGTGCAGACCGCGCTAATGATGGGAATCGCTCTTGCACTCAACAAGGGTCCGAGCAACGCCGTCATCCTGGACGGGTGGCCAGGAGTGGAATTGGCCTTCTGCTGCTGGGCCGTTGCCTTCGTCTCCGGTCTTCTAGGACTGGCGGTCTCGGCAATGGTCTCCTCCTCAGAACAGGTGATGCCGGTTCTGGTGGTCTCCATCATGGCTCAACTGGTCCTATCCGGCGGCATCATCCCGATCTCAGGTCGCGCGGTCTTCGAACAGTTGGCATGGTTCATGCCATCTCGTTGGGGTTATGCGATGGCCTCCTCTACCTTGGAGATGCTCGCTATCATGCCCAACCGTGACGACGCGTTGTGGAAGCATGAGACCGCGCAGTGGCTGACGGACTACGGTCTGCTCTCAGCCATCGGCCTGACCTGCATGGTGGTCTGTTACATTGCTCTGGCCCGCCGAGGGCGACGCTGACTGCTTGCCATCGTTATGAGGCCGAAAGAGGCCCCACAGGGCTTCAGGCTCCCCACGGACGAGAAGACCGACGATGGCGGCTAGAGTGGGGCCTGTGAGCAAGCAGATGACAACCTCCGACCCATTGGTGTGGATCGACTGTGAGATGACAGGCCTGGATCTGAGCGCCGACGCGCTCATCGAGGTCGCTGTTGTCGTCACCAACTACGAGCTCGAGCCCCTAGCCGAAGGAATTGATGTGCTCATCAAGCCGCCTGCCGCGGCACTGGAGCAGATGGGCGACTACGTCCGGTATATGCACACCTCCTCAGGACTTCTCACCGACCTGGAGGACGGGCTGACTATGGAGGAGGCTCGCAAGACGATCCTGGATTACGTGACGCATCTCGTTCCAGACACCAGAACCGCCCAGCTGGCGGGAAACTCCGTAGGCACCGACAGGGCCTTCCTGGCCCGCGACATGCCCGAGCTCATCGAGCACCTTCACTACCGGATCGTGGACGTCTCCTCGCTCAAAGAGCTGGCCAAGCGCTGGTACCCCAGAACCTTTTTCCACGCCCCGAAGAAGGCCGGCGGGCATCGTGCGTTGGCGGACATCCTGGAGTCCATCAACGAACTGCGCTACTACCGTGCCGTCCTGTTCCCTGACGGCGAAGGGCCGAGTTCGCAGGAGTGCAAGGCAGCCGCCGAGCGCGTCCTGGCTGATCCCATCAGGTAACCCGACCGAAAGATCCCTTGAAGTGACGTAGTGCATCAAATTCGGTTTGGTAGGCGAGGAGATGAACGGATACAGTACCGACTCGTTGCGGCAGTGCCGCACATGGTGGCTGTAGCTCAGTCGGCAGAGCGCCTGGTTGTGGTCCAGGAGGTCGCGGGTTCAAACCCCGTCAGCCACCCCACCGGTCGATTCCGGTAGTTCCCATAACGATCTTTCTCGCCGAATAGTCCTACATGTCACCCCACCAGGATGACGGGATCCCCGAGATCAGTCCTTGAAGCAGTAAGTCGTCGGGCACTCCTCTCTTTCACGATGTTCAGTACGCAGGCTGTCTGATATTCCGGCAACCTCGCATTCAAGAAGGTCCCATGCAACGACGCGACTTCCTGCTTGCCCTGGCCGCCGGGACCGCAGGCTTCCTCACCGCCTGCACCACCGAGCACCCGACAGCCCGCGTCAACCCATCAAGTCCGTCCCTCACGCAACCGCCAGCATCACCCTCGACCACCGTCCCCCTGTCCCCTAGCCCGTCACCGACGCCGTCATTCAGTCCGCTTCACCTTCAGGACGGACCGCCCCCACTGCCGGCCCCCAGTCCCGCGGATTCCCTGATCACCGGACTGCCGGAGAACGTCGGCAATATCGTGGCCATTACGGTTGACGATGGCACCGACTCATCAGTGGTGGACGCTTACCTGGACTTCGTCAAGGACTCAGGAGTCCGACTGACTTTCTTCGTCACAGGGGTCTACCCGAGCTGGACCGACAACCGAGACAAGTTACTGCCCCTGGTGGAGTCGGGACAGGTACAGTTAGCCAACCACACCTGGACGCACCCGGACCTGACCACCCTGTCAGAGGGAGCACTCATTGACGAGCTCACTCAGTGCGAGGACCTGCTGCGCAACACCTACGGAGTTACCGGGGCCCCTTTCATCCGGCCTCCATACGGCAAGCGCAACTCCTTCACCGATGCAACCTGCGCGAAACTGGGGTACACAACCGCCGCCATGTGGTACGGCTCATTCGGAGATTCCGGACTGCTTACTGAGGATGTACTCCTAGGTGAGGCACAGAAGTGGTTGCTCGCCCAGCATATCGTCATCGGTCACGCGAACTTCCCTACCGTCACTCACCTCTACGGCCAGATCATTGACATCTTGCGGCAACGCTCCCTGCTGACAGCTACGCTCGACGATGTCTACTTCGGCCCTGGGCACAACCGCCGCGTCTAAAGCGACTCACGGCACTCGAGCTGTTTCAGCATCACAGCACTCCCGCGTACGAGAGGTGTCAATCTCCGGTGTCCGCGGCAGGTAGACGATCTCGCAGCGCCCCTCCAGCTGTTCATTGAAGGTGTCAATCCAGTCGTCGCCAATGACGAAGACATCGATCCCGTATTCCTCTATGTCCTGACTCTTCTGCCCCCAGGTCTGCTCGGGGACCACCAGGTCCACGTAGCGAATAGCCTCGAGCATCGTCTTGCGCTGATCGTAGGAGAAGTAGGCGCGCTTCCCCTTGGATGCGCTGAACTCATCGGTGGACAGCGCGACGATGAGATAGTCACCCATCGCCTTGGCCCGACGCAGCAACTCGATATGCCCATAGTGGAGCAGGTCGAAGGAGCCGTAGGTGATCACACGTTTCATCAAGATTGTCCTCAGGATCGGAGCCACCAGAACCTGTGTAGATCATACAAGAACTGATCGCATTGTCGTTGGTTGCGCGTATGGCAGCTGAACGCGCTCGCCGTTAAGTCTAGGCAGTCCCCATCCCCCCAAAATCCTCTGTTACCCCTCCGAAGCAGGCGTTCGGCTATGGCGGCCATCACCCATCATCACTTACCCCAATGCATACGCCGAACGGTACTCCTCACCTCGACGCAGGTCTCGCACAGCTGAGGCCATCATGTGACCGATCCTCCGTATTCCCTGATATCGCAACGATTACAAGGTATTTCAGCGTCGTCACAGCACACCCCGAACATCACAGTCCGATTGCAGACCCTTTGATCATGACAGCGCTCGCCTTTCCGGACGTCCAACGCAATTACGGTTATGAGAAAGCGAATAGAAGAGGCCTTCCTACCGAGCCTCACTCATCTCGAATGTTTGGAGGTCGCCCGTGACCGCAGCACTCCTGCTCACAGCCTTCACGGGCCCCGTTCTCACACTCATCGGAACTTCACCCCCGGACCAGCACCGCCCCCTGCTCCCTCACCGGCTCCTCAGAAGCACATCGGGACATGATGCGGCTGACTCGCTGACGTCAACTGAGAACGTTTATCAAAACACTCATGTCGAGACCTCGAACCCCCTGCCCTCTCACACCATCGGTGAGAGTCGTTGCCGCAGTCCTCGCCAAGACGACGGCCATGCCCACAGCCATGGCTCTGGCAGCAGACCACAGGTGCCTGCACGCAACAACAGAAGGCTCGGCGAGACATTCCGAGGATCCGACGCCACTGCCCCCGAGGGTCTCGCACACCGGCCGCCAGACCCTCTGGCGCAGCCGACTCTTCGTGCAATCGATGTCGGCACAGGCGGTCACGATGCGGACCAGGCGCCGACAAGATCTATCACGGACAGAGGCGGACCCCAGCACCCTACACATGCAGGAGACCGCGTCGAGATCAGCGCCAGAGCGCACCGATACCACTTGTGCATGCCCGTCGATGCGTCCCTGGGATCCGCAAACCCCAGGAATACCCGAGCGCCGCTGCATGTGCGCTGAACGACATGCCAGGAAATACGATGCGTCATGTTGCACATGGTTTCAGATGGCCGACAGGTCCGCCAGGCAAGAGAATGCAGGTTTGGACTCTGCGCGTTTTGCACCGTCACGGGAATAGAAGACCGATATTATCGTCATTCTCTTGGGATCAGATCAAGCGTCTCGCCGCCCAAATATCACCCCCCCCGACAAATAGCGCCTGTAGCGCCAGGCAGACTGATACTTGTCTCCGCACTTTCATCACTCAAGAATCGAACGCCCCAATGAACGCCCCAATTCCGCTAATGACACCACACATTGGCAGGAGTGGAAATTGACGGGGGTGCGAAGCCTCCTTTCAATGGGACGCAATCCTTCTTATCAACACACTCAAGGAGTATAACAATGCGTGATACGGAAATGGTGATCAGGGGTCGAATCACAGTCTACGGCTCCCACGTCGCCAGAGATTCTGCCGCAGAATTGGAGAGGAGGGGCTGGACCGTTGAGCGTCATGTAGCCCGCCAGTCCCTCATTAGCGCAGGGAGACCGGCAGCCGCTGGTGACCTCGACCTTTCGGTACTGTCATCGCCTTTCGCTCGCCGTTCCTTCCTGTCCGACATGGTAGGTAATCTGGAGGCACAGTTGACAGCTATCGCCGCATGCACGGATCTTCTGCTGTGGGACCTTAGCGACGAGCGTCTCGGCGTCCTGGAGACGGCCCCCGAAGCCTTCTTAACCCGTTCGACGGAGGCCATGGCTGCAGGCCTCTACCAGAGAATCACCGCACGTCTCATTGAGATGGGGACAGCGGAGCACCTACATCTGTGGAGGCCCGCTCTTCTACATTTCAACGCTCTTCTGAACCGGCTCAGCCTGGCAGACAAGACAGTTCTAATCCATGCACCACGGATAACAAGGGCCTCCTCCAACCACTCGATGGCCCCAAACCGGGGAGGAACGATGCCGGAAACCAACTGGGTGATGGCCCGCTACGTTGACCTTGTCCGTCAGGAGACCGACATACGGATCCTCCAGGTGCCCGACGAGCACATGCTCACCGACGACGCGGACCAACGGGACTCAGCTCCTTTCCAATACGTCGACGCCCTGCACACCTGGATAGCAGACGAGCTGGAGGCGACTCGCTCACTTCGCAGTCCCGCACCGTCGCCCTGAACCTCGCCCACGCCGTACGCTGACCCACCTCAAAGGCACTGGAAGGAACTTCCCACAGGCCGGGGTCAGAGTCGGGTGGTCAGGCCGAGGAGGCCGGCGCAGAACGCGAGCCAAAACGCCGTGGGCACTCCGGACGTCAGATCATGTGGCGCTGGAGCAACCTGGTCAGGCGAGCGCAGGCTTCGGCGTCGGCCAAGATGAGGTCCTCAGGGGCGACGAGACGACCGGAGACGACGTCGTCGACCACCTGACATACCTGTGAGGAGGTGGCAGCGCAGACGGCGCCGATGGCCTTGTGCCGAGCGCGGTAGCGGTCCGTATCCGGCCAGTCGTAAGGGTCCCAAACGACACCTACGCAGCCAGCGACCATCCCCTCGTCAAGAACGGAGGATCGGTCGGAGACGACAGCCCAGGACCTGGAGATCACCTCAGGAAGTTCACGACCCGTGGTCACCGGAACTCCTAAGGCCTTGAACCATTCGGGAGCGACCAATGCGAGCTTGGGGTGGGCGAAGAGGACAGGATGGTGGCCGATCCCGACCAGGTCTGAGGCCAGCTCGAGCCAGCGCCGGTAGAAGTCGCTAAGAGACCCGACGACGTCTGACGTGGTGTCCAACGCACGTAAGATCTCCGGGGCCAAGGAGGGCGCAAGTAGAACGCGGTCGCGGTCGCGTCCCAAGAAGCCGTAGAGGCGGTCGTGCCGGGGGAAGCCGGTGCGCCAGGTCTCTCTGTCGGTAAGAGTGTAGGAGGTACCGTCCGCAGTGAACCCGAACTGTTCGGGAACAGTGGCACAAACCACGACATCCAGGCGAATACCGTTGAACCAGCGCCACATGTCACGCATGGTCACGCCGTTCTGAAGAAGGACGACGCGTTGGTCGGCATTGGTTCCCTCCTCGGTGAGCCGGTGCTCGATAAGAGGATCACCGGCATCGGACAGGAGAATGGTCTCGGCACCGCTCCAGGCGGCATCGAAACCCGGTCCGCTGGGGTCGATAAGGATGAAGCCTTCCCTCGCGAGCCGGTCCCAGTCCGGGGATGAGCGTTTCATGACGAAGATGTGCCGGACGCTGGGCGCATGGGTGCGGGCATAGCGGTACAGAGGTTCAGCATTGTCGCCAGCGCTATCGTGTCGATCCATGTAGAGCCAGGTACGGGGCCAGTCGGTCGGAGACGAAGGTGTATAGGGCGAAGGCGCATTGACCTGCTGCACCTGGAGAGCCGGACTTCCACGGCTGAGGAGTCGAGCCAGACGCTGCCACAGTCCTGGTGACGCTGAAATGTCGTGGCGTCGGCCGGGCATCGTCTCAGGTGGCTCGGGGCTGCCCCTGTAAGGGGTCACCGCAAACTCCTGGCCGTTGATGACGGCGGCGATCTCTCCCTTGGGCAACCAGACGATGCGCTCATGGAGCACTACCTCGTCGAAGTAGCAGTGGTCAACTGTCTTACTACTGGTGGGAGTGACCCAAGCGTCGTTGACCTTCCACTGCTCCTTGGGAATAGCCCCGGTGTGGAAGTAGGTGGCTTTCTGGTCGCAGCGGAACCTGCGGGCCAATGGCAGGATCGGTGCCGGCATAGCACCGCCCGCCATAGCGACCAGGGCAGTGCGGTGCTCCACGGCCAGTGGCATCGAGCAGTACGCCTCAATCTGATCGGAGGGGATGCGCTGAGTGACAGTGCGCAGAAGACGCGCAACCTCGGCACGCTCGGCAGCAGTCAACTGCGCTGAGGGGTAGTACAGCCCCCGGTCGGCCTCAAGCACCTGGATCAGGCGGTGGATGACAAGCTGGTAGATCCAGGCGGGAGGTGGATTGTCGGCCTGCAGCCACGCCGGTAAAAGCGTCCCCAGCAGTTGGCGGTAGTGCGTGATATCCCCCCACGTCCCAGGGGTCTGTGGGGCAGACCGGATGACGGCGGGGCCGTCGTGGAGGCCAAGGCGGTTGCCTGTGGCAATGATATGGGCAATAAGTCCGTTCAGGCCGACGTTCTCGCCATCCCTGTTGACGCTGTCGATGTCGTCGGCACCGCGGAGAGATCCTGTTCCACCCCAACTGCCCCAATCCGGTAGGCCTCGACCAGGGACGGTAAGTACCACGCCACTGATGGTGTCGGGGAAGATATGGGGCTCGGCGGTCAGGTCCACACTGCGGCGGCTGTGATTGAAACGCCACTGAAGGCGGTCATTCTTGGTTCCGTCGGAACGGACGTCCATGGTCGGGGTGAGAAGGGTACCAACGACGTCGCTTTCACCGCGGCGAGCCAGCGAGGCGAGGTAGCCGGGCTCAACCCGGTCACCTGCCTTCAGAAAAAGGATCTGGCTTCCAGCCGGCAAGGACATGAGGACACGGGCAACGTCCGCCGGATCAGGGCAACTGATGGGGACGATCTCGGTTTCAGGTAGGTCCTGGTGCAGACTGTCGAGCGTATCCTGGCCACCTGCGGAACCGATGATGACGACGTGAGTGGTCTCGGTGCTGCGGATGTTCATAAGATGGGTATCTCCATTTCGTGAGGCAGTCCCCATGACTAATGGTGGACGTCGCCAGTACTTCTGTGTTGGAGATGTCCCAGGTGTGTCTAGATACCGCTCCCCGGCAGCGGAGGATCCTGGCGTCCACAGTCAAGACGCGGCCACAGCTACGCGACGACCGTCCTCCGGGACGGCGATGTACATCCAACTAGGCTGCCAGAACGGCCTCAGGGGCGGGAGACGGACGAACGACTGGCGCCAAATCCGGTTGACGACCCCCATGGCCGGCCTCCTATAGAGAATCTGCTGAAAGAGAATGGGTACGATCGACATGGGCAAACACAAGTTTTCTGTTGCGCCTACAAATATCCCTTCAACCCTTCACCCCCGGAGCCCATAATCACCTTGCCCCACCGTTCCGTTTCGCCCCCACCTCAAGAAACCCTTTTAACGCTGCCGATATAGTTTTTAATCCGCATCGTAGAAACCTCAGGAGTGCGGGGAAGGTAAACGATCTCACACAGCCCCTTGAGCTGATCATCGAATTCACCACTCCAATCGTCTCCCATGACGAAGATATCGATGCCATACTTGGAAATATCTCCAACTTTCTGTTCCCAGGTCAACTCGGGCACCACGAGATCAACATATTTAACAGCCTCAAGCATCGCCTTGCGCTCATTGTAGGAGAAGTATGCTTGTTTTCCTTTTCCAGCATTGAACTCATCACTGGAGAGCGCCACCACAAGAAAGTCACCAAGCGCCCGAGCGCGCTTCAGTAATGCAATATGACCATAGTGAAGCAAATCATATGTACCATAAGTGATAACACGCTTCATCGGGACACTTCCTGGCTGGACATTCAAGGGCCGCCCACATGATGACGTACCAAGCAAACTCCATTATTATCACCCGACTATCAGCCAATTTCGATGGATTCGCTGAACCGATGCCATACTGATATATGACCGCAACATATTTCCCCTCCCTCACCGCACGGCCACCACAGGCCCGCCATCACACCCCAGCGACCGCCTAGACGTCGACAGGCACTCTAGCTCCACAGCGAGCAGGAGACCGCAGGACGATAAAGGCCTGTGGCGGCACAGAAAGACAGCTCCCGAAGGCGCCAGGCAAAACCTCTCGATTGGGGCGCCATATCAGATGTGGAGCATGATGGCGGACTGGACACCGCCAAAGGCCCCCGCTACAGAAGCCGATACGGCCGACCATGGCCTTGATGTCACTGCTGCGGACGTAGCCTTCACCAACGCAACCGGAAGAAGGCACATCCGTTTGCTTTAGGAACGAGGCGGCACAAGCTGGTACATCCATCCGTATGGGTCCTCGGCGCGGCCCGCCTGAATGGAAGTGAGTCGGTCATGGATGTGCCGAGTGACTTCATTGCCCTCGATACGGACATCGAACCCCTCCCCTTTGAGACGACCCAGAGGAACAACGACAGCGGCGGTACCACAGGCGAAGATCTCGGAAACGCAGCCCGACTCGATGCCTGCGAGCAGTTCGGCCAGGCTGATGGTGTCCTCAATGACCGTCCGACCGGAGTCACGCAGCATGCGGATGATGGCGCTGCGGGTGGAGCCCTCGAGAATCGTGCCGGTCAGACGCGGGGTGCGCACCGTCCCGTCGGCGTCAACCACCATGATGTTCATGCCGCCGAGCTCTTCGAGATTCTCCTGCAAGACATCGTCAAGAAAGCAGACCTGATCACAACCTTGTGCATAGGCCTCCCGCTGAGGAAGCAAGGAGGAGGCGTAGTTACCCCCGGTCTTGGCCGCACCCGTGCCTCCACGGCCGGCACGGTGGTATTCAGTGGAGACCCAGATGGAGATGGGCTCGAGGCCATTGGAGAAGTAGGAGCCCGAGGGCGAGGCGATGACGTAGTAGTCAACGATCTTCGAAGGGCGCACCCCCAGGAAGGCCTCAGAGGCGAAGGCGAAGGGACGTAGATAGAGTGACTCCCCCTGCCCTGAGGGCACCCAGGCAACATCGGCACGCACCAGATCCACCAGGGAGGCGACAAAATCCTCCTCTACCAACCCAGGCAAAGTCATACGTCGGGCTGAGGCGTTGAAACGGGCCGCATTGTAACGGGGTCGAAAGGTCCACACCGAGCCGTCATCGTGCCGGTAGGCCTTGATGCCCTCGAAGATCTCCTGGCCGTAGTGGAGTACGGCGGTCGCCGGGGACAGGCTGAGGTTGCCATAAGGGACAACGCCATAGTCACCCCACCCCTCAGCCTCAGTCCAGCGAGCGTGGGCCATATGGTCGGTGAAGTAGTCACCAAAGTGGAGGTTAGCCAGGACCACCGCACGCTCATCCTCAGCGACGGGCGACGGGTTGGCGGTCAGCGGGAAGCGACCGGCGATCGCATCGGCCTCAGGCACGGGAACCTCTGCGGCGCGCGCCAAGGATGTGGATGCGAAGTCGTTCGAGGTGGCATCTGTCTCGGGCATGGCCCCACCCTACCGCCGAGACCACTGTTCGGACACATCCTTCCCATATTCTGACTTGCGAACAGGCAGCCCCGGCTCAGCCTATCGCCGCCACGGCCGCAGCAATGGCATCACCGATCTGACCGGTGGAGCGCTTCAGCCCCCGAGCACGGGCGACCATATCGGCTTTGACGCCGGCCTCCACCCGCAAGGCCGCATCGGGAAGTCCCAGGTGATCGAGCATGAGGGCCACGGCGCCGATGGTGGCGGTCGGGTCAGCCTTCCCCCGCCCGGCAATGTCCGGAGCCGAGCCGTGGACGGGTTCAAACATGGAGGGGAAGACTCCCTCGGGGTTGATGTTGCCCGACGCAGACAGCCCGATGCCGCCGGTGATCGCACCGGCCTCATCGGTGAGAATGTCGCCGAAGAGGTTGTCGGTGACGATGACGTCGAAGCGGCCAGGGTCGGTCACCATGTAGATGGTGGCGGCATCCACATGACAATAGTCAACGACAACCTCGGGATACTCGGCAGCAACTGTCTCAACGGTGCGTTGCCACAAATCCCCGGCATAGACGAGCACATTGTGCTTGTGGACAAGCGTGAGGTGCTTGGCCGCCCTGACCTGCGCCTTGGCGAAGGCATACCGAACCAGGCGCTCCACCCCGTAGGCCGTGTTGACACTGACCTCGGTGGCGATCTCGTGCGCCGTCCCCTGCCGCACGACTCCGCCGTTTCCGCAGTACAGACCCTCAGTCCCCTCCCGCACCACGAGAAAGTCGATATCGCCGGGATCGACCAGTGGTGTCGGTACTCCCGGGTAGTGAACCGAGGGGCGCAGATTGACGTAGTGGTCCAGAGCGAAGCGCAGACGCAGTAGCAGGCCACGCTCAAGGACTCCTGAGGGAACGGACGGATCACCGACAGCACCCAGCAGGATGGCGTCGTGCCCCTTGATGGCCTCAAGGTCCTCATCAGTGAGAGTCTGCCCGGTTCGACGCCAGCGCTCAGCACCCAGGTCGAAGATAGTTGACCGAACCGAGACTCCAGTACCCTCCAGCGCCCGGTCGAGAACCTTGAGCCCCTCAGGGACAACCTCTTTGCCGATGCCGTCACCCGGGATCACTGCCAGTTTGATGGTCTGCCTCATGAGATCACCTTAAGACATGATCATAATACGAGATATTACGTCCACATTATGGAAAGAGAGGTGAGTTCGCGTTTCGACCGACGGTCGGTTAGTCTTGTCCCAGCAAGTACACCAAGGAGGAGCCATGCCACGCACCCACCGTTCCGCTGCTCAACGTCGCGAGGAGATCCTCAACGCCGCACACACTCTGTTCACCACCAAGGGATTCCAGCCCACCACCATGGAGGACATCCTGGGAGTCGTGGGCATCGCTAAGGGGACGCTCTACTACCACTTCCCCAGCAAGGAAAAGATCCTCGAGGCCCTCGTCCTGCGCACCATAGGCCGGGTGGAGCGGCGTGCCCGTGAGCTCGCCGCGTCATCGGCTCCGGCAGTGGACAAACTCAAGGCGATCATGGCCGCGATGCAGGTCGAGGGCACCGAGTCCGAGCTCATTGAGCAGTTCCACGCACCCGGCAATGCCGAGTTCCACCTGCTATCCATCACTGAGATGATCAAGCATCTGACGCCGATCATCGCCGACGTCATCATCCAAGGGGTGGATGAGGGAGCTTTCAGCACAGATAGACCCCATGACGCCGTCGAACTACTTCTGAGCGCCTCCGGAATCCTCTTGGACCACGAGATCATGGAGCCCAACCAGGCTGATCTCGCCCGCCGGACTCAGAGCATCATCTGGGCGAGCGAGCTGCTTCTGGGAGCCCGTCCCGGCATTTTGTCCCCCATGGCGGAGGCAGACCTATGAGACGCGTCGGGCTGCTTGTTCTAGGATCATTCATCAACTCGTTGGGCACAGGCCTGACCGCCTTCGGGTTGGCTATCGTCATGCTGCGCACCTACGGAACGGCATCGTCAGTATCCGCCGTTCAGATGAGCTCTTTCGCCCCCATCGTGCTTCTGGCCCCTCTGGCCGGTATCCTGGCAGATCGTTATGACCGCCGCCTCATGATGATCATTGGCGATGCAGGTTCGGTGCTAGGGCTCGGCATTATCCTCATTGCCCTGTACTCGCCCCGTCCATCGCTGGCCTGGGTCTGCGCCGGTGCCGTCGCCTCCTCATGCCTGGCCGCCCTCACCGAACCCGCACTGAAGGCCAGCGTCACGGACCTGGTGACCGAGGAGGACTATGTACGTGCCTCAGGGCTCCTCCAGCTGGCCTCGGCGGCCAAGTACCTGTTGGCCCCCGCCGCAGCAGGGTTCCTCATGCCCATCATCAGCGCGAGGGGGCTCGTCCTGCTCGACGCCAGCACCTGTATCGTCACTGTGCTCTGCACGATCACCGTACGCCGGGCCCTGGCCGCGGAGGCACTGCAGCGTACCGCCGTCCAGCGAGGTGATGACCACGACGTCATGGCCGGATGGCGGACCATCATGTCCTCCCCCGGTCTACGCACCCTTGTGACCCTCATGACTCTAGCCACCCTGGCCATCGGAGTTATGCAGGTACTCATCAAGCCGATCCTGCTTCCCATCGCGAGCACCTCGATGGTGGGCGTATTCGAGACAGTGGCGGCAACCGGCCTGCTCGTGGGAGCAGCACTGGTGACCGTCCGGAAGAATGCTCAGCCGACGACGCTGCTGGCCGCAGGGTTGGCCGGCACCGGCGCCGCAATGGTGCTGGTCCCCCTGGGGCCGGGCGCCTGGTGGGTAAGTGCATGCGGATTCCTCACCTTCGCGAGCCTGCCCCTGTCCCAGGCCGGGGCGGAGGTCCTGGTCCGCACCCGCGTCGACAATGCCCGGCAGGCACGCACCTGGGGAACCATCAGCCTGGTGACACAGATGGGGTACCTGGTGGCCTATCCCTGCTCGGGAGTGCTGGTCGATCGGGTTCTTCAACCCCTGTTGGAGCCGGGGCAGATGCTATACACCAGTATCGGAGCAGTTGTCGGTACCGGTGCGGGACGCGGCGCCGCGCTACTCGTCGGACTCATGGGCGTGGTTATGGCCCTGGTGGCCCTCAGTGTCCATGTTCGACGCCATAGGCTCACCTAAAGTCAGGCAAGCATTGTAGAGACGACAGAGCAACACGGTGCCCCCGATGATCTGAGTCGAGTCATCAGGGGCACCGCTTCTAGACAACCTCAGCGGGCCACAGAGCCCTCGGTGTAATCCGTGTCAACATCGGCGCGCCAGGCGAACATGGAACGCACCTCGCGGCCGGTGGCCTCGATCGGGTGCGCCTCGCCCTCGGCCCGGAGCTTCTTGAACTCCGGGGCACCGGCGGCCTGGTCATCCATGAAACGCTTGGCGAAAGTCCCATCCTGAATGTCGGCGAGGACCTCCTTCATGTGCTCCTTGGCCTCGGGCGTGATGACGCGCGGACCGGAGACGTAGTCGCCGTACTCAGCGGTATCGGAGCAGGACCAGCGCTGCTTGGAGATGCCACCCTCGTTGATGAGGTCGACGATGAGCTTCATCTCGTGGCAGACCTCGAAGTAGG
>ERZ773043.212-NODE-212-length-33001-cov-12.466673_pt1 | contig 33001 bp, 16 predicted proteins | sample MGYA00580636_ERZ773043 | MGnify/ENA primary metagenome ERZ773043 (study PRJEB29015, sample SAMEA2737992) | human oral metagenome | biome: human oral; feature: human-associated habitat; material: dental | place: China | collected 2065 ...
TCCCGCCAGCCGTCACCACTTCATCGCCTTTTTGCAACGCTGCCAGCATGTTCCGGTGCTCCTTGGCCCGCTTCATCTGCGGACGGATCATCAGGAAATACATGACGACTAACATCAGGATGATGGGCAGGAAGCCCAGCAGCTGGTTCTCGGCGCCGGCAGGCGCGCCGGCGGTCTGTGCGTAAGCAGAGGAAATCAGCACGTGTAAGGTCCTTTGTCAGGAGGTGGGGGAAGAGGAGCGACCGCGCCGGCTGGCGGCGATGCCCCCCGGGGCATGTGGCCCCGTGATGATGAACCGGCTTCCCGGGGGAGCGACGCCAGCAGGGCAGCCCCGATGGCCCCGGGCTTCCCGGGATGGATGAACCCGTCATTATACCGGCCAGGCCGCGGATGACGGGGCGTTCTGTTACGACTGCCCTTCGTCCAGCCCGCGCTGGCGGTCGGCCTCGAACTGCGCCTTGAATGCCGCAAACCGGCCTTCGGCAATGGCCTCGCGGGCCTCGCCCATCAGGTTCAGGTAGAAGTGCAGGTTGTGCACCGTGGCCAGATGGGCGCCCAGCATCTCGCCCACCCGGTTCAGGTGATGCAGGTAGGCGCGCGAGTGTTTGCGGCAGGTGCTGCACAGGCAGGTGGGGTCCAGCGGTCGCTCATCGTCACGCCAGCGGGCGTTGCGGATCTTCAGGTCGCCAAAGCGTGTGAACAGCCAGCCGTTGCGCGCATTGCGCGTGGGCATCACACAATCGAACAGATCGATACCCCGGGCAATGCCGTCGAGCAGGTCTTCCGGCGTGCCCACCCCCATCAGATAGCGTGGGCGGTCGGCCGGCAGCCGGTGGCCCACATGGTCCAGAATGCGCAGCATGTCTGCCTTGGGTTCACCCACCGACAGCCCGCCGATGGCATAACCCTCGAAGCCGATCTCCTTCAGCCCGGCCAGCGACTCGTCGCGCAGATCCTCGAACATCCCGCCCTGCACGATGCCAAAGAGCGCATTGGGGTTCTTCCCGTCCAGAAACTCGTTGCGGCTGCGTCTGGCCCAGCGCAGCGACAGCTGCATCGACTGTGCCGCCTCGTCCCGCGTGGTGGGCCGCCCGTCGACCTCATAGGGCGTGCATTCGTCGAACACCATGGCGATGTCCGAATTGAGTGCCCGCTGCACCTGCATGGAAATCTCGGGCGTGAGAAACAGCCTGTCGCCATTGATGGGCGAGGCAAAGCGCACCCCTTCCTCCGAAATCTTGCGCAGCTCGCCCAGGCTCCACACCTGAAAGCCCCCCGAATCCGTCAGGATCGGCCGATGCCAGCCATTGAAACCATGCAGACCGCCCAGTTTTTCCATGACGGTGGTGCCGGGGCGCAGCCACAGGTGGAAGGTGTTGCCCAGGATGATGCGCGCGCCCACCGCCTCCAGATCGTCCGGCGACATGCCCTTCACGGCACCATAGGTGCCCACCGGCATGAACATCGGCGTCTGGAACGCGCCGTGATTGAGCTTCAGCGTGCCATGGCGCGCCAGGCCGTCGGTATGGTGCAGGGTGTATTCGAGCATGGGATGGAGGGGAGGGAAGAAGAAGGCGTTGGTGTTGCTGTGTCGAAGTGAGGCGAAGCGTCAGGGGGCATGATCACTCCGGTCCAGCAGCATGGCATCCCCATAACTGAAGAAACGGTAGCGCTGCGCAATGGCGTGCGCATAGGCACGCCGGATCGTCTCGCGCCCGGCAAAGGCGCTCACCAGAATCATCAGGGTGGATTTTGGCAGGTGGAAGTTGGTGAACAGCCGGTCCACCACCTGAAATCGGTAGCCCGGCGTGATGAACAGGTTCGTCTCGCCCACGCCGGCCTGGCCACCACTGGCTTCCAGCGCCCGCATGGCCGTCGTGCCGATGGCCACCACCGGTCGTCCGCTGGCCTTCGCCCGCGCAATGGCCTGCGCCGTTTCGGGCGAAATGGCATAGCGCTCGGCGTGCATCTGGTGCTGCGACAGGTCTTCGGTACGCACCGGCAGGAAGGTGCCGGCCCCCACGTGCAGCGTCAGGTGGGTCATCTCCACACCCCGCGCGCGCAGGGCCGCCAGCAGCGCCTCATCGAAATGCAGCCCGGCCGTCGGCGCCGCCACCGCCCCTGGTTCACGCGCAAACACCGTCTGGTAGCGCGACTCGTCCGCGCCGTCCGGCGTGTGCTGGATATAGGGGGGCAGCGGCAGCTCGCCCAGCTGCTCCAGTACCTCCGCTGCAGGCGCATCGAAGCGCAGCCGCAGCAGCATGCTGCCCGGCTCGCGGGCGGAGACGACGGTGGCGACGGCTGCAGCATGCGAGGCCGGGCGCCCGTCATCATGACCGGACACCCCCGATCTCGCCCTCGATCCTGATCCCGACCCCGACCCCGACCCCGACTCCGATCCCGACCCGGAACCCGCACCTGCATCACCGAAGTACAGCCGGCTGCCTTCCTTCGGCGGATGGCTGGCCCGCACCATGGCCAGCACCTCGAACTCACCGTCGATGCGCTCGACCATCACCTCGATGCGCCCGCTACTCTCCTTGCGGCCGAAGAGCCGCGCGTGGATCACCTTCGTGTCGTTGAACACCACCAGGCTGCCCGGTGCCAGCAGTGACGGCAGATCCGTCAGCAGCCGGTCGGCCACTGGATGTTCCGTTGCGAGACGGCCCGTGCCGCTGCCACCTGCCGTGTCGCTGCCCGCGACGGCGCCCAGCGCCGACACATCCAGCAGGCGCCCGCCGGCCCGGTGCTCGGGCGGGTACTGGGCAATCAGTTCATCGGGCAGGTGGTAATCGAAGTCGGAGAGTTTCATAGAAGGTGGTGCACAGAGCAGGGCAGGAGCGGACAGGACCTGCCAGCCGGGTGAGGGCTGATTCAGGGGGTTCCACGCCGGGAGGCGTGCTCCCGCCGGGAGCACATCCGGCCCGGAAGTGGACTCCGGTCCGGATGCAGACTCCAGCCGGCGTCTGGAAACGGGCAGCGGGGAACCCCTTCAAAGTGCCCCCCCTCAAAGACCGGTTGGCGTACCCGGCCGATTTGCGCCATAATGGTGACCGGATGCCGATGGTACAGGATTGGTACGACGCGTCCCGCGCCCGCCACCTTGCTCCCCCGCAAGGTCTCCCCCAACCCCGGGCCGGGGCCATTTATCCGTGCTTCTCCCTGTCCGCGCTGCCCCCCTGCCACTGCGCCTTCCCCCAATCCGGGCCATGGCAGGCCAGCAATCGGCATCCCCTTTTTTTCGGTGGGCCAGCCGGTCGCCGCCAGTTCTCTGGCGCGCACCCTGCAGGCTGGCTCTCCGGCCTGTCAGCCCGGGTGGTGAAACTGGTAGACGCAGGGGACTCAAAATCCCCCGCCGCGAGGCGTGTCGGTTCGAGTCCGACCCCGGGCACCAGCTTGTGCAAGGCCGCTTTCCGCTGCGTGTGGAGGCGGCCTTTGGTGTATCTGGCCGGCCCTGCCGGCCGCCTCCCCGGGCTTTCCTTCTTGCCCCCTTTTCGCCTGCAACTGGTCTTAAGCCTGCAACCGTTTGGATCAACGCGTGGCATCTGGTCTTCAGCCTGCGATCGTATGGATCGGCGCGTGTCATCTGGTCTTTGGGCGGTCATTCGATCGGGAGCGTGGCCTCTGGACCGCCGGAGCCGTTTCCGCGCGGTTTGGACGGCAGCGTCCTACAATACCCGGCAGACTTGATCTCAAGGAGACATGGCCATGCCACTGACTGGTCTGCTGGTTGGACTTCTGTTCGGGTTTCTGCTGCAACGCGGGCAATTCTGTTTCGTCAGCGGCTTGCGCGAACTTTTTCAGCTGCGCAATCCCCGGTTCATCATTGCCGTCCTGGTGGCAGTGGCCATCCAGTCGGTGGGCTTCTTCGCGCTGCAGGCGCTTGGGGCCATCCAGTTGCCCACAGAGCCGATGCCTGTGCTCGCCACGCTCATCGGTGGACTGATGTTCGGTATTGGCATCATGCTGTCGCGGGCCTGCGCCAGCGGCAGCTGGTTCCGCTCGGGCGAGGGGGCGGGCGGCAGCATGCTCGTGCTGCTGGTGTTTGCCGTCACCCTGGTGGCCTGTCGGGTCGGCCCCCTGAAGGGGGTGCTGGAACCCCTGATGAACCAGACCTCGTCGCTGACCACCCTGTACGAAAGCGCCGGTATTTCGCCCTGGTGGGGCGTGGCCCTGCTGGTGGTGCTGGCCGTGCTGATGGTTCGGCGCGAACGCGCGGCGGCCACGGCCTTTCGGGACGCCCCTTCGCTGGCGGTGGCGGCCATGCGCCCGGGCAAACGTTACCCGCTGTACATTCCGGTGCTGATCGGCCTGCTGGGCATTGTGGCCTGGTGGCTCAGCGCGCAGACCGGTCGCGAATTTGGCTTTGGTATTGCCGTGCCCACGGCGCATGTGATGGCCTATCTGGCAACGGGCGATGGTGTCTACCTGAACTGGGGCAGCCTGTTCGTTCTGGGTATCCTGCCCGGCGCATGGATCAGCGCCATGATGACCGGCGAATTCCAGTGGCGCTTGCCCGCACCGCAGCAGATTCCCCAGCGCCTCATCGGGGGTGTGCTGATGGGCGTCGGCGCCACGCTGGCCGGTGGCTGCACCATTGGCAACATTCTGGTGTCCACAGCCTACCTTTCCTGGCAGGGCTGGGTAGCCACCCTGATGATCCTGGCAGGTGTCTGGATTGGCCTGCGCATCACGGGCCAGGGACGTGCTGCGTAAGCCTCCACCGTTCAAACGGAGGCGTGGAAAGTGATGCTGCTTAGGCGGGTTGAATGGATAGGCGCTGCGATAATCTGCAGAGTGAGCTGCTGCGTACAGCTTTCATGATGGTTGCTTTTTGGGATGCTCACTTGCAGTGGCTTTTGGGAATGGCTACCCAAACGGCGCCATTCAGTGCGGCATTGAATTTTCCGTACGCCTTGTACCGCTGCTGGGTGTTGACGGTGAAGTTTCGTACCATGGTGTCATGGTACGGATCTGTCCCGGGGAAGGCATCTGCTGCACAGTATGCGGCGGCAAAGACGTCATCACCAGCTTCCCGAAGATCGTCCTCGTCCTTGAGATTTGCCATCATGCCGCGTTTGATGGCCTGATGGAGCACCGTCAGCCGGTGTTTCTGAAGTTCGGTATCCGGAAGTGACGCGATCCACGCCTCGATGTCATCCCTCACGCCATTGTGGTTGGCGTCCACGCCCTCGATGGTGTCAGTGCGGTCCAGTATCGGTAGCTTCCCTTTGGCTTCCAGTTGTTGAAATGCTTCCTTGAAGTTTCGTGGGGGTGTTTCTGTGGATGAAGGGGCGTTGGGACCGCCGCAGGCGGCAATGGCGGCCGAGAGCAGAACGGTCAGCAGAACGGGGCGCAGAAGACGGGAAGGGCGCATGACGGTAGTCCTTGTACAGGGGCCGCCCCTGGGTGGGGCGGCATGGACGCTATCATGCGCGGGACTGCGCGTGCTGCCTATAGGCCAAATGGATAATCCGGGCAGATTTATCGCCGGGAGAAGCCCCTCTTCGTGAAATAGTACACACTTCCCTGCGTTATTGGCCAGTCACACGTTACCCCCCAATTTCGATTGATATCAGAAGTAGGGAGATCTGGTGGTTTGGTGTTCCGCTGTGCCTGGTCGGATATTCTGCGCGGAGATGCCCCGCCCAATGAGGTAGTTGCTGTTGCCTGTGCCCACCTGTTACCGTTGATTTGCCCAACAACTCGCATCAAAAGGAGGTGGTGACCATGAAGCGACTGCTGGCTTTCCTGATTTCTTTTTCCATGCTGTTTTCTTTCTCGCTGCCGGTCTCGGCAAGCCAGGAAGGCGTTGTTGATGGCGGTGACCCCGTTGCTGCGATCAAGGCTGCACGTGAGGCCGATCCTGAAGGTTTTGATCAAAAGGTAGCGCTGCTTCAGCAAAGCGAGGCATTGATGACGCTTTTCCATGGGGCGCCCAATGCAGAAACTGTTCGTTTTTATCTGGAGTTCTTTGCGATGCAAAGTACCTTGGATCAAGTGAAATCCTTTGTCGCAAATACCGAAGGGAAACACTTTGAAGTTTCTGGCACAATGGATAACCACTCGGTTAAGCTTAAAGAAGGTCCAGAGCCGAAATCGTCGCACGCCACCAAGGATTGCTGTGCCTGTTGGCAGGCGTGGGTGGCTTCTGCCGCATACATGGTCGGTACTGGCATGCTTTGTACGGCTGTTGGTGTGGCAGGGACCGCGGTCAGCGGAGGCGTCGGCGCGGTGTCCGGTTTCGTATGTGGCGGCGTGTTCTGGGGGATTGACAAGTTCCCCGATTGGGATGCAGCCTGCCGATGAAGGGCGTTTGTTTGCAAAGGCATTCTGGGTATAAGACGCATGGTATGCCTTTTTTGACGATGTACGCCGTTCGGTGAAGGTCCTTCTCGAGGGGGGGGCGGATGTAGGCCGCATCCCTCTCTTTTCCGTCTTGGGAATACGTGTTTTGTACAATTGCCTGTGTCCCATGGCAGGCAGTCGTGCATTGAGCCCGGAAATGGTCGTCTCCGGTCGGTCCAGGTCGGCTATGCATACCGGAGGCATGCAGTTTTGTTTCATGAATGGAGTGGAGGGGGCGTCACGGACGTATGCATGCTTCGTGTGGATAGCTGAAGCTCACGGTTCCGTTCTGGGATGCATTGAAGCGCCGGTATGCCTTCTTCCTTGCCCGGGTGTTGACGGTCAGTTTCTCTATTTCCGCTCCGCGGTGGTATCCCAGCAATGTATCCGGTGGATAGGCGTCCATCTGGCAGTCGGTGGTCAGCGTGATGTCATTCGCTACCTCTCTGAGTGCATACTCGTCCTTGACATCCACCTGCATCGAGTTCGTGACGGCAGTGTGAACGCGACCGAGCCAGTATTTCTGTTCTTCGTTGTCCGGCAGCCTGGCAATCCATGCTTCGATGTCGTCCCGCACACCGTCGTGGTTGGCATCCACGCCTGCGATGGTGTCGGTTCGGTCCGGCACGGGGCGTCTTTTTCTGGCTTCCTGCTGGTGCTGCGCTTTGTGTGGGGATGATTCTGCCTGAGAAGGGGGATTCAGGCTGCCACAGGCGACGACAGTGACAGCGCTCAGGGCGGCCAGCAAGGCAGGCCGCAGAAGACGGACACGGTGCATGACATGGGTCCTTGCGCAAGGCACTGTCTCGGGATGGGGCAGCGTGGACGCCATCATGTACGACTTCTGTGCGCACCACCCATGCCTCGGGTCAAATGGACAGCCTGGGTGGATTCATCGGTGATAAACCGTTGGTTCTGTGCGATATTCACCGGCGAGCAACCGTTGGTCCTGTGCGATATTCATCGGTGAGCAATCGTTGGCCCTGTGAGACACGCGGGTCATGAACGCATTCGTTTCTGCGCTGGCCCCGGCCGCGTGCTGGCAAGACGCCGTTCAGGCAAGGCAGTGCGCCAGGCTTGTTACAGCGCCCCCACCGTCTGCGCCCCGGTGGTTGCCAGCGCTTCCGGCCGGGTCTTCTCGGCCAGCGGCCGGGCGGCAAACACCTCCACGGCGGCTTTGGTGTCGTCGCGGGCGGCGGCCTCGTACACGTCGGGGCGGCGCAGCTTGATGGTCAGCAGCACGAGGGCCAGCATCACGTCCGGCCATTTGTCCGAGCTGCCATCGAACGCGGGCACCCTGGGCAGGGCACGCTGCAGGGCGGCAATGCCGCGGGCTACCAGCGGATGATCGTCGCTGTCCGGGGCCTTGAAGCGCACCAGCTTCACCACCTGCGCCAGCATGTCCAGCAGGGCCAGGGCCTGCGAGGTGCCGGACAGGTAGCGCGGCGTGGGCAGCTGGTTCTCCAGATACTGGCAGATGGACAGCGTGCCGGCGATGACGCTGCCGTCGTTGAGCAGCAGCACCGGAATCTGGCTCAGTGGGTTGACGGCTTCCAGTTCGGGCGGGTTCTGCCACGGGTCCACCAGCTGCATGGGCAGATCGTCGAGTCCCAGTTGAAGTGCCCGCGCCAGGCAGATACGGCTGTAGGGTGACGTCGGGCTGATGTAGAGCTTCATGCAAACCTCCGGCAACAGGATAGGGGGATTAATTCGGGACCAGCGCAGGGACGAATGCGTTCATGACAAGCGCTGAGCGTCCGATGGTACACCCGCCCTGCCTCCCTTCCCCGGCTTCCACGCTGGCCGGATGGTTGCTGCCGAGAGGCGGAACGATTCACATCCCGCCATCGGCGGCGGATTCATTCGCCCTGCTGCGCCCGCACCCGTTCCAGCAGCACCTGCAGCGGGTGCCGCAGTGTCTGGTGAGCCATCCGCTTGACCTGGCTGCGGCACGAGTAGCCGGTGGCCAGTGCCTCGCCGGCCTCGGCTGCGGGTCGCTCCACCTGGGCCTGCCACGACTGGCTGTAGATCACGCGCGACGTGCCCGCGTTGCGTGCTTCGTGCCCGTAGGTGCCGGCCATGCCGCAGCAGCCCGTGGCCTGCACCTGCAGTTTCAGCCCGAAGCGCTCGAACACCTTCACCCACTGGGCATTGCTGTTCGGCTCACTGGTCTTTTCGGTACAGTGCGCCAGCAGGCGATAGGGGGGGGATGGGGCTGTATCCAGGGGGGCGTTGGGCTGCTCGCAGGGAGCATGGCGGACGGGCAGTGAGGCGGCATTCGCCCGGTTGCTGCTGGTGACTGCTGTGCCGGCCAGTACCGTCTGCATGACAGCGGGGCGCTGGTCTGGCTGGGCGGCTGTACTGGCTGTACTGCCTGGGCTGGTCGTATCGGCGCGTGCCGTATCGGGGGGAGTATCGGCTGTCGTCTTCATGCGAGAACCGGCCAGTGGCTCCGCATCCAGCACCGCCAGCAGCCATTCCTGCGGCAGCAGTACCTTCGGTACTTCGCCAATCCCCTCGACCTTCGTGTACTCCTGCCGGAACACCAGCGTCATGGCCGGGTCCAGACCCACCAGCGGGATGCCGAAGGCTGCCAGTTCGCGCAGCCTGCGGGTGTGCCGGCGGGCGGTGCGGGCAAAGGCCGGCAGAAAGCCCTGCACCTGCAGCGGTTTGCCGTTGGCGTGCAGGGGCGCCAGCCATACATGCAGGCCCAGCCGGGCCGCCAGTTCGATGAAGTCGGCCAGCTGTTCGGTTTCGAAGTAGCGGGTGAAGCTGTCCTGCACCAGAATCACGCTGCGGGCACGGTCTGCGGTGCCCAGGGCAGCCAGTGTGGCGGGGGAGGCCGTCTGCACCTGCCATCGCTTCAGCGATGGTTGCAGGGGCAGGCGCGACAGTAGCGGGCTGTCCACCATGCCGATGCGGGTTTCCAGCAGGCGCTGCACCATCCGGTTGCCCATGATGCCGTTGTACAGCCAGGGCGCATGCGCCAGCCACGGCATGGAAAACTCCAGCGAGCCGATCAGATAATCGCGCAGGGGCCGCTGGTAGCGCTGGTGATAGAGCTGCAGAAAGCGCGACCGGAAGTCCGGCACGTTCACCTTGACGGGACACTGCCCCGCACACGACTTGCACGACAGGCAGCCGGCCATGGCCTCGTACACCTCGTGCGAAAAATCGGCCGTGCCGCGCCGGGCCGCCCGCGCGTTCTGCCAGCGGCTGCGGAGCGTGCGCCAGAAGCCGGACGGGTTGCGCGACAGTTCCAGCACATCCACGCCGGCATGGCCCTGCAGGCGCAGCCATTCGCGGATCAGCGAGGCACGGCCCTTCGGGGAATGCACGCGCTGCCGTGTGGCCTTCCATGACGGGCACATGGCGTCGTCCGGGTCGTAGTTGTAGCAGGCGCCGTTGCCGTTGCAGTGCATGGCGGCGCCGTAGGCCTGCCAGACGCGCTCGTCGATCTGGCGGTCGTGTTCGCCGCGGGTGGGCACGCCGTCGATTTTCAGGAGTTTTGCGGGGCTCTGCCAGGCGGTGGCAATCTTGCCCGGGTTGATCTGGTTGTACGGGTCGAAGGCGGCCTTGAGTTTCTGCAGGGCGGGGTACAGTTCGCCAAAATAGCTTTCGGCGTATTCCGAACGCACGCCCTTGCCGTGCTCGCCCCACAACAGGCCGCCGTGGCGCTGTGCCAGCGCGGCCACTGCATCGCTCACCGGACGGACCAGTGCTGCGTATTTCGGATCCTTCATGTCCAGCGCCGGTCGCACGTGCAGCACGCCGGCATCCACGTGGCCGAACATGCCATACTGCAGGCCGTGGCTGTCCAGCAGCGCACGAAATTCGGCAATGAAGTTGGCCAGATTCTCCGGCGGCACTGCCGTGTCTTCCACGAAGGGCTGCGGCCGCGCCTCGCCCTGCACGTTGCCCAGCAGACCCACTGCACGCTTGCGCATGGCATACACGCGCTTCACGGCGTCGGTACCCTTCGCCAGCGTGTGCCCCAGCCGGCGCACCGTGGTGTCGGTCTGCAGGTGCTGCACGAAGCGCGCCACCCGGGCATCCACTTCCGCCGGGTCATCGCCGCTGAATTCCACCAGATTGATGCCCAGCGTCGGCTCGCCTTCACCCGCCGGAAAATATTCGGCCACGCTGTTCCAGACGAAATCGTTCATGGCCAGCAGCAGCACCTTCGAATCCACCGTTTCGATGGACAGGGGTTTCTGCGCAATCAGCGCCCGGGCATCGCGCAGTGCATCCATGAAGGCCGCATAGCGCACATTTACCAGTACCGAGTATTTTGGAATGGGCAGGATGTTGAGCCTGGCCTCCACCACGAAGCCCAGTGACCCTTCGGCCCCGCACAGCACGCTGTTCAGGTTGAAACGCCCGTCGGCCTCGCGCAGATGGGCCAGATCGTAGCCGGTCAGGCAGCGGTTGAGTTTCGGAAACTTCGCGGCAATCAGGTCGGCCTGTTCATCCGCCATGCGGCGTGCGGTGCGGTACACCCGGCCCACACGGCCCGGGCCGGCGCACAGGGCATCGAGCTGCGCATCGTCCACCGCCTCGCTGAAGAAGCGCTCGCCGCCCAGCAGCACGAAATCGAGCCCCAGCACGTGGTTGCGCGTCTTGCCGTAGGTACAGCTGCCCTGGCCGCTGGCATCGGTGTTGATCATGCCACCGAGGGTGGCGCGGTTGGAGGTGGACAGTTCCGGCGCAAAGAACATGCCGTGGGGTTTGAGCGCCGCATTGAGCTGGTCCTTCACCACACCTGCCTGCACCCGCACCCAGCCTTCGGCGGCATCGATCTCCAGAATGCCGTTCATGTGGCGCGACAGGTCCATCACCAGCCCGTTGGTGAGTGACTGGCCATTGGTGCCCGTGCCACCGCCCCGGGGGGCCAGTGTCACCTCACGATACTCGTCCTGCCCGAGCAGCCGGGCCACCCGTTGCACGTCCTGGGCATGGCGGGGGAACAGCACGGCTTTCGGCGGGTACTGGTAGAGCGAGTTGTCGGTGGCAAACAGCGTCTGGGTGCCGTAGCTGGCGTCGATCTCGCCCTCGAAGCCGGCTTCGCGCAGTGCATCCAGAAACTGCCGCCAGATGCCGGAGGGCGCATGTTCGGACTGGGGCAGGGGGGCGATGGGCATGGGGGAGGCGGGGATGATGCAGGTGAAAGGCAGGGGTGATGCAGGTGAAGCCGGGTGGGGGAAGGTCCGGCGCTCATGGCCGGTGAGGTGGGCTGCAGGGCGCCCTGCCGGCACAGGGCAGGGGCCTGCTGCGCCAGGCCGGATGGAGCCATGACACGCGCCAGGGCCTCCCTAGTATGTGCGCCCCTGTCGGGGCTGACAAGCGCGGGCGGGTAGCCGGGCATGTGCGACCGCCTGTTGCAGGAAAATTTGTGCACCGCCGCGAAATTGAAATCAAAGGTAACAATTATCGATATCGTTACGTATCAAAACAAACCCAATGAACATTTATCAATTCTATCGGTGCCGTCGATATTGTTGTCATAAGGCTATTGAGCAGCATCAATGCAGGGGTGCTGCAGCTGGATGAACATGCCGCGCCGCCATGGCGGCCAGCTCTCTATCTTTCCGGAAACACATTACAGACAACCCTTCCCCCCTCTGCAAGGAACAGCTCATGAGCCGTCATACGCCTGTCAGCCGTCGTCCGTCCTCTTCTTCGTCCTGCCTGCTTCGTCCTGCCGCCGTGGCACTGGCGCTGGCCTCGCTGCCCTGGGCTGCCCATGCCGCCGTCGATGAGACTTTCCAGCTGGGCACCGTGGTGGTGACGGGCAAGGCCCGCCTGAAAATGGACAGCGAAACCGCCTTCACGGCGTCGTCCATGCGCACCACCACGGGCCTGTCGCTGTCGCCGCGCCAGACGCCGCAGTCGGTGAGCGTGGTGACGCAGGCCCAGATGAGGGGGCAGGGCATTCGCACCTTCGAGGGGGCGCTGAACACCACGACGGGCGTGAACGTGACGCGCAGTGCGTCGCGCTCGGTGTTCATGTCGCGCGGGTTCTACATCGAGCAGCTGGCCGAAGATGGCATCAACACCATGATCGGTGCGCCCGGCCTCAATGGCACGCCGGGGCGTGACCCCAAGCAGCAGCTGGACATTGCCCTCTACGACCACATCGAGGTGGTGCGTGGTGCCACCGGGCTGACGCAGGGCGTGGGCGAGCCGGGCGGCACGCTGAACGCCGTGCGCAAGAAGCCCACCAGCACGCCCCTGGTCGAAGCCAGCCTGATGGTGGACCGCTTCGGCACCGTGCGTGCCACGGGCGACGTGTCCGGCCCGCTGAATGAAGACCGGGACCTGCGGGCGCGCCTCGTGACGGTGCTGGAAAAGGACCGGTCCTTCCAGGACAACGTCGATGGCAGGAATGCGCTGCTCTATGGCGTGGCCGACAAGACGCTGGGCGATGGCACGCGCTTCACCGTGGGCGGACTGGTGCACAACACGCACGACACACCGGACCCCAACGGCCTGCCGATGGCCCACGACAACACCGATGCCCACCTGCCCCGAGACAAGTTCCTGGGCATGGACTGGAACAAGGGCCGCTATCGCAAGCGGGACGCCTTCGTCGAGCTGGACCACTACCTGAACGACGACTGGAACCTCAATGCCAAGCTGGACTACCGGCAGACCCATTCGGTGTCCGAGTACACCTCGCTGGCGGGTTCCGGTGCCGTGGGCGGTGGCATCAGCGCCACCGGCACGCTGCCGGTGGACGACATCGAGCGTTACGACCATGCCGGCAACCAGCTGGCCTTCCAGACCAACCTGAATGGCTCCTTCGAGGCGCTGGGCCAGAAGCACGAAGCCTTCATGACCTACAGCTACAGCCGCGAGAAGCTGGATGTGCGCGAGCGCTGGCAGGACAACGACGGCCTGACGGCGCCTGTCTACACCTTCACCGGCCATGAAGTGGCCCGTCCCGACTGGAACACCTACTACGGCCAGAACTTTTCGCACAACAACTTCTACAATCAGGGGCTGTCGGGGGGCGTACGCCTGAATGTGCGGGACGATCTGCACATCCTGGTCGGCACGCGCTACACGCACTGGAAGCGTGACTGGGCCTACATCTACGACACCCGCAATGGCCAGCCCGATACGCGCGCCAATACGCAGCTGATCACGCGCCGCAGCCGCTTCATCCCGTACGCCGGCGTTACGTACGATCTGGATGATGTCAACAGCATCTACCTGAACTACACCTCCATGTTCAAGGTCAACACCAACCCGGCACTCGACGGCGGCCCGCTGCCCGTGACGCAGGGCAGAAATTACGAGGTGGGCTGGAAGGCCGCGGCCAATGAGGGGAAACTGAACGCGTCGGTGGCGCTGTTCCAGGTGGATCAGGACAATACGGCGGTGCGCTCCAACCTGCGCACCACGGACGGTACCCGCCGCTGGGCCTGGTTCCCGCTGACCGAGCGCAGCCGGGGGCTGGATGCCGAGGTGTCCGGCGAGGTGATGCCCGGTGTCAACCTGTTTGCCGGCTATACCTACAACAAGCGCAAGTACACGGCCAGTGTCGGCAGCGCCGTGGCCGGGAAGGACTTTGCCAAACAGATGCCCAAACACATGCTGCGCGCCTATGGCAACTATCGCCTGCCGGGCGAGGCTTCGGCATGGACGCTGGGCCTGGGCATGCGCATGCAGAGCGCCACGGAAAGCGGATGGGATATCCACAACGGTGGTCGCACGGTGTGGAATACCAGCGTGCAGTACGCGCTGGATGCGCACTGGCAGTTCAACCTGAGCCTCAACAACCTCACGGACAAGCGCTACTACACGGACAACGGTTCGCGCGGTTATGGCTATGGCAGCTACTACGGCGAGCCGCGTAACGTAGTGCTGACGGCAACGTGGCGGATGTAATGATCCGGTAACTTTTCTGTCCATGTCTCCCTTTCATTGGGGGGCATGGAACGGTATGGCCCATACAATGCCCCGCTGTGACGTGCTGCATGGCGGGGCATTCGTTCGTGGGGACACGGACGGCAGGGGGTACAGGCCTGCCCGGTCATGGCACACAACGGCTACGATCAGGAGGCGCGCTCATGGCGTTCGGACGATTGGTCTCGCTCATCAGAAAATCCCCGTTCATGCAGGGGCCGCTGCTGCGCAGGGTGGGGGTGATCATGCTGGCCATCACGCCGGTCCTCATTCTGCTGCTCTGGCGCTTCCACAGCCCCAGCATGATGGATGCCGATGTCCGGGGGGCCGTGATCCTCAACGATCCGCTCACCGCCACCCAGGAGTCCGGCTTTTATCCGGTGGTGTTCGATGTGGACGGCAATCCTCGTGGAACGCAGAGCCTTGCCCATGTGCCGCAGGGTTCGCCCAACGCCGGCCGTCTGCACCGGGGCGACCATGTGACGCTGCTGTGCGAGGGCCACCCCTGCGAGGTCGTGCAGATCAGGCAGGGGGATCAGGTTCTCGTGTCGGGTGAGGCGCTGGCCGAGTTCTCGCGGTACAAAAACCGGATGAGTGCCCTGGGGCTGCTGGCCTGGGCGCTGTGCGGTGCCGGGCTGATCTGGCTTTCCGGGCGTCGCAGGCATGGGTTGTCGGGGCGTGGCATGGGGCGCCGGCGGCGACGTTCCCGGTCATCCGGTTCGTCACGCCCGGCCGGGTCTTCGCGGTCCTCCAGTTCATCACGTCCGGGAGGGGCTTCACGGTCCACCGGTTCATCGCGTTCGGGGGAGTCTTCGCGCCCGTCCGGTTCGTCGCGTTCAGGAGAGTCTTCGCGGCCGTCTGGTTCGTCGCGTTCGGGAGAATCTTCGCGTTCGTCCGGTTCGTCGCGTCGGGGAAGGTCTTCACGGTCGTCCGGTTCGTCGCGTCTGGCAGAGTCATCCCGGTCGTCGGGGGCGTCACAACCGGCAGAATCCTCCCGGTCAGCCGGCGCGTCGCATTCGGCGGAGTCGTCGCGTTCATCCGGATCGTCCCGCTCTGCTGGATCGTCCCGGTCTTCGTCGGGGGCATCCCGGTCATCCGGATCATCACGGCCGGCGGAGGCGCCTTCATCGTCTTCCGGTACGTCGCAGCCATCCGGCCAGTCCGGACAGGCCACGTCTGCGGACAATGAATGAGGCAGGTGCTGTCAGGAGGTGTTTCCATGCCGCTGGGAGATTTCATCGGACGCAAGGCGAAACCCGCTGTACGCGGGCCCGTGTTTCGCAGGGTCGGACGGGGTCTGCTGGCCCTGATGCCCGTGATCTTTTTATGCTTCTGGCATTTTGGCGGCCCTGATGTGGAGGGGGCGGATGCCCGCCCTGCGGTGATCGTCAATGATCCGGCCACCGATCTGCAGGATGGCGGCTTTCACCGGGTCAGCCTGGCGGTGGAGGGAAATCCCGAAGGGCAGCTGAGCCTTGCCTTCGTTCCGGAGGGCGCCTCGAATCGTGATGTCCTGCACCCGGGTGACCGCCTGATGGTACTGTGCGAAGGAACGCCCTGCGAAGTGGCCGAAATCCAGCGAGGAAACCGGGCGCTGATCGGAAATGGACCGCTGTCCGAGTTCTACCGCTACCAGAACCGGCTGACCGTTCTGGGGCTGCTCGTCTGGGGGCTGCTTGCGCTGGCCTTTCTGTCGGTGGCGTGGCGTGACCACCACGAGCTGCTCCAGCAGGAAAGCGAATCGGGCGGGTCCCGCTCGTCCAGACGACGGCGCTCATCGCGTACCTCCCGGGGGCGGGGGGCCACACGGGGTTGAAGCCCGGGTGTGATTTCCGGAAAACCGGGGGGCTTTCATCATGTTTTATCTGGATGCTTTCTTTGCACCCCCAGAGGTGCGAGGACCCGCACTGCGCAAGGCTGCAGAGATATCGGCGGTCATGCTCGTTCTGATGACGCTTCTTTGCTGGGATTACGGCTCTCCCGATGTGCGTGGGGTCGAGGCGCGGGAGGCCATGGTGGTTTCCGCACCCGCGCCAACACGTGATGCATACGGTTTTTATCGCCTTGTACTGGATGTGGATGGAAATGGTATGCGTGGCAACAGGCGCCGCCCCAGCCTCGTTTATGTTCCCCAGGACGCGCCGAATCTCGATAGTCTGTGGAAAGGTGCGGAGGTGACGGTGCTGTGCCGCGAAACACCCTGCAAGGTCGTCGAAATCCGGCAGGCGGGACGGACCATCGTGCCGGCGGCAACGCTGTTTGAAATCCGCCGGCACCGCAACCAGAGCGTGATATTCGGTCTGGTTGGTGGCACTCTGGTGATTGGCGTGTTTCTTCTCGTGTCGTGGCGGGACGGCAGGAGGATGGCTCGTAGAAAGAGATCAGCCGGGTAGTACAGGAGCATGGCCGGACAGCAGGCAGTCTCCGTCACACCTTCCCCGACTCATCCCTCCCTGCCCGCAGAATCCGCGCATGCCATCCGATGTGCTCGCCAATGAAGGTGGCAATGAAGTAGTAGCTGTGGTCGTACCCGGGTTGCAGGCGCAGTTCCAGCGGCTGGCCGGCGGCGGCGCAGGCTGTCTTCAGCAGTTCGGGGCGCAGCTGTTCCTGCAGGAAGGGGTCGTCGGTGCCCTGGTCGATCAGGATCGGCAGGTTGGAGGGGGCTGACAGCCCCATCCACTCGCGCCCCTGTGCCTTCACCATCGCCACGGCATCGTACTGCGCCCAGGCGGCGGGATCATCCCCCAGATAGGTCCGCAGTGCCTTCTGCCCCCACGGTACCTGCGAAGGGGCGACGATGGGCGCAAAGGCCGATACGCTGCGGTAGCGGGCCGGGTTGCGCAGTGCAATGGTCAGGGCGCCATGACCGCCCATGGAATGCCCGCTGATGGCCCGTACCTGTGTGGCCGGAAAATGCGCCTCGATGAGCGCCGGCAGCTCCTCCACCACGTAGTCGTACATGCGAAAGTGCGGTGCCCACGGCGCTTGCGTGGCGTTGACGTAGAAGCCGGCGCCCTGGCCGAGGTCATACGCTTCGTCGTCGGCCACGGCGTGGCCCTGCAGGTCGCTGCCGCGCGGGCTGGTGTCGGGGGCCACCAGAATGATGCCGCGCTGCGCGGCATACTGCTGCGCGCCGGCCTTCGTGATGAAATTCTGCTCGTTGCAGGTAAGGCCCGACAGCCAGTAGAGCACGGGGCATTTTTCGCCGGCCAGTGCCAGCGGGGGCAGGTATACCGCCACGTTCATGGCGGTGCCGGTGCAGGTGGATTCATGCTGCCAGACTTCCTGGCGGCCGCCGAAGCAGGCGTGCTGTTCAGTACGTTTCATTGTGGTGTCCGCTGGGCATTGTTCTGGCGACGGGCGGGCAGAAGAGGGGGGCGGCCCGTCATGGTCATGGTTGTCCGTAGTGCACCACCGAGCGGATGGATTTGCCTTCGTGCATCAGGTCGAAGGCCCGGTTGATGTCATCCAGCGGCATGGTGTGGGTGACGAAGGGGGCCAGTTCGATCTTGCCCTGCATGGCGTCTTCGACCATGCCGGGCAGCTGGCTGCGGCCCTTCACGCCGCCAAAGGCGGTGCCCAGCCAGCGGCGGCCGGTGACGAGCTGGAAGGGGCGGGTGGAGATTTCCTGGCCGGCGCCGGCCACGCCGATGATCACCGACTGGCCCCAGCCGCGGTGGGCGGCTTCCAGCGCGGCGCGCATGACGTTGACGTTGCCGATGCATTCGAAGGTGTGGTCCACGCCCCAGCCGGTCATCTCGATCAGCACCTGCTGGATGGGTTTGTCGTAATCGTTCGGGTTCAGGCAGTCGGTGGCGCCGAACTGGCGGGCCAGTTCGAATTTGGCAGGGTTGGTGTCGATGGCGAAGATGCGGCCGGCCTTTGCCTGCCGGGCGCCCTGCAGGACGGCCAGTCCGATGCCGCCCAGGCCGAAGACGGCCACCGAATCACCTTCCTGCACTCTGGCGGTGTTGTGCACGGCGCCGATGCCGGTGGTGACGCCGCAGCCCAGCAGGCAGACCTGTTCGGGGTTGGCGGCAGGGTTGATCTTTGCCAGCGAGACTTCGGCGACGACGGTGTATTCGCTGAAGGTGCTGCAGCCCATGTAGTGGTAGAGGGGCTGGCCGTTGTACGAGAAGCGGGTGGTGCCGTCGGGCATGACGCCCTTGCCCTGGGTGGCGCGTACCGAGGTACAGAGGTTGGTCTTGTTGCTCTGGCAGAAGAGGCATTCGCCGCATTCGGCGGTGTAGAGGGGGATGACGTGGTCACCGGGTTTGACGGAGGTGACGCCTTCGCCGACGGATTCGACGATGCCGGCGCCTTCGTGGCCGAGGACGGCGGGGAACAGCCCTTCGGGGTCGCTGCCGGAGAGGGTGAAGGCGTCGGTGTGACAGATGCCGGTGTGGGTGATGCGGACGCGGACTTCGCCTTTTTTGGGGGGAGCTACGTCGATGTCGACGATCTGCAGGGGCTGGCCTGCGCCAAAGGCCACGGCGGCGCGGGATTTGAGGGTGGTGGTCATGGGGGGCTTCTCTTCGGGAGGGGAGTTGGGTCACTGTAACACGTCATGGGGCGTGGTTCATGATGGGCGCTTTCAGGCGAGGGCTGTACTTCATGGAAGACGGCTTTGGGTGATGAGGTCTGTGCTTCACGGAAGACGCTTTTCGGTGGGGGCGGCGTTTCATGGATGACGCTTCCGGGTGGGGGCCGTGCCTCATGGAAGACGCTTTCGGGTGGGGCGGCGCGGGGAGGGGGAGACCCATGCGGCTCATACGCTCAATCCAGTTTTGTTGCCCACGACCTGCGTCGTGGTCAACAAAGCTGGATGGCTATAAAACTTTGCAACAACCGGGCTGCGCCCGCCCGTTGCAAAGTTTTCACGCCGACCACGAAATCGCCGCATGGGCCTCCCCCTCCCCACGCCGCTTCCCGGGTTTGCAGGGTGCGGCTTCGACGAGCAGGGACTGGTGTCGTACCTGCGGCGTTTCGCTGCATGGGATCATTACCGCTACGGGAGCAACGTTCCGGAGTCTGTGGGGCAGCATTCAGGAGAAAAGGCGGTGACTAGGCTCCGGACTGAATGGTGTGGCCAGACTGAATGGTGCGGCGTGGTGGCCAGAAACAGAACCGCCCGCGCGGCCGGGGAGGCTGGCGGGCGGTGGGGAAGCGCTTCTGCCGGTGGGGGCGAAGCGCTTCGGGGGCAGGGAGGTGGGGCTCAGTGCCGTGTTTTCGACAGCGGCTGGCTGGCGCCGTCCGTGCCCTGCTGGCGGGGGCGGGCGGGGATGCCCTGTTTGCTGTCGAATTTCAGGGCGGGCTGGCCTTTTTCTGTTTGCACGCTGGTGCTGGGGCCTTGCGCCTGACGGGCCTTGACCTGTTCGATCACTGTGTTGCTGCACGAGCCTTCGATGAAGTCGGCGCGGTGCAGCATGCCCTTGCGGGCGTCGATGAAGAGGCTGTTGGCATCGCCCACGTTCTGCGGGCTGCTGGTGACGAGGCGGCTTCTGCGGGGCAGGGTGCGGCTGTCGACCTTCAGGACGTGGGTGCGGGGGCGCAGGCCACAATGGCTGTATTTGCCCTGTTCGTCGGAGACGAGCCAGGTGCCGTTTTCCAGATACAGGCGTACGCCGGGGATGCCCAGTTCTTCGCGGTCCTTGATGGAATTGCCGTTGCAGTCGACGAAGATCTGGCCGGCCAGGCAGGCTTCTTCGGAGAAGATGCCGCCGGTGACCTGTACTTTCCAGCGGGATTCGTTGGAGCAGTCGGCCAGACCGGAGGGGCTGCGGGGCGCGACGCACTGGATGTGGGCACGGTTGATGCCGTCACCTTCCTGTGAGCCGACGCCGGCGCGCAGGCGGTAGGTGATCTGCACGTCCTTGCCGGTGGCTGCCGATGCATTGCCAGACGTGCTGCCACCGCGCGTGCCGGTACTGCTGCCACTGGCTGCGCCGGTGCCACTGCTGCCCGACATGTCCACGCGGTCCAGGGTGATGCGCAGTTCGCGGTTGCTGGTCATTTCGACGTTCGTGGCGGTGGCGTTCTGCACGCGTACGGAGCCGGGTTCGAAGCGGAAGCCGCGCGGCAGCAGGTCCACGACCACGGGTTTGATGGCCGGGGTGTTGCCGGTGTTGCGGATGCGCAGGCGGTAGGCCACCTGTTCACCCAGTTCGACGCTGCGCAGGCCGCTGGATTTCTCGATGACGAGGGTGGTGGATTCGATGGGTTCCGGTGTGTCCACGCACGCCTGCGAAGTCAGCGGGGTGCTGTTGATGGGCTGCAGGGCACCGTCGTAGTGGGTGAGGCTGACGGTGTTGTGCAGGCCATTGCCGCCGGTGGCCGAGCCTGTGGAGGAGGTGATGGAACCGGTGGCCGCGGAGGTGGTTGCGACGCTGCCCGTTCTGGTACCAGTGCCTACGGCGGTACCTGTGGCGGTATTTGTGGCACCACCCGTTGTGCAGCGGTTGTTGTGTGTGCTGCTGCCGAAGGGTACGCGAATGCGGCTGGTCATGCGGTAGACGTGCCGGCCGCTGTGGCCGGTGGTGGTGTCCTGCATTTTCAGGATACGGCGGCTGGCCAGCGGCCATTGCACGGTGCCGTTGGCCAGTGTGACGGGGGCGATCTCCAGTGTCTGCAGGCTGTTCTGGCCGCGGCTGGTGCGCGAAAGTGTCTGGCCCGTGCGGCTGTCGTTCGCAGTGCTGGGGGTATCGTTCGTGCGCAGCGACTGGCCATCGCGTCCGGTGCGGCTGGCGCTGCCTGCGTCGTCATCGCCGTCATCGCTTTCCAGCGTGATCTGGGTGGACACGACCTGCACATCGGGGTCGAAGGCGGGGGTATCGGTCAGGTCGTAGGTGGCATCGACGCCGCTCTGGTGGGTGACGGTGACGATGTGCTGCACCGTGTATTCGTTGGCGGTACCGGCCACGAGTGCGGGTTCACCGGCCACGGATTTTTCCACCCGGATGCTGGCGGGGATGTCCTTGAGGGTGAAGCGGCAGCCGATGTTGGCGCGGTTGCCGGTGACGAGGAAGGGGCCGTTCTGCGTCTGGCCATCGGTGACGTAGGTGTCCTGCAGGGTGCCGCCATCGCAGGCCCAGCTGCCGGTCTGGTAGCCGGGCAGGGACAGGCCGGTGAGTTTATACACGCCGGGGGCCACGGGCACCGGATCGGAGGATTCGGATTTTTTCGGGCTGCGGATTTCCTTGCCCTGGCCGGATGCGGAGACGGTGTTGTCGTCGGTGGTGGCGGTGCCGCCGTACTGGTTGATGATGTCGAGTTTGAGCGACAGGCTCACGGGGGCGTCGCTGTGGTTGATGGTGCAGACCACGTTGTCGCCGTTGGCCAGCGTCACGTCGGCATCGCCTTTTTTGGCATTGCCGCTGTCTTCGGTGATGATGGTGACATCGCGGACCGAAGTACGGCCGGCTGCGCTGCTGCCGGTAGTGCCGGAAACAGTACCCGAAGCATTCGACGTGGCACCGGATGCAGAGCCGCCTGCTGCGCCCTGGGCGGCATCATCCGTGCTGACCGTGCACGACCAGGCGCCCGGTACATAAATGGGTTTGCCGTCGCTGTCGAGCAGATTGGTGGCGTGCAGGCGGTAGCTGCCGGGCAGCACCTGCACCGAGGTTACGGTCGGGGTGCCGGTCTTGCCGGACAGCGCAGCGGTCTGGGTGCTTCCACCGTTTCCGCTGCCACCGTTGCCACCATGACCTGTGTTGCCACCGTTTCCGGCATTGCCGCCATTTCCACCCGATCCGCCATTATTGCCGGAACCACCATTGCCGCCATTCTGGCCGGACAGCGGCCCCGTGGCGCTGAGGTCGAAATCGGCAGCCGTGTTGCTGCGGCCGTTGCTGTTGGTGACGGTATTGATGAGTGTGAGGGTGGCGGGTTTGTCCGCATAGGTCACGGTGCAGCTGGCCTTGTCGCCGTTGAGCAGGGGCAGGGCCAGTGTGGCGGTGTTCACCGTCACGTTGCGTTTTTCGCCGGCGGCATTGGTCACTTCGCATGTCCAGCCGTTCATTTTGTAGCCGGACAGGGCGTTGCTGGCCAGTGTCCACGTGCCCGCGGTGGCGGCGGCAGCGGTCACGGCGGTTTCGCCGTTTTTACCGGATTTCTGCGTGGCCGGCACGGCGTTGCCATCGGCATCCGTCTGTGTGGCGGTCATGGTCACGTCATGGCTGGTTCTGCTGCCGCCGTGAGTGTTGTTGACCACGTTCACCAGTGTGAGCTGTGGCGCGGGCGGGGTTTCGGTGAAGTTGTAGCTGGTGGCCGCCTTGCCGCCCTTGAGCGAAATGTTGCCGATCAGCTGTTCGGTGGCGCTGGCATCGCCGCCCTCGCTGCCGGTTTTGGGCTGCGAAGCGGTGTTGCCGGTGCTGGCGGGGGTGATGCGGGAGAGGGTGTAGGTGCCGGCGCGGATGCCGTTGAAATTGGGAAGGGCCGTACCACTGCAGTCGCCGTTGACGAAGAAGTGATTGGCGCTGCCGGCGGTAAAGCTGTAGTTGCCGTCATCATCGGTCTGGGTGGAGATCGTGATGGTCTCGCCACGCTCGTTGGTGCCGGTCAGCTTGATGCACTGCTGTCCCAATGGCTTGTTGTACCCGGCGGCGCTGTTGGCGGTGCCGTCCATGTCGATGAAGACACGGCCAGCCACCGAGGCTAACTTGTCGGCGGAAATGGGCACGACTTGCGAGCTGAGGCCGTCCCTGGAGAGCACCAGCAGCAGCGAGCCATTGGGGTTGTCCGAACGGGCCGCTGCACGGTTGGACAGGATGTCCTCGGGTGTGGCGATGAACGAATCCAGCGCCAGATTGATCTTGAAGCCATAGGGCTGGCCGGAGGCCAGCTGGTTCAGTGCCGGGTTGGTGCGGATGGCCGTGACATCGGCCAGACTGTCCGGGCAGCCGGTATTGCTCTGGCCGAATTCGGCGCGACGGCACCATTTGGTGGAACCGCCCGGGATGGCGTTGCTGGCGTCACGCGGGTCGTTGTGGATTTCGGCAGGGTTGCGGCGGGTGTAATAGACCTGCATGCCGGGGTCGATTTCCGGCCTTTCCACGGAAACCAGCCGGAAGGCTCCCTTGGCGTACTTCGATTCCGGATGGCGCCCCTTGAATTCACGCGATGCGTCCGCTGTGCCGTCGCCGACGAAGGGCAGGATGTCGATGATGTCGGGAACATCCTCTTTCTGGAGGTCCTGACCCAGGGCGTAGAACGTCACGGTGTAGTGGAACGTGTCACCGGGTTCGAAGGTATTTGTGGAGGCCTGTTTGTCCAGATACATGCTGGGGGGCGTTTGCACGCGCACCTCGCTGGTGTCCTTCTTCGAGCAGGCGTCCAGTACGCCGGTCGTCGCGTTCAGCGTGCAGTCCGGCTCGGCGTCGGCGGTGCCGCCCGTGATCGACACCTGGTTCTGCAGGGTGTCGCCGTTGCGCAACTGCAGGGCCATGCGTGCCTTGAAGGTGATCGGCGCCATTTTTGCGCCGTCCTCATTGTCGGCACCAGCATGGGGCATGGCGTTTTCATAGGTCCAGGTCAGGCGGGTCTGGCCGCTGGCCAGTTTTTCCACGGAGGGTTCGGCTGCCTGCTCGCCCTTTCTTGCGGAGCCGGCAATGTACTCAACCCCACTGGGCAGGAGGTCGGTGACCGTGACGGTGGCAGGCTGGGGAGGCAGCGGCGTGGCAAAGCGCGGCTGCAGTTCGTATGTCAGCTCGGTTCCTGCCGGCAGAGGTGCCGTACTGGCGTCCGCCGGGCTGACGATCCTGTCCTGGATGCGGGTGATGGTCCGGGCAAACTGGACCTGCAGGTGATCCCGGATTTTGGTGTTCAGCACGTCCATCTGGCTCTGCGGCATGTTGTCGGAGCTGACCCAGGCACGATTGCGCAGTACGGTGTTTTCGGCAATGGTCTGCCCCTGCTGCCGGATCTCGGCCTTTGGCCATTGCACGGCGACAGTGCTGGCCCAGGTGTTGCGCAGCTGAAGCCCCTGAGTATAGAGGTGTGCACTGGCGCCTCCCTGCAGCTTGGGAATGACCAGGCGCACATAGCTGATTTCGCCAGCTGCCCGTGCGGCTTCCGGGGTGTCGTACCAGGTGATGGCCGGGTCGGCGCACGATGCCTGGCTGTAGGCCGAGGAGCCGTGTTCCGAACCGCTCTCGGCGCGGGGGCCACGGCCGGTATCGATGGTGCTGAAATACGGGCTGCCACTGTGCACGCCGTACTGGGGATTCACCCGGTCACCCTTCTCGATGACGCTGCGCCCGCTGAAGTGCGCTCCCAGGTCGAATGCGCTGCGGTCCAGCACATCGCACATGGTGAAGTTCAGAATGCTGACGCTGCCCCGGTTGTTGAAAGTGACGCGGCTGCCGACGTGCTGTCCCGGTGCCATGTAGTCGACGATCTTGTCGCCGGTATAGGCGGGGTCGGGAAGGGTACCCCAGGGCATGGCAACGGTACTGTCCGGGAACCAGATCTTGCTGGCCTCGCCATCGATCTGGTTGATCAGGGGATAGGAATAGGCGTCGTTGCTGGTACGGCCGTTGGTGGCGGTCTGTCCGGTGATCGACTGTGCGGAAAAGTTCTTCAGGCGCAGGGTGTGCGTAACGGTGACGGCGCCCGGGTAATCGTTGACGTCGGTCCAGAGAATGACGGCCTTGTTGAATACCCAGAATTCATCGGGCGGAACGCTGCCCTTGGCGCGCCGCAGGGTCGGTGTGTGCTGCAGGGTGGTGTCGGTGCCGGTGACGGTGATCTGGATGGTCTGGTTGTCGGGCAGGCCGCTGGCTGTACGCGTAGCCACACAGACGCCCCCTCTGGCCACGGTGGAAGGGTCGGTGCTGTTGACGCCGGTATCGAGCACCTTCTGGTGCATGTTGAGTTCACCGCCGGCCAGGTTGCCGGGGTTGCTGCCACCGCCCCAGGGGCTGCCACAGCCATTGCCGGTGGCAAGGGTGCCGGTCGGCCGGTCCCACTGGTTGGGTGTGTTCTGTGGCGTGCGCCAGTTGTCCAGCCGAACGGATTGTGGATAGCCGCTGACATCCAGATCGATGACGACGGGTTTGGTCGGGTCCAGCTGCTCGACGCCCTTCTTGCCGTTGCCGTTGGGGTTGCGCGCCAGCAGGCCCACCAGCATGCGGTGATAGAAGCCATCCTTGCCGTCTGGACCGCCGCCTTCCTGGAAGGCCGCGGCCTTGGGGCTTCCCGGCCATGTTGTATCGACTACCACGTCGTAGAAGGGTGCGGCCGTGATGGTGAGGGTTCTGGGGAGTGTGGCGGGGGCGATGGTTGCCGTGTTGACGGAGCCGACTTTCAGCGTGGGGGCCGGCATCTGGGTGTTGTTGGGGGTGCTGCCCAGAATGGTGGCGCGGAACAGGCCGGAGCTGGTGCCCGGGGATCCGCTCTGGTCTGGAATGCGGCAAGTAAGGGTCTGGCGGTCTGACGATATGGTGGAGCCGGGGGCGCAGTCGGCGGGGGCGATGGTGGGCCACTGGGCCATGGGCTTGCCGTTGGCCATGCTGGGCAGCGTCAGCGTGATGCTGGCTCCCTGGGTAGTGCCGTCGTGCGAAATGGAGACCTGATAGGTCACTTCATCGTTGGTGCGCACCCGTCCGTTATTAGGGCCGGTATCCATGCCGTTGTCGTCCGTGGGATCCCAGCCTGCGGTGCCGTCGCTTTTCAGTTCGTAGGCAACATTGACCAGGGCAGCGTGCACGGGGACGCTCCACAGCGCCAGCGCAGACACGACGGCTGCAGCCAGAGGCTTGCGGATGAGGCGGGGAGGCTTGGCTGCCGGGGCACGCGGGGCGCGGACGGGGCGCTCGGGATGGGTTGTCATCGGGATCACCAGGGGGGGAGAAATGCGGGGGCAGCGGCGTGTTGCGCCGGCGAGACGCACACGCTGCTGCTGCCAGTGTTCGTGAGGAAACAAACGGGATGATTGCCGTCTGGTTCGGTATCGAAGGGATGATGCCGCCATTCATCCCCGGGATGGGCGGTGGATGGCCCTTGCGTTGCCGTGGTGCAACCGGGGGCTGATGGGTGTGGCTTCGGTGGGGATGGGTGGTGCGGCTTCGATGACGTTCAGTACCGCGTTCTGGAAAGGGGCTGCCTGGCGCTGTCGGTGCCCTGCTGGCGGGGACGCGAGGTGAGGCGTCTCTTGCTGTCGAAGGTGAGGGCGGGCTGCGTCTGTTGGAGGGGCGTACCGGTGTTGTGGTGTTTTTCGGTTGCTCCGCTGCCGGCAGGGGGGAGGGGGCCTTCGGTCTGCACGCTGGGGCTGGGGCCTTGCGCCTGACGGGCCTTGACCTGTTCGATCACTGTGTTACTGCACGAGCCTTCGATGAAGTCGGCGCGATGCAGCATGCCCTTGCGGGCGTCGATGAAGAGGCTGTTGGCATCGCCCACGTTTTGCGGGCTGCTGGTGACGAGGCGGCTTCTGCGGGGCAGGGTGCGGCTGTCGACCTTCAGGACGTGGGTGCGGGGGCGCAGGCCACAATGGCTGTATTTGCCCTGTTCGTCGGAGACGAGCCAGGTGCCGTTTTCCAGATACAGGCGTACGCCGGGGATGCCCAGTTCTTCGCGGTCCTTGATGGAATTGCCGTTGCAGTCGACGAAGATCTGGCCGGCCAGGCAGGCTTCTTCGGAGAAGATGCCGCCGGTGACCTGTACTTTCCAGCGGGATTCGTTGGAGCAGTCGGCCAGACCGGAGGGGCTGCGGGGCGCGACGCACTGGATGTGGGCACGGTTGATGCCGTCACCTTCCTGTGAGCCGACGCCGGCGCGCAGGCGGTAGGTGATCTGCACGTCCTTGCCGGTGGCTGCCGATGCATTGCCAGACGTGCTGCCACCGCGCGTGCCGGTACTGCTGCCACTGGCTGCGCCGGTGCCACTGCTGCCCGACATGTCCACGCGGTCCAGGGTGATGCGCAGTTCGCGGTTGCTGGTCATTTCGACGTTCGTGGCGGTGGCGTTCTGCACGCGTACGGAGCCGGGTTCGAAGCGGAAGCCGCGCGGCAGCAGGTCCACGACCACGGGTTTGATGGCCGGGGTGTTGCCGGTGTTGCGGATGCGCAGGCGGTAGGCCACCTGTTCACCCAGTTCGACGCTGCGCAGGCCGCTGGATTTCTCGATGACGAGGGTGGTGGATTCGATGGGTTCCGGTGTGTCCACGCACGCCTGCGAAGTCAGCGGGGTGCTGTTGATGGGCTGCAGGGCACCGTCGTAGTGGGTGAGGCTGACGGTGTTGTGCAGGCCATTGCCGCCGGTGGCCGAGCCTGTGGAGGAGGTGATGGAACCGGTGGCCGCGGAGGTGGTTGCGACGCTGCCCGTTCTGGTACCAGTGCCTACGGCGGTACCTGTGGCGGTATTTGTGGCACCACCCGTTGTGCAGCGGTTGTTGTGTGTGCTGCTGCCGAAGGGTACGCGAATGCGGCTGGTCATGCGGTAGACGTGCCGGCCGCTGTGGCCGGTGGTGGTGTCCTGCATTTTCAGGATACGGCGGCTGGCCAGCGGCCATTGCACGGTGCCGTTGGCCAGTGTGACGGGGGCGATCTCCAGTGTCTGCAGGCTGTTCTGGCCGCGGCTGGTGCGCGAAAGTGTCTGGCCCGTGCGGCTGTCGTTCGCAGTGCTGGGGGTATCGTTCGTGCGCAGCGACTGGCCATCGCGTCCGGTGCGGCTGGCGCTGCCTGCGTCGTCATCGCCGTCATCGCTTTCCAGCGTGATCTGGGTGGACACGACCTGCACATCGGGGTCGAAGGCGGGGGTATCGGTCAGGTCGTAGGTGGCATCGACGCCGCTCTGGTGGGTGACGGTGACGATGTGCTGCACCGTGTATTCGTTGGCGGTACCGGCCACGAGTGCGGGTTCACCGGCCACGGATTTTTCCACCCGGATGCTGGCGGGGATGTCCTTGAGGGTGAAGCGGCAGCCGATGTTGGCGCGGTTGCCGGTGACGAGGAAGGGGCCGTTCTGCGTCTGGCCATCGGTGACGTAGGTGTCCTGCAGGGTGCCGCCATCGCAGGCCCAGCTGCCGGTCTGGTAGCCGGGCAGGGACAGGCCGGTGAGTTTATACACGCCGGGGGCCACGGGCACCGGATCGGAGGATTCGGATTTTTTCGGGCTGCGGATTTCCTTGCCCTGGCCGGATGCGGAGACGGTGTTGTCGTCGGTGGTGGCGGTGCCGCCGTACTGGTTGATGATGTCGAGTTTGAGCGACAGGCTCACGGGGGCGTCGCTGTGGTTGATGGTGCAGACCACGTTGTCGCCGTTGGCCAGCGTCACGTCGGCATCGCCTTTTTTGGCATTGCCGCTGTCTTCGGTGATGATGGTGACATCGCGGACCGAAGTACGGCCGGCTGCGCTGCTGCCGGTAGTGCCGGAAACAGTACCCGAAGCATTCGACGTGGCACCGGATGCAGAGCCGCCTGCTGCGCCCTGGGCGGCATCATCCGTGCTGACCGTGCACGACCAGGCGCCCGGTACATAAATGGGTTTGCCGTCGCTGTCGAGCAGATTGGTGGCGTGCAGGCGGTAGCTGCCGGGCAGCACCTGCACCGAGGTTACGGTCGGGGTGCCGGTCTTGCCGGACAGCGCAGCGGTCTGGGTGCTTCCACCGTTTCCGCTGCCACCGTTGCCACCATGACCTGTGTTGCCACCGTTTCCGGCATTGCCGCCATTTCCACCCGATCCGCCATTATTGCCGGAACCACCATTGCCGCCATTCTGGCCGGACAGCGGCCCCGTGGCGCTGAGGTCGAAATCGGCAGCCGTGTTGCTGCGGCCGTTGCTGTTGGTGACGGTGTTGATGAGCGTGAGGGTGGCGGGTCTGTCCGCGTAGGTGATGGTGCAGCTGGCCCTGTCACCGTTGAGCAGGGGCAGGGCAGGGGATGTTCCTGCCAGTTTCGTCTCGCGCTGTTCGCCGCCCTGACGGGTGATGCTGCATGTCCAGCCGCTGGTGGTGTAGCCGGGCAGGGACGTACTGTCCAGTGTCCAGATACCGGCGGTCACGGTGGCGGCGGTCACGGCGGTGTCTCCGCTTTTGCCGGATTTCCGCGTGGCCGGTTCGGGGCTGCCATCGGCCTGCTGGCGGGTGGCGGCCAGTGTCACGTCATCGAGGGTGTGGCTGCCGCCGTGGGTGTTGCCGACCGTGGCGGTCAGCGTGAGTTGCGGCGCCGGTGGTACGTCGATGAAGTCGTAGTGGGTGGCCGCCTGGCCCCCCTTGAGCGAAATGTTGCCGATCAGCTGTTCGGTGCTGCTGGCATCGCCGCCCGCGCTGCCTGCCTTGGGGCGGGAGGCGGTGTTGCCCTGGCTGGTCGGGGTGATGCGCGACAGGGTGTACTGGCCGCCACGAATGCCGTGGAAGTGGGTCAGGGCCGTGCCGCTGCAGTCGCCGTTGGGGTAAATGGCGCGGGATGGGCTGGTGCCGCCGGTGGCACCTGAGCTGGTACGGGTGTTTGTCTGGGGAAGGGGGCCACTGGAGGTGCTGCTGTCCGGTGATCCATTGCCGGCCGCTGACTCACGGCTGCCGTCGGGTGCAAGGCTGTAGTGGCCGTCGGCGTCGGTGCGGGTCGAGAGGGTGATCGGGCGTTGCCGGTCGTCGGTGCCGGACAGGCGGATGCACTGGCCGGCCAGGGGCCTGTTGTGTTCGGCGCTGCTGTCGGCCTGTCCGTCCATGTCCAGAAACACGCGGCCGGAAATGGCGGCCATCTGCCCGGCGCCGGGTGATACGACACGGGTGTTCAGGCCGGCATCGGAGAGGGCCAGCAGCAGGTCGCTGGCACGGTTGTCCGGCCGGGCGGCTGCCTGGTTGGCAAACAGGTCGCCGGGCTGGGCAATGACGGGGTCGCTGGCCATGTGCAGGACCAGGCCATAGGGCTGGTTCGAGGGCAGGCTGGCCAGGGCGGGGCTGGTGCGCACCGCCGTGGTGTCGGCGATGGTGACCGGGCAGCCGGTGGTGCCGAATTCGGCTTCGCGGCACCACCGGGTGCTGCCGCCGGGAATGGCGTTGCTGGCGTCGCGCGGGTCGTTGTGGATTTCGCGGGGGGCGCGGCGGGTGTAGTAGATCTCCATGCCCGGGTCGATGGCGGGCCTGTCCACGGAGACGAGGTGCCAGGCGCCGGTCTGGAAGCGGGAGGCGGGCAGGCGGCCCTCGAAGGCACGGCGGGTGTCCCGGGTGCCATCGCCCGCATGGGGCAGGATGTCGATGATGTCGGGAATGTCCACCTGCTGCAGGGCCCTGCCCATCGAGTAGAAGTCGATGGCGTAGGTAAAGGGGTCGCCGGGTTCGATCTGCGCGGGTTCGGTGCGTTTTTCGAGGGCAAAGCCGGGCGGGGTGCTGATGCGCAGCTCGCTGTCGCTGCGCTTGGTGCAGGCCGCAAGGTTTCCGGCGGCATCGCGGGTGCAGTCGGGCACGTCATCGGCTGTGCCGCCCGAGATGATGGCGTGGTTGCGTACCGAACTGTCGTTGGTCAGCCGCCGGCTCAGCTGGGCCCGGAAGGTGATGGCCGGCAGGCGGGCGGCCTCGTCTGCGTCGGGGCCGAAATGGGGGGTGACGTTGTCGTAGGTCCACGTCAGTTTCGTCTGGCCGGTGGCGGTGTCCGTTTCCACGACGGGTTCGTCCGGCTGGCCACCGCGGGTTCCCGAGCCTGCCTGGTAGATGAGGCCGGCCGGCAGAAAGTCGGTGACGGTCACGGTGCCGGGCTGCGGGGGCACCAGGGTGGCGTAGCGCGGCTGGAGCTGGAAGGTCACGATCTGGCCGGCGGCCACGGGCTGGGTGGCGGCACCGGCGGGCGCAATGATGTCGTTGTTCACGCGCGTGATGGTCCGGACCCGCTTGACCTGCAGGTGATCGCGCAGGGCGGCAAAGCGCTGGACTTCCGTGGCGGGCATGTTGTCGGCATGGACCCAGGCGCGGTTGCGCAGCACGGTGTTCTCGGCAATGACTTCGCCCTGCACGCGCGTGCCGGCCTGCGGTGCCAGGACCTGGACGGTACTGGCCCAGGTGGTGCGCAGTTTCAGGCCCTGCACGAACAGGTGATAGCCCTTGCCGCCGGCCTGGTGGGCCAGCGTGGCACGGATGTAGGTGGGGCCGCCGGCGGCCCGGGCCTCTTCCGGCCGGGCGTACCAGACGATGCCGGGGTCATTGCAGGTGGCCCGGCTGTAGTCGGAGCGTCCACCGGGGGATGTATCCTTGAAGGTGGGGCCACTGGCGCTGTCGGTGCTGGCAAAGTACGGCGAGCCCGGGCGTACGCCGTATTCCACGGTGCCCTGACCACGCCTGTCGTTGTACACGTCCCAGGCGCTGAAGTTGCTGCCCAGGTCGAAGGCCGAGCGGTCGATCACCTCGCACAGGACGATGTTCCGGTAGGCCACGCTGCCCCGGTTGCTGAAGGAGATGCGGCTGCCCACGTGCTGCCCCGGTGCCATGTAGTCGACGATGGCGTCTTCCCTGTAGGTGGGCTCGCGCACCGTGCCGCCTTCCGGCAGGGGCAGCGAGGTATCGGGAAACCAGATCTTGCTGGCGCGTCCCTCGATCTGGTTGACCAGCGGATAGGTGAAGCTGTCGTTGCTGGTGCGTACGTTCTGGATGGGCTGTCCGCTGAGGGAGCGGGCGCTGATGGCGGCCAGTTTCAGGGTGTGGTCGATCTGCTGCTGGACGGGGTAGTCGGCAATGTCGGTCCAGAACACGACCGCCTTGTTGGACACCCAGAAATCGCTGGCATCGATGGCAAAGCTGGGGTGCTTGTGGGTAGGGGTGTGCTTCAGGCTGGTGTCGATGCCGCTGATGCGGATCTGTACGCGCTGGCTGGTGGGCAGACCGTCGGCCGTGCGGGTGGCCACGCAGGTGCCCCCGTTGGCGACGATGGTGGGGGTGTTGCCCGTGTCCGGCCCCAGGTCCAGCACGCGCTGGTACATGTTGAGGGGGCCACCGGCCAGCAGGCCCGGTGTGCTGCCGCGTACCCAGGTGCTGCCGCAGCCCTGGCCGGTCTGGAAAGAACCGGAAGGGCGGTCTGCCGCGTTGGGGGTATTGGCGGCCGTGCGCCAGTTGTCCAGGCGTACGGACTGCGGGTAGCCGCTGACATCGAGGTCGATGGTGACGGGCTGGCCGGGGTCGAGCGCTTCGACGCCCTTCTTGCCGTGGCCGCCGGGATTGCGTGCCAGCAGGCCCACCAGCATGCGGTGATAGAAACCGTCCCGGCCCCCGGGGCCACCGGCTTCCTGAAACGCGTGGGCCTTGGGATCACCGGGATAGGTCCTGTCGATCACCACGTCGTAGAAGGGCGCGGCGCTGATGGTCAGCGGGCCGGGCAGGGCCGGTGGCATCACGGCCGGGGCGTTCTGTTCGCCCGCCTGCAGGGTAGGGGCCGGCATGGCGGTGCCATTGGCCACGGTGCCGAGGATGGTGGCCCGGAAGTCGGTGGCCTGGGTACCCGAGCCGGAAAAGTCGTCCAGCACGCAGGTCAGGGTCTGGCGGTCGGCCGAGACGCTGGAGCCGCTGGCACAGCCTTCCACGGCCTTCGGCCATTCGGCCATGGGGGTGCCATCGGCCTGTTTCGGCAGGGTCAGGGTGATGCGCGCGTTTTTCGTGCCGCCCGAATAGGAAATGGCCACCCGGTAGGTGACTTCGTCGTGGGTGCGCACGCGGCCGTTGCGGGGGCCGCTGTCCAGGCCGGGGCCGTCGCTGCCGTCCCAGCCCGGGGTGCCATCGGCTTCGATGGTGTAGGCCACGGCGGTCAGGGCGGCGTGGGCGGGC
>ERZ773043.213-NODE-213-length-32909-cov-17.929019_pt1 | contig 32909 bp, 46 predicted proteins | sample MGYA00580636_ERZ773043 | MGnify/ENA primary metagenome ERZ773043 (study PRJEB29015, sample SAMEA2737992) | human oral metagenome | biome: human oral; feature: human-associated habitat; material: dental | place: China | collected 2065 ...
GTGGCTCTACAGTGGCTCTACAGTGGCTCTACAGTGGGTCTACAGTGGGTCTACAGTGGGTCTAGAATGAAGAAAAGACAAACAAAAGGCGAAGAATGAAGAAAGAAAACTTCTATGATTGATACATAGGGGAGGTACGTTTACTGAAAGAATCAAGGGAAGTTGTAGAAGAGAAGCTTATGTGCAAGAATGTTTTGGTTGATTTGAGCTAAAATAAGTCTTTAAAATTGCTCTAATACTTGTATGCGTTTGCGAATAGGTGGGTGGGTGGCGAACATTGCAAAAAAGCCTTCGGCTTTATAGTCGATGAAGAGTTCTTTTACTTCGTCGTTATCCACACCTTCGATGGTGGAGTGCCCTGAGATTTTCTTTAAGGCATTGGCTAATGCCAAAGACTTATGGGTCATTTCAACAGCTCCTGCATCAGCCATATATTCGCGACTGCGAGAAAGTGCCAACTTAAAGAGTATTGAAAAGAAATAGACAACCCCCGCTACCAATAAGACTACCAGCACAACAGCTCCTCCCCCACCCTTTTCGTTTCGCCTATTGCGTGAAGAATACAACTGACTGTTGAGCATCGTGCGGAAAGCGATATTGGCAATCGTGGCAAAAATACCTACAAACACAATGGTAATAATAAGCAAACGGACATCGCGGTTGCGGATATGGGTAAGTTCGTGAGCTATCACCCCTTCGAGTTCGTCGTCGTTAAGCGTGTTGATAATACCACGTGTGAGAGTGACGGCAAAGGTTTTTTGGTTGATACCAGAAGCAAAAGCATTGAGCGCATCGCTTTCTATAATATAGAGCTTGGGCATAGGCATTCCGACGCTCATACAAAGGTTCTCGGTGAGGTTATACACCCGCATATTCTCACGGCGTTCTAAGGGACGAGAGTGGGTGGCGGTTTGTATCATTTGGGTATTGAAGAAGTAGGAGATTACAAACCATATAGCTACCCCTATCAGCACCACAGGGACTACTGAAAGGAATTGAGCATTTACAGCCTCTATATCTTGGTCGTTAAGCATATACAATACCGCATAGGTTCCCGCAAGGATTAGCAAGGGGAAGGCTAATAAATACAGAACAGACTTGGTGTTATTTCGTGCGATTTGTTGTCGGATACCAAGATATTGCATAATTTAAGTTTTTATTATTACCAATCTTTCTTTACTTGCAAGGATAGGAGTGGCAAAGATATTAGTTTTATATGAAAATACCAAACAATGTTCAAAAAACAAATAAAGGAGACGCTATAAAACATCTCCTTTATATATCTTCTATGCATTCGATTAGCTAAACGAAATCTCTGGAGCTTTATCCAACTGCTGGCGTTGTTCTGTACCCAAATCGAAGAAGGGTTGTGGAGTCATTTTCTTGAAACCTGCTACGATGTTAGTAGGTATCGATTGAATAGCGGTATTCAGCTCTTTGGTAGTAGAGTTGAAGAAGCGACGCACTGACGCCAATTTATTTTCTATATCGGCAATTTCTTGTTGGAGGTGCATAAAGTTAGTATTCGCTTTCAAATCAGGATAAGCTTCTACTTGGATATTGAAAGCGCCCATAGCAGAAGAGAGTTCTTTCTCAGCTGCAATCTTATCGTTTATATCAGTAGCGCTCATAGCACGACTGCGCGCTTGAGTGATTTTGGTGAGCACATCGGACTCGTGAGTCATATAACCTTTTACAGCTGCTACGAGTTGAGGAATAAGGTCGTGACGTTGCTTGAGTTGCACATCGATATCAGCAAAGGCGTTCTCACGATTATTGGCTAATGCCACGAGCTTGTTGTTGGCACTAATGTACCAAAATACTAGAATTACTATGATTGCGATGGTTATTATAAGTCCCATATCTAATTAATAAATGTTTTTTTAGTGGATTTTATTTTTACTACTTGAGTTAAATCACTCCAGTCCTCAATTCTGAATACTCTTATATCTCTAACAGCATTAGCAAACCATTCAATATAAGCAAGGGCATCTATGGCTAACATTAAATTGCCCATATCCTTATTATCGGTTACATAGGTACTCCCTTGTATTCTGTAAAAGTTATATTTTTCAAGTTCTGAAGCTATCTCATAATAAGCATTATTATATGGTTTCCCATAATGCTTTTCTAAAGATGATATATTCATATCAAAAGCTATAGCATACATAACCTAAGATTTAGAGGTTTTGAAGTAATCTTTTACACCGAAGAAGATACGTCCTTGATTATCTTTGATAGCTATTTCATCTCCTATAAACGGATTTTTAAAGATTTTAATAACAGTACCTGTTATCCAATCTTTTAACATAGTTAAATCAGGTGATACTTCTACAATATCACCTACTTTAAAAGGGCTCTTTGAGATTTCTTTTTTCATATAATTTAGCATTTATTTCTCATTTATCACCGCAAAAACTATGCCTCCAATGAGGAATTGGATAATTAAAGTCTTTTTTTAGTTTGGTTTTATCTAACACTGAGTAGGCAGGGCGGGTTACTTTGCTTGGAAACTCATCGGAACGACAGGGCAATACTTTACAATCATTACCCGATTGTGCTACAATAGTTACTGCAAAGTCATACCACGAGCAAACCCCTTCGTTAGAGAAGTGATAGACCTCACGTTTGCCTTTATACCAAAGGTTTTCGACTGCTTGCACAATAAAATCGGCTAAATCAGAAGCGTTGGTAGGGGTACCTACTTGGTCGAATACTACTTTTAGTTCAGTACGTTCGGCACTGAGGCGCTGAATAGTCTTTACAAAGTTATGACCGAAACGCAATGAGTACAACCACGCTGTACGGATAATGAGATGTTCAATGCCTGCTTGTTGTATTGCTTGTTCGCCTGCTAATTTAGTACGCCCATACACCCCAAGAGGTGTGGTTGGGTCGGTTTCGGTATAAGGAGTGTTTTTACTTCCTCCGAATACATAATCGGTGGAAATATGAATAAGAGGCAAGTTGTGTTCTTTACAAACAGTTGCTAAATTCTCGACAGCTGTATGGTTGATAAGAGTTGCGAGAGCTGAGTCGTCTTCGGCCTTATCTACATTGGTATAAGCTGCACAATTGACAATGACATCAATATTATTGAGTTGCACAAAAGCACGAATAGCTTGGACATCACAGATGTCCAAGCTATTTATATCCGTGAAATAGTAGCAACTTTTCTTGTGAGAATTAGCCTGAATTTCAGAACCTAATTGCCCACTACCTCCAGTTACTAAAACATTCATTTACTATTAGCTAACAGCGTAAGCGTTACTATCTACCTCTACGCTTTGTTTATCGCGAAAGCTATTATATAATCTGTTTACGTCTGCTTTATACTTATCGGGCACATTATTGCCATAAGTTCTGTTAAGCTCTATAAACTTTTGTTTTAAATCAGGAGTAATTGCAGTGTTGAAATTCTCCATATACAAAATGTGTTCTACTAATTTTACAAATTCTTCCATAGTTCTATAAATGTTTAATCATTGTTTGACGAGGCAAAAGTACGAATAAATTTATTATTGACAAAAAAATAGTTATCAATTTAAATTAACAGGTTATTAACAGAGTTATCAACAGGGGGAATTTAGATAAAAGGTAAAAGGTAAAAGATAAAAGGTAAAATTAGTGAAAATAAAAGACTACTTGAAGGAAGGGCAAAGGTAAGGTGAAGAAAATTAGAGAATGAGAAAATTAGAGAATTAGGGAATGTGGGAATTAGCAAATTAGAAAAATTATTGGAGTTTATAGTATTTTTATTATCTTTGCGCTCTGTAAAACATCATTAAAACATTCATAAAAAAACATTTATCATTATGGGAATTTTTGACAAACGCGAGAACTACAAACCTTTTGAATATCCTGAGGTTATGGAGTTTGTGAACGCTATGCACAAATCGTTTTGGGTACACTCAGAAGTGGAGTTTACTGCCGATATTCAGGATTTTAAATCGGAGTTAACACCTGTGGAAAAAGAGGCAGTGAAACGCGCCCTATTAGGTATCGCCCAAGTGGAAGTATCGGTAAAGACTTTCTGGGGAGACCTCTATGACCTCTTCCCTAAACCTGAATTCAACGGATTAGGGGCTACTTTTGCCGAATGTGAGTTCCGCCACAGCGAAGCTTACGCACGCTTATTGGAGGTTTTGGGCTACAACAACGAGTTTGAAAACTTATTGGAGGTACCTGTTTTTAAAGAACGCAGTAATGTATTAAAAGAATACTTGGCTAAAAATCGTGAGAATGCTATGGAGCGGATTCTGTTTTTCACATTGATTATCGAGAATGCTTCGTTGTTCAGTCAGTTTGCTACTATTCTTTCATTTACACGTTTTAAAGGGTTCTTGAAAAACGTAGCGAATATTATTGCGTGGACATCGGTAGACGAACAGTTACACGCCAATGCAGGTATTTATATTCTCAAAAAGATATTTGAAGAAAATCCAGAAATGAAAGCTAAAGCCGAAGAAGATGCAACTACTTTTATCCGTAGTTATATCACTTTGGAAGACAAGATGCTAGACTGGATTTTTGAACAAGGTGAATTGGAGTTCTTTAGCAAAAAAGACTTGTCGAACTATATGCGTTATCGTTTGGACGACTCGCTTACACAATTGGGATTAGGAAAGCCTTTTGGTATTTCGGGAGAGGAAGCTAAACCGATGATGTGGTTTGAGGAGGAAGTGTTCAGCAATGAGCTTGACGATTTCTTTGCCAAACGCCCTACTGCTTATACTAAACACGACAAGAGTATTAGCGAAAACGATTTGTTTTAGATAAAATAAGAGGTAAGAAGTAAGTTTCTTACCTCTTATTTTTTACTTGAATGCCAAAGGTCTATCGGTAGAAAAAACTTGTATACCTTTCTTTGCCCACTCGGTATATAGGTGGTCGCCTTTGGTAGCAGCACGCTTATCTAAGTTACCTAATGTACCTAATATGGCAGGTATTTTTAGTTGGTTTAAACGCTCGTACAGCTGATCAGGAGCTAAACGAATACCGGTGAAAGCTAACAACTTCTGTTTAGGAATACCTGTTTGCAAAATACGGTTCAGTTCGTCTTCATTACGGGCGCTCACCGAAAGGAGCATCTCAGGAGCTACCTTATGCAAGGCTTCGGCTTGTGCAGTGTTATAACTGATAAGCACCACTTGCGCTTCCATCTTCTCTTCGCGCACTAAATCTACCACTTTTTGATAAGAAATACCCTTTTTAAAATCTAACATTAAGTACCCCTTATGGGTTTTACACCACGAAAGTACATCTTTTAAAAACGGAATCTGAAAAGCAGTTACATTGCCGAACTCATCTTTGAGTTTTTCAGTGCGCAACTGTGCGGTAGTAAGAGCTGATACGACTCCTTGACCTGTGGCGGTACGTCCTAACTTATCGTCGTGCATCAGGAGCAAATCGCCGTCGGCACTCTCGAAGATATCTATCTCAAAGCTGTGTATTCCTTTCTTGGAAAGGTATTGAATGCTTTCCAAACAGTTTTCGGGATAGCCTTTAAGTTGCTCTCCTCCCCCACCCCGATGAGCAGAAACAATGGGTTTGGAGGTGAAATACATTTGGTTAGTAATCTCCTCTTGGGGGATTATCTGTCCGGTAGAGGGGCTTTTGCAAGCCATTGCGAGGCACAAAAGCGATAAAGTGATGATATATTTCTTCATTAAAAACATATTTTTTTTTGCAAAGATAAAGAAAATATAGAAATTATAGATATATATATTTCTATAGATTCTATAAATCCTATGTTTTATATACTATATAGGAAAATAAAGTTACAAGTTACAAATTTAAAAAATCAGAAATTGAAGATTAGGTTGATTAAAGATAAATGATAGAAAAGCAAATTGAAAAATATTTAACAAAGAAAATTAAAGAATTAAAAGGTCTGTGTTTAAAATTTGAATCACCTGGATACACGGGTGTACCAGATAGGATTATTATTTTAAAAAATAAACCTGTCGCTTTTGTGGAATTAAAAAGACCTGTTGGAGGTAGATATTCAGCAAGGCAAAAATTAGTAGAGAGAGATTTTAATAGGTTGGGCCAAAAAGTTTATAAAGTAAAAAATAAAGAAGAGGTAGATAAGTTAGTAGAGGAGTTGATAAAGTGAGAGATTTTATTCCACATAAATATCAATTAACGGCAATTAATCATGTGATCAATGTTCCCAAATGTGGGTTATTTCTTGATATGGGATTAGGAAAAACAGTATCAACATTAACAGCAATTAAGGAATTAAAATACAATAGATTTCAAGTTAACAAAGTGTTGATTATAGCGCCCAAAAAAGTGGCCGAGGGGACATGGTCGAAAGAAAAAGATAAATGGAATCACACAAAAGATTTTAGAGTTAGCTTGGTTTTGGGAAGTCAGCAAAAGAGGATTAAAGCTTTAAGCGTAAATGCAGATTTATACATTATCAACCGTGAAAATATTCCGTGGTTAGTGGATTATCTAAGAAATGACTGGTATTTTGATACAGTGGTTATTGATGAAAGCAGCAGTTTTAAAAACAGCCAAAGCAAGAGATTTAAAGCCTTGAAAATGGTGCTACCTAAGATTAATAGGTTGATAGAGTTAACAGGAACACCAAGTCCTAACGGAGTTGAAGATTTGTGGGCCCAAATATATTTACTTGATCAAGGAGAGAGATTAGAGAAATATATCACACATTTTAGAAATAGATATATGGAGCCAAACAATAGGAATAGGAGTCAAATTTTTGACTATAAAGTTAAAGAAGGAGTCTACGACCATATCATAAATAAGATTTCGGATATTTGTATAAGTATGAAATCAGAGGATTATTTAGAATTACCGGATTTATCTTACAATGAAATTCCAGTTATTTTAAGTGACAAAGCAAGAAAAGACTATGACAAAATGGAAAGAGATTTTGTCCTGGAGATTGAAGATGAAGCAGAAGAAATAACAGCAGTAAATGCAGCTGCTTTATCCAACAAACTATTACAAATAAGTAATGGGGCGGTCTATGATAGTTCAGGAGTGTACACCGAAGTTCACGATGCAAAAATCGATTCTTTTCTTGAGTTGGTAGAAAGTTTACAAGGGCAAAGTCTTTTAGTATTTTACAACTTTCAGCATGATAAAGAACGAATTAAGAAAGCATTAGAGAAAAGCAATTTAGTAGTTCGAGAACTTAAGACAGTTCAAGATGAGGATGATTGGAATGCAAGAAAGATTGATATCTTATTGACGCATCCAGCAAGTGCAGCTTACGGACTTAATTTGCAAGAAGGCGGGAATCATGTTTGTTGGTTCGGTTTGACTTGGAACCTAGAACATTATCAACAAGCCAACAAGCGACTACACAGACAAGGCCAAAAAGAAAAAGTAATAATCCATCATTTAGTGACTCAAGGAACGAGAGATGAAGATGTAATGCGAGCCTTAGACAGCAAAGCAGATGTGCAAGAAGAAATTATGCAGAGTCTGAAAGCGAGAATTAAGAAAGTTAAAGAGGGGGTTAAAAAATGACCAACCTACAAAAAATAATGGATGAAATAAAAATAACTGACAAAGAATTACACAAAGTTTCCGGTGTACATTTTAACGTAATTAAATTAATCAGAACTGGACAAAGGTTAAGTCCACGATTTAAAACGTTGAAGAGATTGGCAGATGTGTTAGGATGTAGTCCAAAGGATATAGGAGGATAAGAAATGAAAGATAAAGACGTATTAGCATTTATTCCGATATTTATTGTGGGATTTGTATTAGGAGTGGCATTAGTAATGATTGTTAGTATATTTGCATTCAACAATGTAGAAAAAGAAAACGCAGAATTAAAAATACAAAACCATAAACTAGAACGTCAACTATTGGAATTGTACCAAGAACAAGCAGAACAAACAAAAATAACAGCCGAGAGAAATGGAGTAGGAGGATAAGAAATGAATTTTTTAGACCTGTTCGCAGGGATAGGTGGTTTTCGTTTGGGGATGGAACGAGCAGGGCACAAATGCGTTGGATATTGTGAAATAGATAAATTTGCAAGAATGAGCTATCAAGCTATTCATGATACAAAAGGAGAAATAGATTATAAAGATATTACAGAGGTGACGAATGAAGAATTTAGGAAACTCAAGGGTACAGTTGACGTTATTTGCGGAGGATTTCCCTGTCAAGCTTTTTCCATTGCGGGAAAGCAATTGGGTTTTGAAGATGCTAGAGGAACTCTATTCTATGAAATTGCTAGAGCTACCAAAGAAATCAAACCACGTTATTTATTCCTTGAGAACGTGCGAAATTTATTATCACACGACAAAGGGAAAACATTCACTACAATGCTTACCATCTTGGATGAGTTGGGGTACGATGCAGAATGGCAAGTGCTTAACAGCAAAAATTTCGGAGTGCCACAGAATAGGGAACGAGTGTTCATTGTTGGACATCTTAGAGGAGAATGTACCTCAAGAGTTTTTCCTATCAGAGGAGAAAACGAGAAATCTAATATTAAACAAATAGGAAATATCGTAACAACAGAAAGTTTTGGAGGTAACCCTCAAGTAGGTAGAATTTACAGCGTAGATGGAATTTCGCCGACTTTAAACACTATGCAAGGCGGAGGACGTGAACCTAAGATTTTGCAAATAGGAAGAGGATTTAACAAAGGCGGAGTACACAATATAGCACCAACAATAACTAAAAATAGTTATCAAGAAAATAATTTTTCTAGAAGAGGAAGAGTAGGTAAGAATATAGCAAACACTCTGTTGACAAGTGATGAACAAGGGGTAGTGTTGTCAGATTACAAGATCAGAAAACTTACACCAAGAGAGTGTTGGAGATTGCAAGGATTTCCAGATTGGGCGTTTGATAAGGCACAAAAGGTAAATAGCAATAGTCAATTATATAAACAAGCTGGAAACAGCGTAACAGTAAATGTGATTGAGGAAATAGCAAAGAAATTGAAGTAGGAGAACAGTAAATGAGTAAACTATCAATATATGTTAAGTACAGAGATATGCAAATTATCAAGCACGCTTTACAGTATTATGTAACTAGACCTAACGCAACTTCAAAGGAAATTAAACAAGAACAAGCGGTGCTTGAAAAGGTAGAAGAAGAGATTAATACGTTCAAAGAAGTTAAAAGATTAAAGTAGGAGAAATAAACTAATGATTAAAAGAGTGGTAAAAATAACAAGTGGTATTGAGTCTGTAGTTGATAAAATTAATGATTTTATCTCAAATGATTTAAAAGAGAACGAATACGTTATAGATATCAAGTATATTAAAGATGGTAGCCGACTTAAACCTTATGAAAAAGGTCGAGCAGATGTTTTTGAAACTGTTGTAATAGCAATTGTACATATAGGAGGATAAAAAATGTTACAACCAAAAGTTTATATTAAGTATTTAGATAAAGTGTTAGAATTAGAATCAATTAGATTTGATACTAAAGTAATTGAGGTTTACGATGAAAGTTGTAACACGTATAGATACTTGGATTTTGAAGATGTTGAATTCATGGAAAATACAGGAATGAAAGATAAAAACGGAAAGTATATTTATGAAGGTGATATAGTAACAGTAAATGGTACTTGGGATTGTATTATCGAATATAATCAAAGTAGTTGTGCGTTTGTTCTAAAGTCAATAGATAGTCGTTGGAGCACGGGATATTTCAGCAATTATGATGATATAGAAGAAATGTTGGAAATCATAGGCAACGTATATGAAAATGAGGAGTTGGTGGAGTGATGTATAAACTAATAATTAAGATGAAAAACGGAGAAATTTTGGAGTTTATAACTGACAAAATCACTGTTCAAAAATTAATGATCTGTGTAAAAAGAAGAGATAATCTAAGTAAAGAAACAATGTTTAAAGTAGTAGGTCAACCTATTAAGATTAATGAGATAGAGGATTTCAAATATATGGAAGTTGATTTTGCAGCGGGGATATTTTAGGAGGTAGAGAAATGAACAAAGAACAAAAGATACAAGAATTAACTGAAAGGATAGAAAAATCTCAAACAGAGCTAAATGAACTAAAGGAAGAGTTAGAGAAGTTACATAAGAAACCTTATGAGATAAGTTATCCGAAAGATGGAGAAAAGATATATTATATTAGTCATTATTTTGGACAAGTAAAAGAATGGGGCTTTAATATAAGTAATGAAGCTGATAAATATTTATATGACATAGGTCTATATTTCGACACTAAAGAAGAAGCCGAACAATTCCTAAAAGAGCAAACGTTAATTAAGAAGATTAAATGTTGGACGAAAGAACAACAAGGAGATTGGAAGCCTGATTGGAGTGATTTAGATGAATGTAAATATTATATTGAACCACTTCATTTCAATAAAAAAATAAGATGGGATAAATGTTGGGCGCAGGATAAACTCCCTAAATTACCTTATTTCAAATCAGAAGAAATAGCCCAAGCCTGTATTGATGAGTTTGGAGATGAGATTGTGGAGGTGTTTTGTTAGATGAAGATTTTAGATAAGATAGAAAAAAAATTAGAGCAAATTGCAAATGGAATAGATACACACCCTAGAACAACATTTACATTTTTAGGTTTGTTAGTATTAATAGCGTTTATATTCTTTTTGCATAGTTTAAGTCGTTTGTAAAAGGAGGACAAGTAATGAAGATTGAGAATTTAAAAGAAGTTAATATTTTAACGCAATATATTGACGCGATAGATGAGTTTATTAATATTTATAACGATAAACCCAAACATATCGCGATACAAAATGGATTTTATTGTATAGACATTAAAAAAGGATATGAACACGAAATAATAAATTCACTAAAAAGGATTAAAAGTAATATGGTAGGAAGATTAAAAGAGTTAGGAGTAGAAGTATGATGACGGATTGTGAAAAAATTGGAGAATATACAATAGATGACGCAAAATTTTTTTTAAAGAACTACAAAAACTTACAGATGGAATGTAACGACTTCTTATTGAATGCTTATCAACCAGCAGATAAGAACGAGGTTAGCACGCAAAAGACAGGTAGGGAAAATGAGAGAAACATAATTAAAAAGCTTGATAACAAGGTATATCAAGAAAACAGGCGAGTTCTGAAATGTATTGAGAAATTTCTAAAAGCTCTAGATCCCGAGAGTTACAGATTGATATATGCCAAATACTTTAATCGAATGAGAATTTATGATATCGCCAATAAATATCACATGGATATTTCTACAGTTAAAAGAAAATTAAGGAAGTCTATTGACGGTTTGGTAGAAATTTTAAATAATTTCTAAAATGTTGAGCCCAATGAGCCTTTTTTATGTGGTAAAATGATAGTGTGGGAATTTTAGGTAAGGTAATTTTTTCAGAAATTTCCTTTAATAATTTTTATTTTTAGATATACGAACACAAGCAGTAAGATAGTTAATACCTTACCTAAGTTCATATCATATTTTTTAAGACAGTCGAGAGATTGTCTTTTTATTTTGTCAAGAAAGGTGGTGGAAAGTTGGCAAAATTATCAACTAAACAAAAAGATTTTGCTGATGAGTACATCATTTGTGGGAATGCTACTCAAGCGGCTATTGAAGCTGGATATAGCGTTAATTATGCAAAATCTCAAAGTCACAAATTGTTGGTAAATGTTGGTGTTAAATCCTACATAGACGAACGACTCAAAGAGATAGAGTCAGCAAAAACAGCAACGCAACAAGAAGTATTAGAGTATTTAACCTCAGTGATGAGGGGCGAACAACGAGAACAAACGCTAATCGGACGTGGTCAGGGATTTCAAGAGATCACTAATATTTCAGTTAGCGCCAAAGACAGATTAAAGGCTGCAGATATACTCAATAAGATTCATCAGGCTAGAGAGAGTAAGCAAGATGAAACTAAGAAAGAAGATAAGCTGGATATCTATATTGCGAAAGTAGATGGTGAATTAGATGAGTTTATATGATCTATATACGCCTAAACAGATTGAAATACTAAAAAGAGTAAAAGAAAAAGATTTCTTTATCTTGGGGCTTCACGGAGCGAAAAGGACTGGTAAGACAGTAATAAATAATGACATATTTTTACGCGAATTAAAGCGTGTAAGAAAAATAGCCGACGCCTTAAAAATTAGAGAACCTATGTATATTTTAGCTGGCGTATCGAGTAAGACTATTCAAAATAACATATTGCAAGAGCTCTATAACCGATATGAATTAGATATTAAGTTTGATAAACATAACTCATTCACATTATTTGGTGTTAAAGTCGTACAAGCTTTTACAGGAACTATTGCAGGTCTTGGAGGTATTCGAGGTATGACAGCCTTTGGGGCTTATATAAACGAGGCATCACTAGCAAATGAAATGGTGTTTAAAGAGATTATCTCACGTTGTTCAGGAGATGGAGCAAGGATAGTATTTGACACCAACCCAGATAACCCAGAACATTGGCTTAAGAAAGAATATATCGACAGTAATAGCGAAAATATCATTTCTTATCATTTTAAATTAGATGATAATACATTCCTAACTGAACGATATATCAAGAACATCAAGGAATCGACACCTTCTGGTATGTTTTACGACCGAGATATAGAAGGTCTTTGGGTAACTGGAGAAGGGGTTGTTTATCAAGATTTTGATAGAAACAAACATTATTTTGATGATTATTCAAACATTAAATTTAAACGTAAGTTTGCTGGAGTGGACTGGGGATATAGTCACTACGGGTCAATAGTTGTCATAGGTGAAAGTTTTGACAAGAAGTTTTATTTAATTGAAGAGCACGCCTATCAATTCAAAGAAATAGATGATTGGGTTGAGATAGCAAAAGAAATTAAAACAAAGCACGGTGATATTACTTTTTATTGCGATAGTGCTAGGCCTGAGCATGTAGATAGGTTTTATCGTGAACGATTAAACGCCGTTAATGCTAACAAGGAAAGGATAGCAGGTATAGAACAAGTAGCAAGATTATTCAAACAGGATAGTCTTTTTATTATTTCAAAAGTAAAAAGATTTAAAGAAGAAATTTATAATTATGTTTGGGATGATAAAACAGGAGATGCCATTAAAGAATATGACGACGTGTTAGATGCATTAAGATATGCGATTTACAGTTATATAAACAGACCGACAGCTAAAATATTAGATAAAAGTAGACTTGGTTTATAGAAAGGAGACGGAATGCAATTATTAACATATCCAAGATTTGATTATGACGAAAAAAGCATAAAAAAAGATTTAGTTATTAAATTGATTAGAGAACATCAGAATCAAATAGCTAGATTTAAAAGACTAAAGAAATATTATTTAGGTGAACATGAAATTTTATACAAAATTCGCGAAAATAAACCTAATTGCAAACCTGTTTGTAATCATGCTAAAGATATAGCAGATACTGCAACGGGATATTTTATGGGTAACACAATTACGTACTCTAATTCACAGGATGCTGATATAGATGATTTATTAGTTGCATTTGACAATGCAGAAGTTGATGAAACAGACCACGATAACGCTCTTGATATGGCTATATATGGTGTAGCTTACGAATATGTGTATGCTAGAGAAAACGAAAATATATTAGATATTAAAAGCCTTGAAGTTGAGAATACGTTTATGGTATACGATGATAGTATAGAACAGCATCCACTATTTGCAGTTTATTATTTTAAACGCAAGGAAAATAAAACCGATAGCGAAACTTATCAAGCTGTCATTATGACTAAACAATATATATACTCAATAGTTCTTAATGGTAAAGCTAAAGGGGTTATTTCAGAAAAGCCTGTACCACATAATATGGGGGATATACCTGTTGTTGAATATAAGAATAACAAGTATTCAATAGGTGACTTTGAACAACAAATAGGTCTTATAGATTGTTATAATTCATTGACAGCTAACCGAATTAATGATAAAGAGCAATTCATAGATAGTATATTGGTGTTGTATGGGGCTCGCTTAGGTGATGATGTAAAAGAAACGGTAGAAGCGTTAGAAGTGTTAGCTAAACATAAATTACTTGAATTACATCCAGAAGCAAGAGCAGAATATTTAAGTAAGACGTTAAATGAGAATGAAGTTGAAACACTTAGAAATGCGATTAAGCAAGATATTTACACATTTAGTCATATCCCTAATTTAACAGATGAGAATTTTGCGGGTAATAGTTCGGGGGTGGCAATGGAATTCAAACTATTAGGCTTAGAAATGATAACGAAAATTAAACAACGTTATTATATTAAAGGTTTGAAAAAACGTATCAGCTTATTTGCTAATTATTTAGGTCTTACTCAAATAGCAATAGATGCTAATAGTATTATTCCACACTTTAGCCGTAGTCTACCTAAGAATTTACTTGAAATATCTCAAATAGTCAGTAATTTGGATGGTAAGGTAAGTCAAGAAACGTTACTAAGCCAAATACCTTTTGTTGAAGATCCTCGTGAAGAAATTGAGAAGGTAAACGAAGAGAAAAAAGAAAATATTGAAAATAATCAATTATTCTTATCTGGAGGAGAACATATCCATAACACATTAGTAGGTGATGAGGTTGAAGAGTAGAGATTATTGGGAATTACGCAAAGCCGAATTGATGTACGCTCAAATAGAACGTGCTGATATAACCTTTAAGGAAATATCTAAAGTGTATAATGACTCAAAAAAACACATAGAAAAGAATGTGAAGGGCATATTTAATAAATTTAGTTTAGAATACGGACTTACCAAAAAAGAAGCTGAACAAGTGGTTAATATTATGCGTAGTAAGAAGGCTAGTAATCTGGTACATACTCTAAATTTAATGCCCTTGAGTGAAAGAGTTCAACAAGTATTAAAAGATTTGAATAGCCCAGCTTACGTGTCCAGGATTAATCGACTTCAAAGCTTAATTGATGAGATAGATAATGTTCAAAGGTATATTGCCAAGCATGAAATATCCAAGACTACTGATTTATATAAAGATGTTGCAAAGCATGGGTATTATAATAATATTCACCAAATGCAAACTCAAACAGGTATAGGTTTTAGTTTTAATGCGTTAGATGAAGATTTAGTAGAACGTTTAATAAAAACACCTTGGAATGGTAGAAATTATTCGGAACGTATCTGGAATAATACTCAGAAATTATCGGAAACATTAAAAGATGAAGTTCTTCAAGCTGTTTTGACAGGTAAAAAAGAAAAAGATGTAACTGACGAATTAATAAATAGGTTTAATGTAAGTGAATTTGAATCTAAACGCCTTATTAGGACTGAAACGGCTCATATAAACAACGAAATGGAAGCTTTAAGTTATGAAGAAGCCGATATTGAAAAATATCGATTTGTTGCTGTATTAGACACTAGAACATCACACGTCTGCCGAGAACATGATTATAAAGTTTATAAAGTATCAGAAAGACAAGTAGGAGTTAACTACCCACCACTACATCCGTTTTGTAGGTCAACAACAATAGCTGTATTTGATGATGAGGACTTAACTGAATTGTCTAGAAGAGCAAGAGATCCAAAGACGGGTAAAACTACAACAATACCAGGTGATATGGATTATGAAGATTGGTATGGAAAATATGTTGTAAAAGCTGAGAAAAAAGTGTATAATCAAGGTGTGGAAGAAAGTGAAGCGGAGTTTCTTAGTAAGCGGATAATAGATAAAATTTCAAGAGTCGAACCGAAAATTACAAAAGACATGCAACGAATTGCAGGTAATAATACGCTAGCCGGTCTTGAATTCCGCAAGAAAACGGCCGATTCATTAACACGTAAAATTATAACAGATAGTCAAACTGAAAATATAAGTTTAGCAGAGGCAGCAAGTAAAATTAATGATGCTTTGAGGTACACTACTATTTTGAATGTTGATACCTTTGCGAAGGATTACTTATCAATGAAGCAAAGGCTTATTAAAGAAGGTTTTGAAATTGTAAAAGTAAAAAATACATGGCTAACAGATGGGCCTTATAAAGGTGTGAATACAGTCCTAAAAAAATATGGTATCAACTTTGAAATGCAGTATCATACTCAGGAAAGTTTTGACTTAAAGAATGGACCTTTACACGAGTTGTATGAAAAACGTAGGCTGCCTTCGACAACAAAAGCAGAAAAATATAAGCTTGATAACGAAATGTTAGAATTAAGCAAAACATTAAAAGTACCGAAAAATATAGAAAGGGTGAAATAGCATGGAAACAAAATATTTTCTCATAAAAACAGAACATCCTCAAATTGTGCGTTATAGCGAAGGAGAAACGTCGGTATATAGTGCAGATAAGGGTTGGATAGAAAATGAAGCATGGTATAACCGTATATTTTTTGGTGACTTTACAGATTTTGAAGAAGTTACTGCTAAAGAAGCCGAAATGTTTATCAAAAGGTTGGTGGTAGCATGATAAATATTGCATTGTCTATTGCTAAAAAAGCACACGCTGGCCAAGTTGATAAAGCTGGCGTTGAGTATATTAAGCATCCTATTTATGTAGCTGGACAAGTTACATCCAATCAAGAAAAAGCTGTAGCATTACTGCATGATGTCATTGAGGATAGTAATGTGACTGCTAATGATTTATTAGCAGCAGGTTTACCAAGTGAAGTTGTCACAGCGGTACAAATATTGACAAAGAAAAAAGGTCAAAATTATCAAGAATACCTTGAAAAAGTAAAATCAAATAATTTAGCAAGGGTTGTAAAGCTTGCTGATTTAAAGCATAACTCAGATTTATCACGTTTAAAATTTGTTATCAATACAGACTATAAACGTATTAAAAAATATAAAAATGCAATTCAATACTTGAGCACCTAGAGAAATCTAAGTGCTTTTTCTTATACTCTCACCGTATGAATTTCCATGCGGTTTTTATATTGTCCAAGCATTGATGACTTTAAAAGCTATGGAAAAATAAATAATAGTCGGGGACGACTTAAAATATAGGAGGTTCTAAGATGGAACAAGAAGTAAATAACGTTGAAACGGTTGAAGAAGAAAAGGTAACTGCAGAACCAACTACGGAACAACCGGAAAAAGTAGACGATAAAAAATATAGTGATGCTGAAGTTGATGAAATTATCAATAAGAAATATGCTAAATGGAAAAAAGAACAGGAAGCAGAACAAAACGAAGCTAAGAAGTTAAAATCTATGAACGCTGAGGAAAAAACGAAATATAATCAAGATAAACGACAAGCTGAACTTGATAAAAGAGAACAGGAAATATCAAAACGAGAATTAATGGCAGAGGCTAAGAATATATTAAACGAACGTGGTTTACCAGTTGAATTAGCTAATGTTATTGATTTGACTGACGCAAATACTGTTAAATCATCAATAGACGGTATCGGAAAACAGTGGGAGCAAGCAGTTCAAAGAGGTATAGCTGATAAATTAAAAGGCTCTCAACCTCTAACTAAGGCTTCACAAGCAGAGGAAACTATTAGTCAAAAAGAATTTCACAAAATGTCAATACCTGAACGCGTGGAATTAAAAACGACTAATCCAGAATTATACAATCAATTAACAAAGAAAAGAGGATAAATAAATGGCAACAGGACAAACAAAATTAACACAATTATTAGACCCAGAAGTATTATCAGATATGCTTAATGAAAGAGTAGGAAAATCAATCAAATTCATTCCGCTAGCAGATATCGATACTAGTTTAGTAGGGATACCCGGAGATGAATTAACAGTACCTCAATGGAACTATGTAGGGGATGCAGAGGAAGTAGCAGAAGGGGCAACAATCCCAACTGAACAATTAGGACATGTAACTACTAAAATGAAAGTCAAAAAAGCAGCAAAAGGTATTGAATTAACTGATGAAGCTGTATTGAGTGGTTACGGAGACCCAGTAGGAACAGCAATGAGACAATTAGCGAAGTCAATCGACCAAAAAGTTGATAATGATGTATTAACTGCAGCAAAAACTGCTACTCAATCTTATACAACTAAAAAAGGTTTCAAAGTGGAAGACCTATCTAATGCACAAGATGTTTTCGATACAGATTCTGACAATGATGTTTATGTATTATTATGCCACCCTAATTCTGCAAGTGCATTAAGATTAGATGCAGGTAAGAACTTCTTACAAGGATCACAAATCGGGGCAGAAGGAATTATCAAAGGCGCATATGGTGCGATTTTAAATACTCAAATAGTAAAATCAAATAAACTAAATAAAAATGAAGCTATTTTAGTTCAAACTAATCCAGATGAGGAAGATGGAACTAAAGCGTTCAAGATTCTATTAAAACGTGAAACATTTTTAGAATCTGATCGCATGCCATCTAAAAAATCAACAGGATTCTATGCTGATAAACATTACGGTGTATTTCTTCAAAATGCTAAGAAAGTAGTTAAAATTACGGTAACTGCGGAAGCGTAGGAGGTAAATAATGAAATTTAGAGTTTTAAACCCAATATTTGATACTAAAACGGAAAAGAGCTATCAAGTAGGGGATATATACGAGGCCGGTGATAAACGAATTGCGGAAATCAAAGGGAATTTAGAATCACAAGGTGGATTTAGTTTATACCTCGAAGAAATTGAAGATGTTGAGGACCTTAAAACTCCGTCTGAAACAGGAAAAGAAGTAAAAGAAGTAAAAGAGTAGTAGGAGGTATCCTATGATTGAAGAGTTTAAACAATTAAGCGGAGAGAGTGATGAAAAAATCCTCTCTCTTTTGTGGTTGAGGGCAAAGAATATCGTTTTAGCTGAAACTAATAGAACCATTTTAATTCCTGAACTGGAAAGTGTAACGCTTGAAATAGCGCTTGAATTATACAATAGGTCGGGAGTTGAAGGGGAAAGTTCAAGAAGCGAAGGTGGTATCTCAACTTCTTACAGAGACGATTTTTCACCTCACATAAAAAACACTTTATCAACTTATAGATTAGCGAGGTGTAGTGGTGGTACGTTTGAAAAGAAATAGATTAAAACCTTACAAGATTTTTAAATACGTTGTCAAGACTAATAATGAAGGTGTGCGATTTAAAGGATATGAAGATAATCCGGATATAATCAATGCTGAAGTTTACCCGGCTTCTGGACGTGTTCAAGCTCAAATTTATGGTGAGAAATTAAGCTATATATTGAATATGCTTGTAGAAAGGTCTGCCGAGATAAAAGAGCGTGACGGTATCTGTATAGACAGTGACGTACCCAATTACGAAGTGGTATCTATAAAAAATTATACGTTTCATAAATTTGTGGAGTTACAAAAACTATGACTGAACAAATAATGAATTTAAGTAAGTTAGTTAATAAAATCTACAGGCTAAAAGGTAGAGAAGGAGAGCAAATTATAAAAGCTGGGGTCAGTAGAGGCGCTAAATTAGTTCAGCGTGAAGCTAAGTTACTGGTTGTGACAAACTCTGGTAGGACTAGAAACAGCATAAGGACAAAGGCTGATGGATTAAAAGGTATAGTTTATACCAATGAACCTGCAGCAGCCTTCTTAGAGTTTGGGACCGGGAAAGTAGGAGCTAATAACCATAATGGAATAAGTCCTAATGTTAAGCCTACTTATCGTACAACGCCGTGGTGGTTTCACCAAGATATGGTTGATGAAGGATACTTGTCCGCATACCATTTTCATACAATAGAAACTCCTGTAGGTAAGTTTTATAGAAGTGAAGGACAACCGGCGCAACCTTTTATGTACCCTGCTTTGAAAAATAACGAAAAGAAAGTAAAAGAAGTTATGGCTAAGTATTTAAGTAAAAAATTAAAGGAGTTTAGTAGATGATTAATGTTAAACCTTTGATTTACTCTAAGCTGTCAGAAATTTCAAATAATGTAACTGATACGTACCCTGCTGACTGGGAGAACTTCCCTGTTATTATTTACCTTGAAGAGGAAAATAAGCCTCATGAATGGTTGAATAACGGTGTAGAAGAGACAACGTATTTAAGGTATAAAGTTGATATTTTTGATAAAGAGAGTACATCAGAAACAGCGTTAAAAGTTGATAAAGTATTTAGTTCTTTAGGGTTGAAAAGAACTATGGCACAAGACATGCCAGACCCAAGCAATTTAAGACATAAAATAATGAGATTTGAGGGGATTTATGACCCCGATAGTGAAATAGTATATCAATATAGAATGGAGGACTAAACATGTTAGCAAATGGAATTAAATTAGAATACGGTGAAACTTCAGGATCATATACTGAACTTTCAGGATTAAAAGAAGTGCCTGAATTAGGGGTAGAACCTGAAAAAGTAGAAAATACTACCTTAGCCGATAAGGTAAAACAATATGAATTAGGAATTGGTGACGCAGGTGAGTTAGAATACAAATTCAAGTATGAAAATAAAGCAGCAACATCAGCATTCAGAGTACTAAGAAAAGCAATGGACGATAAAAAAGTACTTTATTTCAAACAAACTTATCCAGATAAAACAACTGTAGAATTCCAAGGACAAGTTGCAGTGAAATTAGGCGGAGGCGGTGTGAATGGCGTTATTGAGTTCACATTGAAAATCGCACTACAATCAGATTTAAAATTTACTGATGGTTCAACATCAGTTTAATATCAGGAGGATTATTAAATGAGAAAACCATTCACATCTTGGCACGTAGGAGATACAGAGTACAAGCTGAAACTTACTACAGCTACAGTATGTAAGTTAGAGGAAAATTTAGGAGTAAATATTATTAAAATTTTTAAATTTAATGATGATATGCCTATTCCACCTTTAAAAACTATGTTATTTATAATCCACGGTGCTATTCAAAAATATCATCATGGATTAAAGTTTGAGGATGTACAAAATATATTTGATGATTATTTAGATTGTGGTAAGGACCAAACATCATTATTAACAGAAGTGTTAATACCGTTAATGCAGGATTCGGGTTTTATACCGACCGAGGAAACGGCGAAGAAAGCCAAGAAAAAGGAAAAAACAACTCTGTCAGTAGCAAAAGAATAGAGAGTGGAGCAGAATATATAGAGGAGTTATATTTTATAGCTTTAGATGTGGATATAACTCCTCATTTCTTTTGGGAACATTCACCACAAGAAATTTTAGATATTATAAATAGCAAGAATAAAGTTCTTGAATTTAACAGAAAAAATGAATATATACGTGATTATTATTTAGCAAACACAATTGTAGGTTTTCTCGGGCCACTCCTGAGTAAGGATGTTAAACCTCCTGAATTATGGAATTGTGCTCCTGAGTATATTTTTGAAAAAGAAAAAGCACAAATAGAAGAGTTGCGAAAAGAACAAGAGTTAGCTTTGCATAAAGAGAGAATGAGAGAATTTGTTATGAGATTTAACGAAATTAGAAATTCAAAAAAACTTTAAAATGTAGTATAATAAACTTGTGACGGAGGTTTTATACTATGAAAAATAATCAAACAAATTTATCTTGCCCAAAATGTCAATCTAATAATTTACAATTCCAACTAGTCAATATTCAGGATATTGCCCCAAGAAGACATAGTTTCATTTGGTGGTTACTGGTAGGTTGGTGGTGGGTAACCATAAAATGGTTATTCTTGTATGTTTTAATGGGATTGTTCATAATACCACTTAAAATGCTACTGCCCAAAAACAGGAGGATATCGAATGATGTAAAAAATTATAAAATTTGCAAAGATTGTGGATACCACTGGAAATAATAACGTTTAGGTCAATCAGTAAAACTGGTTGGCTTTTTATTTTGGCAAAAAGGAGGTAAGAGATGGCTACATTAGAAGAATTAAAGGTTGTTATTAATGCGGAATTAGCACCTTTTCAACGAAAAATGAAACAGTTAGAAGGATCTATGAATCAAGCTACTAGAGGAGTTAAGGAGAATGTAAACAGCATAAAAAATGCTTTTTCAGGATTAGCAAAATTAGCAGTAGTAGGATTGCTATTTCAACAACTGTATCGCCTTGGAAAGTATTCTGTTCAAACAGCCTTGGAAGTACAAGCTTCTATTAATCAAATCAGTAGAATAATGGGCGAGAGCACTCAATCATTCTTAAAATGGGCAGAAAATAATGCCTTAGCATTTAATATGAGTAGAGGCGAGGCTATAAAATACGGAGCGACATACGGAAATATCTTAGCTGGATTTATTCAAAATCAGGAAAAGTTAGCTGCATATACTACTAAATTGCTTGAAACATCTTCAATTATCGCACAAGGGACTGGGCGTACTATGACTGATGTTATGGAACGTATCCGAAGTGGGTTACTTGGGAATACAGAGGCCATTGAGGATTTAGGGGTAATGGTTAACGTTAGTATGATTGAAAGCACTGAGGCATTCAAGAAATTTGCTAATGGTCAGAGTTGGCAACAGTTAGATTTCCAAACACAACAACAAATCAGATTAATGGCAATCTTAGAACAAGCGACTAAACGATATGGAGAGACTTTAGAAGATACGGTTAATACAAGAATATCGACATTTAAGGCTTTGATGAAAGATACAGCCTTAAATATAGGTAATGCCTTTTTACCAATAATAAATGCTGTAATGCCTATATTAAATGCTTTTGCTGGCGCCTTACGTTGGGCAACAGCTAAATTAGCTGAGTTTGTGCAGTTATTATTTGATAAAAAAGTAAGTAGCAATGACGGGGTAGCAGGAGCTGTAGGAAATGTAACTAAAGGCTTGCAAGGCGCAGGAGGTGCTGCAGGAGATTTAGCTAATAATTTAGATGATGCCAGTGGCGGTGCTGATAACTTAGCCGACAATGTAGGTAATGCTGGGAAAGCAGCTAAAAAAGCGGTCAAAGAATTACGTGGACTTATGGGGTTTGATGAAATTAACCTGTTAAATAAGAAAGCAGACGATTCAGATTCAGATGTTGGTTCTGGAGGTAAAGGTAAAGGAGGTAAAGGCAAAGGCAAAGGTGGGAAAGATATCTTACCTGACATTGCTATTACCGATAGAGGGACTCAATATAATACTATGTTTGATGGACTTCTTGAGAAGCTAAAGCCTCTAAAGGATTTCCTGGTACATTTAGCAGACTTATTTAAATTAGGTTGGAAGTTGACATTCCGAGAAGAAGGACTTGACCGTATAAAAGAAGCCTTAAAAGGTATTAAAGAATCATTTGAAATTATATTTAGTGATGGTTTAGTTGCAAGAACAGCTGGTATATTTTTAGAAAAGTTAGCATTTGCGTTAGGTCAAATGGCTGGAGCAATTGCTAATGTAGCATTAGGAATAGGCGTTTTAATTTTTGAAAGTATAGATAAATCTCTGAAAGAAACTAGACTTGATATAAAAAGTTGGCTTATGCGAAGTTTCTTAGAGATGGGAGATATAGTAGGCAGTCTAGGAAATATTGCAGCTAAGTTATCTGATATTTTCTACGATACCATTACAAGCAAACCTTCTACAGATATTGGAGCTAATATCATTTCTACATTAACCTATGCTTTTATGGGTATAGAGGATATATGGTTAAAATTAGTTAGAGATGTATTTGGAGGTATAGAACAAGTAATTGGTGATAACAAAGATAAGTTCATTCAAGTATTTACTGGCATATTAGATGCCATTAGTCCAGTGATAGAGACTCTGAAAGATTTTGTAAAAGATGGATTTTCTATATTTAATAAAGTGTATGATGAACACATTAAACCGTTTATTGATTCTTTTAATGGTGGAATTTCTAAGATAACTAGTATCTTTTTAGAGATGTGGAATAACCACGTTAACCCTACGTTGAAAACTTTAGGAGAAAAGTTCAAGAGTACATATCAAAACTTTATCAAGCCTACGTTAGTAAGTATTGGTAACCTTATAGGTACGGTTATTGATGTTTTAAAAGTTGTGCTTGAAAAATATATTGTTCCGGTAATCTCATTTTTAGCTAAAAATGTGTTACCAGTAGTTATGCCCATTATTGAACAAATAGGAAGATCTATAATGGCTTTATTTAATGTAGTATCATCAATTTTCAAACTGATAATAGATGTAATTACCGGGTTTATAAAAATTGTATTGGGTATTTTCACGGGTGATTGGTCTAAAATCTGGGAAGGTGTAAAGGATATATTCAAAGGTGCTTGGGACTTTATTAAAGGTATTTTTTCAGCAGTAGGTGAGGAAATAGGGGCACTTATTCAAACCGGTTTTGAATTTGTTAAGAATATCATAGTAGGTATATGGGATGGAATAGTCTTATACTTTGAAATTGCCTACAACAACATCATAGGTGTTTGGCAGTTAATAGTTAGCTTTTTCCAAGGACTTTGGGATGGAATAGTTTCTATATTTTCTACTGTAGGCCAGTGGTTTGGAGATAGGTTTCAAGAAGCTTGGGATTTCATAGTAGGAATATTCAAAGGGATTGGTCAATGGTTTTCTGACAGGTGGAATGATGTTAAGAATATTCTTTCTCCAGTAGCTAACTGGTACAAAGAGCAGTGGCAAAAAGCGTGGGATAACATAGTTGATATATTCAAAGGCATAGGTCGTTGGTTTACCGAGCGTTGGAATGATGTTAAGACTGCATTGAGCAGAGTTGCAGAGTGGTTTGGAACGACGTTTAGCCAAGCTTATGATGCAGTGAAAAGAGCATTCAGTTCAATAGGAACGTTCTTCTCAGGTGTCTGGAGTACCGTTAAAGGTATATTTGTAAGAGCCGGTCAAATGGTAGGTAATGCTGTAGGGGGCGCTTTTAGAGGTGCAGTCAATGCTGTTTTAGGGACTATTGAAAATATAGTCAATGGTTTTATAAGAATGATTAACGGTGTTATAGGTTTAATTAATAAACTTCCTGGTGTAAGTTTAGGTACTATCGGGTATATCAGTTTACCTAGATTAGCAAGAGGGGGTATTGTTGACAGTCCAACTATCGCTATGATTGGTGAAGCTGGTAAAGAAGCGGTTGTCCCACTAGAAAACACTGGATTCTTACAGACTATGGGACGTGTAGTAAGTAGCGCTGTTGCTGAGGTTATCGGGAATGGTCAACAAGCAAGTAGTTTACCTAGTGGAGATATTGTAATTCAGTTAGGTGGTACTGAATATGCTAGATTTACAATTGACGAAATCAATCGTGAACAAGAACGCGTTGGTCAAACGCTTATAAAAATTTAGGAGGAGCAATAAATGGCAAAATTAATAATTAATGGAGTAACTGTTGTTGCTCCTAAATCATTTCAAGTGGGAATCCAAGATATTGACGGAGAAACTGGACGTGATGCAAATGGTAATATGATTAGAGATAGGGTTACAACAAAACGAAAATTAGAATGCGAGTGGGGAATATTAACACAAGTTGAAATTAGAACGCTTCTAAGTGCTGTAACAAGTGAATTCTTTTCAATTACTTATCCAGACCCTATGGAAGGAATGGTAAATAGAACTTTTTATGTAGGGGATAGGACTTCTCCCGCATATAGTTTTAATGAAAAATTAAAGCCTTGGAGCGGTTTAAAAATGAATTTTATAGAAAGGTAGACGTGTATGTACAATATTAATCAGATTTATCAAAAAGCTATTAACGCCCCTTCAAGACGTGTAAGAGGGAGAGTGACAATCAAAAATAAAGTTTTGTCAGATGGTGTAAGCTCAATAGATTATATAAGCTCGATTACTGGAAATGAAATGTCAATTGGGTCTACTAATGCTTCTACGGTTGATATAAAATTCAAAACTTTAATAGAGGGTCTTCAAGAAAGAGAATTAATTAAGGTTTCTTTCACAATCGAAACTGAATCTGGTTTAGTAGAACGTCAAATAGGCGAATTCTATTTAACCGAAATAAAACTGGATAGGAATAATAAAACTACAGCAGTTAAAGCTGTTGATAAAATGGCTTTCTTAAATGATCAATTTAAATCTACTATATCTTATCCTGCTTTGGGTAAAAATATAGTTCAAGAAATAGCTAATGATTGTAATTTAAGAGTTAACAACAATCTGAATATCTCAAATTTACCAGGTTTTGATAAAAAATTAGAAAAAGTTTCTTATCGAGAAATGTTAGGATATTTGGCACAAACTGTGGGTGCTTTTGTAGTATTTAATAATAGAGGCGAACTAGAATTTAGAAAGCTTACTAGAACAGAAAAAAGAATTTCTAAAAGTGCTTATCTATTAAAAGGATTAGAGGTGGATGAGGTAGAATTTAGAATTAATGGTATTTCTGTTGATTTAAAAGATAAAGAGAAAACAGTATTGGTTATGGGAAGTCCTTTGGGAACACAGGTTAACTTATCTAATCCGTTAATGACGCAAGGATTGTTAAATTCTATCTATTCAGAATATAAGAATCTGAGGTTTAATCCATTTAAATTAAATTGGCGGGGAGATCCATTTGTTGAAGTCGGAGATTGGGTTTCTGTCGAGGTGTCAAACGGAACTTATAAAGCATTCCCTATCTTATCTTTAAAAATTTCTTTTTCAGGTGGACTAAAATCGACTATTAGTGCCAATGTAAAAGGTACCGCTAGCTTAACCACCGAGTATAAAGGAACTGTTCAACGTCAAATAGAATTTATTAATGCGAGATTGGGCTCAACCGGTAACTTAGTTTATGCGGATACTACTGAACCTAAGAATCCAAGTGAAGGAGACGTTTGGTTTAAGCCGAATGGAGCTTTTACGGACTTATACATTTTTGAAAAAGGAAAATGGGTTCTTAAAACCTCAACGGGGGATGTTGAAGGAGTGGTTACTCAGATAACAAAATCAGAGATACTTACCAAGAATTTTGCAGCAGCAATTGCTAAAATTATAGAATTAGATGCTAACAGGATAACAACAGGGAGCTTAAGTTTTGAAAAACTAAGTTCAAAAGCTGTTAACTCCATTCGAGAAGGTCTTGTTACAAAATCTAAATTAAGTGAGCTTTTAGCAACAGATGAGGGTATTCACCAAATTTTACAATCAGAAGTCAATAAAGAAATCGAAAAGAAAAAACCCGAACTAAAAGGTAAAGACGGAAAAGTACCAGCGTTTAACCAACTAATAGGAACTAGATTTCCGAGTTTAGATGTGGTTAAGCCAGTTGAGAATACGCAATTAAAACTCAATAAAAAAGATTACAACAACCAAAATTCGATAGAGGTGTTGCCAAACTCAAGTAACGATGTTCAAGGGTTTATTGTTAAAACGAAATTAAGAGGTTTTGCAAAAGGTAAAAAAAATGTCCTGAGAATACCTATATACGTTTTTTCCGATAGTGTGAATAACACAAAAATTAATTTAGGCGTCCCGATAAATAACCAGTATAGTTTGCTTTTTTCGGTTCCGCTATTAGAAGTTCCGAAAGGTGAGAATAAATGGATTGTTATTGAAAAAGAAACGCTAATTAACAGTGATGAAGAAGGTGAATTTTTCGGAAACAGTAATTTTGCTTTAATCTCAAGAGGTGACGCTCATTTCAAAATAGCCGAACCTTATGTGGCTGTTAGTGAAGCAGTAACAGATAAATGGCTTCCCGCCATTGAGGATATGCAATCTTACTCTCTTACTGCTTCGGCAAGAATTGAGGGAAGTTATTTGAACGAAAATCTAGCAAACTGTAAGGTCTATTTGGACGTGTACAATAACGGAGAGATAGTCCGCGCTTCAACGAACGAAACACCGTTAAAAATTGAGATTAAAAAGCTAGTAGCAAATGGATATACGGCTACTGGAGAAGTAACACTTGACAGCAACGGTTTAGTCCAAAATATCAACATTCCCAACGGTACTAAAGATGGTCAACCAATAGAGGTAGTCTTTGAAGTAACTTGCGGAGAGAACAAGACAGTAGCAAGCGCTAGGTTGAACAATACGATTGACAAACAGTTACTAACCGAAACCATAAGCAAGGTTAAGACCTTTGAAAGCACTATTGATAAGTTCGAGAGTAAGATTGGCGAGATTAATAAGCAAAAATTCAAAATGGCTTACAATATCGAGAACATTTGTTCTGAAAGTGGAGTTGAGAAGAAAGGAAATGACCTTTATTTTAACGCTAAAACACCGCTTAAAAAGGACAAAGAATACTATGTTTTAGCCGATTTAGAAGATGTGCCAGACAATCAGAATACAAGATTGTACAATGCAAAAGATAATGGAGATAGTAAGATAATATCAAACAGTTTGAACGTGTGGCGAGTGTCTTACGCAAGTGACCAAACAAGAGTTAATATCTACCCTTTAGGAACAAACACTAAAGTCAAGAACGTTGAAATATACGAAGTACCAGAATTTGAAAATTCGAAAGAAAATTTAATAAAGACTACAAATGAAAATTTCTACAATCAAGGAAATATTGTAATAGTAGCGCAAGAAACTTTGGTTAAAAATGATGTTTATACCCTAGAGTTCGAAGTTGGAAATAGTGTAAACGGTTCAATGTCAACAACGTTTTTTAATGGCGTTACAAATCTTACCGTGAAGAAACCACTTGTAAAGGGATTAAATAAATTGACAATTAGAGGAGCGGGGATAAGTAATACTATTTTAGTGTCAATTCCAACCAACCTCTCTGTTTCAAATGTTAAATTCTACAAAGAAAATTTTAGTGTTGGTTACAAAAACGAATACAACATCACAGAAATGGAAAGCAAGATTAATCAAACTAAAGAACAAATTGAACAGTCAGTGAAAAAGAATGAGTTCGGAACGGTATTGACTCAAAATGCTCAATATTTAAAATTAGCGTGGAACAATATTTCTAAATATATTCAATTCGAAAATGCTGGTATGTCATTTTACGAAGGCGGGCAAGTTAACGATAATAAATTAGTTGCCAGACTAAATGATTCAGGTTATCAAATGTGGCGTGACGGATATTATTTAGGTTCAATAGGTACGAACTCTTATAAACAAGATAGATCTAAAAAAGGAATTCAATTTGATTTAAACTACGACGGCTGGTTCATGGGTTGGGCTTACCAAACGTCCAGAAATGCCGATGCATATACATGGAAATGGGTTTACTCCTCAGGAAATTTCGCAACATATAAAGCTGACACACTCAACGCTGGATGTGATATTGATATGCAAAATAACGAAATTAAAAACGTTATTTTAAAATCAACGAATATCACGGTTTGGGACGGTGAAAACGGAACTTTCCGCTTCTCGTTACCTGTGTCCTTCCAAAGTGATGGTCGTGCTTATCAGTGGCACGACAACTGTTATTTAACGTTTAAAAATGGCTTATTGATTGATAGTTCAATGCCGAGGTAAGAAAGGAGATTTTTTAAAAATGATGCCAATAGAGGTTAAAATTGCAAATGTAAAAAGCGATTTAATAAAATATGCAGAATTAAACGCGAGGGATTATGGCTTACCACCGTTCATTATGGTTGGGATTTTAGCTGATATATTAAGCGACTGGAAAAGTAAAGAGTTATTGCATGTAAACGACGGCTACAGTGAGATAATTAAGACGTTTAACGAGCAAATTTCAAAAGGAGAAAAAGAAGATGTACAAGATTAACTACAAAGACCGAATTTTCAACGACAACGCGACAGTAACTGGTTTAAGGGTACAAATTCAAGACGGTCAAACAATTATCACTAGAATTTTAAGTGGTAATCACGACCACAAAACAGATGAGGATTTAATCGAGTTAGTGCTGGAACAATTCTACCAAGAAACGTACCCAAACCGTGCTGAGAATGAGAGGTTTGCGAAAATGGACGAATTGTTCAAAGAAGCAAACAAAACTCTTGAAACTACACGTCAAACGCTAGCGCAAAGTGTTATTAAGGACTTTGAATATGAAGCGCTATTTGAAGATATAAGCCGTAAATTTGAGTTTTTAGCAACACATTTAAACGTTGAATTACCAACGTCAAATGAGGAGAAAGAAGATGAAAAAGATGAAAAAGAAAGTGCTGGAGATACTTCAAAAGCTTAAACTATCTAGTTTAATTATTTCTCAAATAATGAAAGGAGGTGACAATATGATGATAACATTTTTAGCGTTAAACGTAGTTGACGGATTGAACACTTTAGATGATTTTAAAAATAAAAAATTAAGACGTCTAGTGGAAAAAGAATTGATCCGCATGGGGTATAAGGAGTTAGTTGAAAAAGCTAACGACGAACACAAGGGGGCTTAATCGCTCCCTTTTAAAATTTAAAGAAAGCGAGGTCATTTAATGATTGATTAGTGAAGGAGTTATAGTTGCAGTCGTTACTACTATCATAGCACCCACTATAGCGTGGCTGTTGAAAAGGAGTAACAAGAATTTAGAAAAGATATATGAAAGTTTAAACGAAATAAAAGAACAAGTAGAAATAACAAAAGACGGAACTTTGGCAATAACTAAATTTAGATTGTTGATAGAGTTGACAGAGGCTTTAAACGCAGGTTTCATAGGAATTAACAAGCTAAGAGAATTATCAGACTTACACAATTCTTATGAAAAGTTAGGCGGCAATTCCACAATTAGCGAATTATTTGAAAAATGCCAAAAGTTGCCGTTAAAAAAGGAGGATAATTAATGATTAATTGGAATGTAAGATTAAGAAACAAAGGCTTTGTATTAGCGCTTGTAAGTGCGTTAATCGTAGCCGTTCAGATGGTATTCAAAATGTTTGGATTGCACTTAAATTTAAACGGATTTTCGGCGAATGTGATAGATGTAATTAACTCTATTTTCGTTGTGTTAACTATATTAGGAGTAGTTACAGACCCTACTACACAAGGTATTTCTGATAGTGAACGAGCGTTGACTTACGATAAGCCAAAAGATGACAGCGACCAACGTTATCCAGGAGATAAGTAAGGAGGTTTAATATGACATTATTACAAGCGATTAATTGGATTAAAGCTCAAATAAATAAATGGATAGATGTAGACGGTGCTTACGGAGCACAATGTGTTGATTTAATCATGAAATATATGCTAGTACTAGCAAATTTCTTACCTCGTGGGAACGCTATTGATTATATGTACAACGCACTTCCAACAGGTTGGAAGAGATTTAAAAAAGGAGAAGGACAAATACAACCCGGAGACGTTGCAATTTGGAAATGGGGTAGTTGGGATATATACGGTCATGTTGGACTTGTATTTGAAGTCAACGGAAGATATATCACATCTGTTGAGCAAAATGTAGATGGTGCTGCAGTCGGAGTTGGTGGATATGCAAGAGTTCGTACAAGAGATGATAGTTGTTTAGTAGGGTTTATCCGACCAGCGTATTCAGAGAATGGCTGGGTTAAAAACGACAGTGGGTGGTGGTACGATTTAGGAAATGGAGACTACTATAAAGATTGTTGGAAGTTGATTAATGGCTCATGGTTTAGATTTAATCAAAATGGATACGCGCTAGAGGAACAATGGTACTACAACGAAAGCAACAATCGTTGGTATTGGTTGGATAAAGGCGGATATATGGCAAACAAAGCGTGGCGATATATCAATAATAAGTGGTATTATTTTCACGAGAATGGAGAAATGGCGACAGGTTGGATTGAATACCAAGGCCGCTGGTACTACCTAAATAATGAAAATGGAGACATGGTTTCAGAAGAATATCGTAAAATCGGCGATTACTGGTACATGTTCAATGAGAATGGAGAAATGTTAGCTGATAAGAAAATTGAAATTGGTAAAGATGGAGCAGTAAAAGTGCTAGAATAAGATTACACCCCCTTTAATTAGGGGGTTATTTTTTTTGTTGAAAAAAAGTAAAAATACGATATAATAGTATACAGATTAGAGGGCTATACCCACCGTGAGAAGTAGAACTAGCTAGCTACTTCTTTTCTATTTAAAATAACAGATACCAAGGCTCCCATTCCTATTTGTAGGCAGATACGTTCTGACGTGGGAGTTCTTTTTTTATAAATAAAGTATATGGATCACGAGGATATTGCAGAATTTGAGCAATTAATCCAGGAGCGTAAGGAGAGAAAAGGATAGATGGGGAAAATATAGGGAAAAAGCATTTAGATACTTGCTAATTTCTATTATTTTCCCTATATTTTTATTTAGTTTAAAAATACTATCAAATATGCTTGAGATAGTTTAGATTATGCTATTTTTAGTTTATATTGGTTTGAAACATTTATCAATTATTAAAAGATAGCCACTACTTATAATAGTTTTTAATCGCGGCTTATAACCATAGAAATACCTTGACCACCACCAATACAAAGAGAACATAGTCCGCGATTTTTGTTTTCATTGATTAGCTCATGTACTAAAGTAACAAGAATTCGGCAACCGCTCGCTCCAATAGGATGACCTAAAGCTATAGCACCGCCATTGATATTAACTTTAGAAGCATCAAGGTTAAGTTCGTTAAGAACAGCTATCGATTGTGCCGCAAAAGCTTCGTTAAGTTCGAATAAATCAATATCATCAGTTGTTAAATTCAGTTTATCTAAAACTTTTCTCGTTGCGGGAATTGGGCCGAGCCCCATAACTTTATTATCTAATCCAGCTGTAGCATAACCATCGATAAATCCAAGGATATTAATGCCTAGCTCATTAGCACGTTTTTCAGACATCAGAATAACGCAGGCAGCCCCATCATTAATACCAGAAGCATTACCAGCTGTTACAGTTCCATCATTTTTGAACGCTGGGCGTAGTTTTGCTAGAGATTCTAGATTAGTACTAGGACGAACAAATTCATCTGTATTAAAAACTTTTTCTTCTTTACGTGTTTTTATCGTAATAGGAACTATTTCATTTGAGAATTTTCCTTTTTCAATAGCAGTGCTAGCTTTTTGTTGGCTAAGAACTGCAAATTCATCTTGTTGTTTACGACTGATAGCAAATTGCTCAGCAATATTTTCAGCGGTAATACCCATATGATAATTTTCAAAAGCATCGGTTAGACCATCATGAATAATACTATCTTCAAGTTCGAAGTTTCCTAGTTTAGCACCAAAACGCGCATCTTTTGTGTAATAAGGGGCAGTGCTCATATTCTCTACACCGCCACAAACAACGATATCATTGTCACCAAGTAAAATAGATTGAGCGCCTAAAACAACGCTTTTTAGACCAGAACCGC
>ERZ773043.215-NODE-215-length-32823-cov-8.381439_pt1 | contig 32823 bp, 34 predicted proteins | sample MGYA00580636_ERZ773043 | MGnify/ENA primary metagenome ERZ773043 (study PRJEB29015, sample SAMEA2737992) | human oral metagenome | biome: human oral; feature: human-associated habitat; material: dental | place: China | collected 2065 ...
CATGAGCGAACAAGTTAAACAAACGATAGCACTTTACAGTTATATTGACGAATCTCCTTACTTGTCTCAATCACAAGCCGAAGAAGCGAGAGAATACGCCAGGGTCGGCGAGTGGGCAATTTCACTAGAGCACATATGTCTCTGCGTTGCCTCTAACTTATCTAAGCAAAACAAACACTTGTCAGAAACAGAAATTAAAACACTCGAAACTTTAGCTACCATTGTAGAAGAAGAGGAGGGGGAGGCGTTTCATCGTGACTACTTTGACTTTGTTGTAGGATGCTAAGTTGTAGCAAACAGCATAGCTCAAGAGAGCAGCTACTCATTCTAAGTAGCTGCTCTATTTATAAAATTTCTATAGCTGTCTGCTTGACTCCACCTCCATATACTGATATATATTAATCTTTTGCGCCGACCCGCAGGAGATGGTACGTTTCCACCCAGAGCAGAGAAAAAGAAAGTAGCTGATCATCATGATTGTCTGGCTATTCTCAGGGCTTGCAGCAATCGTTGCAACTATTGTTGGACTCTTTATGGCTATAGGCCTTGTGTTAGAACAAGATGACGAGGAAAGTAATCAATCCACTACAATAGGATTCTTTACAAAGGTCATTGCCACTATGCTTGTCCTCTACGGCATAGCAAATGCGGTGCTATATCCGATGTCCAGTTTTGATACCAAAACAAAGCGTGCCTCTGCTACTATTGCACAGGTCACCTCCCACTACGGGCTTGAGTCGGATACTCAATATCCGCTTAAATTAGGCCAACGCTTTGCCGGTACGTCTGGCAGTATGGCAGTGAACGGGAACTTCTTCTTCGTTCACGGCAGTGGTTCCTGGACGCCAGCTACCGCTATTTCTGTTGGCTTTGCATCGCAAGGCGAGAACTATATCTTAGAAATTCCAACATCCAAGATAACGTTCGTTCAATCAAACGAAGCGAAGTCATCAGTCAGCATCCATATCGACTCAGATATTAATGCGGGCCACAATTACGTCATCAAAAGTGACTATAGTGCATGCCATGTGCGTGTCAGCTTCGGCTGGTGGTACTGCCACAAGACGCTCGAGAAGTCTTCTGTTAGCACCACAGATAGTGTAAGCCTACCTGAACTCATTCAGGAGGCCTTTACAGAGGGCCATGCTCGCGCTACCATAACCCTTTCTCCCGAGCAGTATCAGCTGCTCCTTACGGGCGGAAACCCCGCTCCGTCATCTTGATCTACCGTCGAGCCTCACAGTATGCGCTCCGCTAGGTCGGTGGCGGAGCGCATACATTGCAATTATTCCTCCCCTCCGCCCGCATTTAGTGATATAATACTTCATGATGGAAGCAAGTTTTTTGACCCGCCACCCCAGGCTCAAGGATATCGGTGGCTTTGTAATTTTTGTGGTGTGCGTCATCGTTGGCACACTCCTTATCAATACCTTTGTATTTCGTAGCTTTAGCGTGACTGGCCCAAGTATGGAGCAAACGCTCTACACAGGCGACCGGCTGATTGTCAATCGCCTGCCCGTCACGATGGCACATTTGCAAAACAACTCATACACACCCAAACGGGGGCAGATCATCGTCTTTAAGAATCCGCTCTATAGCCCAGGCAGCGAGGATATGAACCTCGTCAAGCGCGTCATTGCCTTTGCGGGCGAGCGCGTCACCGTCAAGGATGGGACGCTGACCGTCTATAACAAAGAACATCCTCAGGGCTTTCACCCAGACGACAGCTGGGATGGCCCTGGCTCTCCCACCAGTGGCGACACAGAGGTAACGGTGCCCGAAGGATCGATTTTTGTGGCAGGCGACCACCGCCAGGGCAGCTACTCGCTCGACTCACGCAATGGCCTCGGCACCGTGCCACTCTACGACGTGATTGGCCCCGTTAGCCTGCGCCTCTGGCCACTGACGAAAGTTCAAGGGTTTCAGATATAATATTACTAACTCATCTTGTTGCCTTTACTCTTGTATAGGAAATGGTTAGTTTAGTATTTAGATTTCCTCTTGTTCTTCGTTTGGTTTGAGCCCCATCATAGCCTAGCCAGCTACAAACTGAAACTGACTATTATCTCCAGACCTTTTCGTTCAGGATATGAATATTTTAGATATACATTCACTATTACAGAGAACTTGTATTGCATTCATCAGCAGTCTTTGACCATAATAGATAAACCTTCTGCTCTAAGAAGGTTTATCATATACTACTTTATCTTATTACTCCTCGTCCCGCGTATGCTCAAGCAGGCCAATAATCCGCTCGAAGTCATCGTCGCTAGTGAAGCGGATAACGATCTGCCCTGCCCCACGGCGATTGCCACGGATCTGGACTGGCGCACTCAGCTGCTGCTCAAAGCGCTGGCTGGCAGCCGTATACTGTGGTGGTGGCGCTGGGCGCTGGGCCTTGGTGGTCTTTTGAGCAGAGTCACTTGCCTCGGTGCGCTTGAGAATAGCGAGGTACTGCTCGATCCGCCGCGCACTCCACTCTTCTTGAATAATCTTCGGCAAAATATCGGCAATTTGCGCTTCATCCAGGCTAATCAGCGGCCGGACTTGCCCCTCGCTCAGCTTGCCATCGACTACTGCTTGGCGCACTACCTCGGGCAGGCGCAAGAGACGCAGCGTATTGCTCACCGCACTGGGCGACTTACCGCCAACGCGCTGGCCGATTTGCTCAAGCGTGAGGTTGAATTGATCGCGCAGCTTGAGATACGCTGTGGCGGTCTCGATAGCATTGAGGTTTTGGCGTTGGATATTTTCGATGAGAGAGAGCTCGAGCTTGTGCTGATCAGACAGCGTGCGCACCAGTGCCGGGATCTTCTCCAGCCCCGCCTTGGTAGCAGCCCGGTAACGCCGCTCACCAGCCACAATGACATATTTGCCTTTGTTGTCAGGGGTGACGACGATGGGTTGCAATACGCCGTGGACACGGATGGACTCAGCGAGTTCATCGAGCAGCGTTTCGTCAAACACCCGACGCGGCTGAGTAGGGTCAGGCATAATTTCTGCAAGCTTTATCTGACGCAGGTCACTAATCCGATCATCTTGGTCGGCGGTTGGGTCGAACGATTCGTCCAGCAGCTCCGCTGGAATCAGCGAATCAAACCCCCGCCCTAAACCTCGTTTTGCCATCTATACCCCCGTTCGTTCGATTATTTCTTTCGTCACGGCTTTGTACGCCCGTGCGCCTCGACTAAAGCGATCATATGCCCCAATCGGCGCACCATGGCTCGGAGCCTCAGCCAGGCGAACATTGCGCGGGATAGACTCCGCAAACACCTTTGCTGGAAAATGCTTCGCAATCTCAGCCAAGACCTGGCTCGAGAGCGATGTGCGACCATCTACCATGGTAGGTAGTACCCCAATAAGATCAAGTGTTGGATTCATATTTTTGCGCACCAGCTTCATTGTCTCGAGCAGCTGCCCGAGCCCTTCCAACGCATAGAATTCCGCCTGGACTGGCAATAGCACATAGCGTGCTGCAATGAGCCCATTGACAGTAAGAAGGCTGAGGCTTGGTGGGCTATCAATAATGATATAGTCGTAGCCAGTTAGTTCATCAATCGCCCCTTTGAGACGGCTAAAGCGGTGCTGCGCCTTGGCCAGTTCCACCTCGGCATTGGCCAGCTGCGGCAGGGCGGGCGCAATGAAGAGATTCTTGTGCTCGGTGGGCTGGATGATATCGGCAAGCTTCTTCTCGCTCTTGACGACCTCTGTCATGGTAGCATCGAGCAGCTGCTTATCAATGCCAAGGCCGCTTGTGGCATTGCCCTGCGGGTCGAAATCGACGACGAGGGTTTTCTTGCCAGCCTTTGCCAAATAGTAGGCAACATTAATCGCCGTTGTCGTTTTACCAACACCACCTTTTTGATTTGTTACACAAATTACTGCCGTCATGTCCCGTATTTCCGTTTATCCTCTCCATTATAGCATAACCCACATTGGTTAGTGAGGCGAGGTAACAGAGTTATACACAGGATAAGAAGGCTTTTTCGCGTGATTACCTCTGTGGTGTTTACATTAGCTACCCAAGGCCTACCTCGCGCTACTTCACCATGCTACCCACTCGAGGGTTTTCTCAAGTCTGATCATATTATACCTTCATGTTGAGAAGAAAATTCGCTACACCCCTCACACTCCTCTAGGGTAAGGTAACGCAAAGTGGCCTAAGAGAAATTAGCGTTGCATATCTAACGCAAAGCAAAGAAGGTTGGGTCATCAAGCTCATCGTGCGTGTGCGCTGAGGCTGCACTATCAGGCTGCTTAGCCAGCGGCACCGGGCCATCTAACTGAGTCTGCGTAGTATGCGGCTGATGGTGTAAGAGCTGCGCCGGGATTGTGGTGCGTGGCTTGGCATGCTGAATGGAGAGAAGTGATGGATCGCGTGGCGCAGCTGACTTAGGCGTGGTGCTCGCTGGTTTTTTGCTTGAAGAAGGAGTGGCTGGCTTGGCAGCTTTACTGGGAGTAACAGGCTTCTTCATCTGCTTGCTAGATTGAGTACTTGATTGCCCAGTAGTCGCCTGCTCATCGCGTGCTTCGCCATTGGCTGGCTTGCGTCGGCGACGCCGACGGCGCTTGGCTGTACCTTCACTCGTAGTGGTGGCTGACGATGCCGCTGAAGTCCCCGTTTGACCTGCCAACGTTACACTCACCCCGGTACTGCCCGGGTGAATCCGCTCATTGATGGTATCCTCTACTGTTTGGCGCGACTGGCTATACAGCTCGCGGCTATGATCAATAATGCGCGACAAATGGCTCCGCTTGGCCTCGGGTAGATTAAGCGTAGTGGCACTAAAGGCTGGTGCCTTCTCACCATTAATCACCATGTTGATGATGAAGTTGCGATTATGCATCTGTGTGAGGTCGTTCTCCTCAAACTGCGGTTCAAATTGTTTGGCAAGAATCGGGCTGTCGTCTGGCGAGACGCGAAAGCTAATCATCGTCCCGACGTTGCCAAAGACCGCATCGCGCACCGTTGGCTCCATCTGCGAGATATATTGATTAGCCACGGTGAGGTTGAGTCCATACTTGCGTGCCTCACTCAGGATAGTGGCAAAGCTATCAGTTGCGAAGTTTTGGAACTCATCGACATAGAGATAAAATGGCCGCCGGTCATGAATATCGAGGATATCGCTCCGGCTCATCGCCGCTAGCTGGATCTTCGTAACCAAGAATGAACCAAGAATTCCCGCATTATCCTCGCCAATCAACCCCTTCGACAAATTCACCACCAAGATCTTGCCCTCGTCCATAATCTGGCGAATATTAAATGACGAGTGCGCCTGACCAATGATATTGCGGATGATGGGGTTCGCCGTAAAAGCCCCCACCTTATTGAGCACTGGCGCGATGGCCTCCGTTTGGAACTTCTCCGACCAGCTAGCAAACTCTACATTCCAGAACTGCCGCACCACCACATCGTTGCAGTAGCCGATCGTCTCTTTGCGGAATTTTTTATCCGTCAGCATGCGGGTGATATCAAGCATAGTAGGCTCGGGCCGATCGAGTAGTGCCAAAATAGTATAGCGCAAAATATATTCCAGCCGCGGCCCCCAGCTATCGCCAAACATCCGCTTGAGCACACCAATCACCTCTGATGAGATCGTCGACTTCTGCGCTGGATTGGTAACCTCTAGTGGATTAAAGCCAATCGGGTGCTCGACGTCTGCGGGGTTAAAATACACGACGTCATCTAGCCGCGCCTCAGGGATGAACTTCATATTCTCGATGGCAAAGTCGCCGTGCGGGTCAATAATGGCATAGCCTTGGTTATGATAAATATCACTCAAGGCAAAGAGCTCCAGCAGGCCACTCTTCCCTGCCCCCGTCTGGCCAATGATATAGACGTGGCGCGAGCGATCGCTCCGCAGCATACCAAACTGGTGGTTGATCCCGCGAAAGTTGGTCAAGCCAAAGGCCGAGATCTTCTCGTCGTCAGCTGCATGACCAGTGAGGACAGGTAGGCGATTTGGCGGTTCGGCGGTTTTGTTGCTTGCCCAAACGATATTGGGCGTCTCGACATTGGTGTGCGGCAAGTGGAATACACTTGCCATCTCCTCAATATTGAGCAAAAAGCCGCGGTCAGCAAAGAGGCGCAGCTTATAGCGGTTGAGATCTTCCTTGCGGAAGCTGTCGTGGCTCATAGTGAAGCCGTTGAGGTTGGTGCTGTTGTATTGCTTGAAGGTGCCGATGATTGCCTGCATACGCAGCCGCGCGTCAGTGGTGCTATCGCCAAGGTATGCAACGCGAATCTTGACCTGGTAGCCCAGCTTGGCGGCCTTTTTTTCGGCTTCGGCAATGCGGGTTTTGTCACGATCAGAGAGCTCCGTTACCGTTGCCATATTGCCCTCGGGTGGTTGCCACAGCGCCATAAGGAACTGGCTAAACCACCGCGCCTTGGGGTGAAATGCGTCGCCAAAGAGCCCACCACCGCGCACGCGCCTCACCCACGCATCGGATGCTTTGTGCCAGTCATCTGCCACAGGGCGTACTAAGATCTGAATCCAAATCTCGTCATCCGTATCCTCCAACTTGGCTAATGTGCCTGTAATGCCCGCCAGTGGATCAACCTCAAAGCTCTGAAAAGTCTTGATCGGCAAAAACTCACTCTCTGCCAGCACAACCTCTGCTGTATAGACGACATTGTGCTGCTGCTCGTGCGCCGTATAGTCGGCTGTGGCGGTGCGGATTTGCACCGTGGGATACTGCGAATAAATCTGACTCTCAACGAAGTTACGCAGTGCACGCGGCGTCCAGACATAAAACTGAATCTGTCCACCGACTGACGCAATCTCAAAGCTGAGATGTTCTTGGTAGCCATCATTAATTTTGAGCTCACGCGCATCACGCAAAATACCATGGAGGCTGGCAAACATTTGCTCAGCTGCGAGCTCAGACTTGTCATTAGCACGGGGGATTTCGAGGATAAGCAGCTCGCTCTCGACCTCGCGCAGCACGTCAACCTGCCGGTTGTTGCGCCACGTCAAATAACCGAGGAGGACAACCACTGGCACCCACACATACCACTGCAGAATAATCGTGAAAAACGTCGTAAAAAATGCCATAATGACGCGCTTTGATTATAGCATGGGACATGTGTTTTGACAAGGTATGTACGTAATTTGTTCAATAGATTTGCTGAGACGGCGAGAATTGACTCTTTGGTTACACAGCCACTGGACTTATGACGCCTCATAGCTGCTTTGGTATACAGAGCAGCAACTATATCTTATACCTCATCAGATAGCCGAGCTATTGGATGAATAGAGAGCAACGACACTTTGACATTTTGGAATTTAGCAATTGCCCTATTGCTACAAATTCACCACACCCGTCTCGACCTGCTCAGCCACAAAGGCAGCACCCAGGACACGCTCAAGACTGGAGATCATCTCATTTTCAACTGGTTGGCAGGTTGTCATCGTCACGTACGCCAGACCGGTCTCGGGCCAGGTACGCGCCGCGATATGTGCTTCGGGCAAGAGAAGGGCCACACCAATGCCATACGGTACATAGTCGTGGCTCACCGAGCGTACCGCTGAGAGCCCCGCTCGCCAGGCAATCTCGCGCAATGCTTGCTGCACAACAATCCGGCTATTGAGGCATACTGCGCTCCCACCGGTGATTTTAAACGTCATTGTTTGCAGCTGCTCTGCTTTCATGGAGATATTTTATCATATTTGCAGCCGTTTCTGGGGAGAATCGTGGTGGAATAGCATTGTACTTTTGCTATATTATCTACTCGACTATCTCTGGTCGCACGAATAACACCCGCCTTTACACTCCACTATGGGGGTGCTGCCGGGACAATGGCGAAGATGGCCACCAAACGCACACTTCAGAACCACCTTTAGCAGTAGCTCTTCCTCTATTACTTCATTTGGACAAAGTACAAAAGCTCACTGGTATCAATAAGCATTTTGCGCTGGCTCTGGGAGATTGATGTTGGAGGAGATATTCTACTCCCCAAGCAGCAAAATTGACGACTTATCCTAAGGTGATATACTAGCATTATGATCAATACACTCACGACTACTCTCACCAAACTTTGCCAACCCCTCCCCCGCATGAGCGCTGCCATGAAGCAGTGGTTTCGTGATAACCTCTGGATTATGATGTTGCTGGTTGCAGTTGTTAATGCTGGGTACGGCGTATCCTTGCTTATCCAGCTGTATCAGGCTTTTACGGCAAAGGTGAGTGCTTGGCTGGTGATGGTTGCACCACACACGTCTTCGTCGCTAACTGCGCGGCGGGTGTATCTCGTGGTGGCACTGCTGTGCGTTATTACCCAAGCAGTTATGGCTGGCGTTGCGGTGCTCCCCTTGCGCGAACGGCGCAAACAGGGGTGGGTGCTTGCGGTGTGCAGTGCGCTGGTGATTGGCCTCTTTGCGATTATTGGCCTTATTCTCAATATATTTATGATGCCAACGGCCGTGCTGGTGTCGCTCGTCTCGCTGCTATTTGCACTGGCAACACTTTATGTTGCACACGAAGTGAAGGATGAATTTTAACACTTCTAGATTACACACCTGCCATCTTGGTTAATAACACCTACTAAGGTTACACTCTCTATTCACTCCCCGCTAACGCAATGAGAGAATAAATATTTCTATTGAGTTATTCATTTCGTGTGCGAAGCTAGAGAACTTATTTGTTTGGCGACAAGCTACCATTCTTCAAGTGAACCACGAAAAAGAGGGTAAGCATGCAATACTATAAAGCCGAGTAGTTATGGCGCAAACAGCTTGAAAACCACCCCTGCCTGTGCTACAGTATTCTGTAGCGATGGGGTGTCGCCAAGTGGTAAGGCAACGGGTTCTGGTCCCGTCATGCGGGGGTTCGAATCCCTCCACCCCAGCCATATAGTGTTTTTAGTCTGCAGAGGCAGGCTATTTTTATTACTACGATCACCAGAGAATATAATAGGATCACAAGTCCCCTTGTGGTTTACTTCCAGCTCCACCTATCACACTCTAGTGTGTCCATCTGTTATTTGTCGAACTTAGCAAGAAAAACTCACCATATAGAAAAGATAGTTTTACGATTCAAGCTACTGCAGCTTAGTCCTATTCATCAGCACGGTGTTCTCGCGGCACTGTTGCCTCAAAAATCTCGACAATTTGCAAGGCTTTTGTATAATCCCGTAGCTCGTCATCTGTCATTTGGCTAATCTCAGAAGCCGTTACTGTACGCGGGTCTCTCCGTCGGAATGGTGTCTCAGGATAATCGAAATCTGTTCTACTTACTATATACTCGATCGCCTCCAGGCGCGTCATTGGCGTAGGTGTCGGCTGCTGGTCATAGGTGTCAGCAATCGAGGGGGGTAGTTTCATGGTGTATTGTCATATGTTTATAAAACCACACCAACCATCATAAATCAACAGCAATGGCACGAACATCAAGATTAACAACGCCTCACCGCCGTCGACGCGAACGCACCACAGCGTGCCCTTTGCCAAAGTAGGTGCGCCCAAGCCACTTGTGCCCTTCGATGATGGCAAGTGGGACGAAGAATGCCACAATCCAGACAAAGATGCCATCGCTCCACGAGATGGGCGCTACATGGAGCCACTGCTCGAGCGGCCCAAACAGCGCCACCAGCTGGAGCACAATCGATACTGCCAAGCCACCATAAAATGCCGTGCTCCACCGCCGAGCGCGCCGCCAGACGGGCTCATAGTCGCTGCGGGCAGCGAGAGCGCTGGCCCACTGCATCACCACCAGCGCACAGAAGGCAATGGTGCGCGCATACCCTTCGCCGTGCGAGTGATAGTACATGCTGTAGAGCCCCAATGTGATAACCGCCATCACCACCGCGATGAGCCCAACCCGGCTTAGCATAAAGCGACTAAGTAGTGGTGCTTTGGGATGGTATGGCGACCGCCGCATTGCTTGGGATGAGCCTGGCTCGACACCCAATGGAATAACCATCGTTGTATCTGTCACCAAATTGACCCACAAGATCTGCACCGGCAAAAGCGGGATAGGCAAGCCCACCAGCAGTGAGCCGATCGACACCAGCACCTCACCAAGGTTCGTCGCCAGCAAATACACCACCATACGCTTGATATTAGCGTAGATCGTCCGCCCCTCGTGCACAGCACTAATGATGGAGCGGAAGTTGTTGTCAAGCAAGATAATATCACCAGCATCGCGCGCTATCTGCGCCCCCGAGCCCATCGCGATACCGACGTTAGCATTGGTCAGTGCGGGAATGTCATTAACGCCGTCACCTGTCATGGCAGTAATATCCGTCGCATTGAGGGCTGTGAGGATGCGATGCTTGTGCTCTGGTATGACCCGCGAGAAAACGCGCGCCCGGGCCACTACAGTAGCCAGCTCGCCGTCGCTCAATTGGTCAAGCCGCCGGCAATCATACACCTCATCACGCCCCCGTACAAGGCCGAGTTGTCGCCCAATCTGATACGCCGTCTCGAAATGATCGCCAGTAATCATCCGCACTGTGATGCCCGCTTGGCGAGCTCGAGCAATCGACGGCCGAGCCTCTGGCCGCACACTATCTGCCACACCAACCAGCCCAACAAACTGCAACCCCTGACGGGCTGGCAGCTGCTCCAGCGAATCAATCGGCGCACGAAGCGCCGTATACGCCAAGGCAATCACTCGATGCCCCTGCCCCGTAAGCTCCTGCAAAGCCTGGAGCGTCGCGCGCTTATCCGCACTAGAAAGCCGCGCATGGCGAATAATTGCCTCCGGTGCACCCTTTACGCACAAGCGATATTGCCCAGTGCCAACTGCCTGGAGTGTCCCGCTCATTGCCAGCTTGTGCTCAAAAGGAAAGAGTGTCAAACCCGCCCGGCGCTGCGGCCGCGAGACGCGCTGCTCGTTGCAATAGGCGGCAAAGGCTCGATCGAGTGGATCATACATCTTGCTTCGGCTATTCGGTAAGGTGCTGCCAGCCAGTGTCTGGAGTAGTGGCTCAGTACGGTTACCCGGTGCCCAGATGGCCTGGACAGTGAGTTTGTTGCGCGTGAGGGTGCCGGTCTTGTCTGTGGCGATTGTCGTCACCACACCAATTGTCTCAATCGCTGCCATCGTCCGCACCAGCGCCTTGCGCCGCGCCATCCGCTGCATACCAATGGCCAAAATCACCGAGATCGCTACTGGCAGCCCCTCCGGCACCGCACTAACGGCAAGCGCTATCACAAACTGCAGCGCCGCCGTAAGCTCCATACCGCGCCACAGTGCTAACCCCAGCGCCACCACTGATGCCACCAACACAACGACGATGATTTGACTTACCAACTTATTGATCGTGCGCTCCACTGGGCTCGTCTCACGTGGGTGACTCGAGAGAGCAGCCAGTTTACCATACTCAGTCGTATTTCCGGTTGCCGTCACAATAGCAAGCGCACTGCCACCAATCACAAATGACCCCTGATACAAACAATTCCGCCGCTCATAGAGCGCCGTTGCCATGGGGAGAACTGCACTATTTTTCTCGATCGGGAGCGACTCACCCGTCAGCTGTGATTCATCCACCCGGAGCGAGCGCGCCTCGAGCACCCGCGCATCGGCCGGAATCTTATCACCCTCTTCCACGATGATCACATCACCTGGCACCAACTGCTCCGCATCGAGCGATTGTTCACCTTCATGTCGACGGACGCGCACCTGCAAGGGAACGTGCTTTTGCAGTGAGCGGATGATGCGCTCGGTAGAGAGCTGCTGTGTGTAATCGATCAGTGCACTCACCAGAATAATCGCCAAAATAATTAGTCCATCCACCACCGCCTGGTGGAAGAAACTAATCGCCGCTGCCGCAAACAGCACCAGCATAAACACCGAGCAAAATGGCTTGATGAGCCGCCGCCACAGTGGTTCGTGCATAACGTGGATAATATTAGGGCCGTAGTGTTCCAGCCGCTCGGCCACAGCAGCGTCATCGAGACCGCGGACGCCAGACGATAGGTCGGCCATCGTCTGCTGAGGGGTCTTGGCATGGTATGTCATAATAGATCTATTATAGCACACCAAGCATAAGCGTTCTGGACAAATTACCACACATCGGCGTATACTAGAGCCATGACAAAAGCTCCACACACCACTGTAACCAAAACCAAACCAGCAGCCAAAAAACACTCGAAGCGCACCGGCACACCAGTCGCTCACCCCTCATTGCACCAAGCTGAGCAACCCAAGACCGTTGACTACTACCCCAACCGCATGACTATTGCTGTCTCAGTGCTGGCTGGCACAGGACTTGTCTTGCTGTGTTTGATGGTGCGGATGACAGTGATTGTAGAATAAGCGCACCCACTTCTCATTCTGCCACATCCAGTATGGTATGATAGAGTTATGACCCATATTCATCAACCAGTCAAGCGAATCTTTTCTTCACAGTATTTCGTATTATTAAGCAGCCTTTTCTTACTATTTGGTAGCGCTATCATACTTTTGCTTGCGATGTATAGCCGCCCCAACCTTCAGCTACTTAAGAACTCTGCACCAGCAGTTCACTTTTTCTCTACTACCTCTGTTCGCCCACTAGATCAAGCTTATCATCTAGCAGCTACAGATTCGGAGAACGAGCAAAATAATCATCAGTCATCACCAACGACAGAAGACAAAGAGCTTGGCCGAGCTATTACAGCATTCTTTGGCGGTACATTACTAATTATGCTTATCTCAGCTATTACCATGGTCTTGATCATTATCCTTATTCCAGTAACGATCTTCTTCGTCTGGCATAAAATTGGCAGAGTTATTCTCGACAGAATCTCGCAGCCACCACAACCGCCTTATTACTCGCAACCACCGGTTGCTCCACCAGTTCAGCCTCAGCCACCACAGCCACAGCAGCCGCAGGCTAGCACGTCGACAACACCGGCTGAGCCATCTACCTCTCCCTCGCCCAAGCAAAAATAACACAGAGTCAAGCACTACCCCACCGCTAGGTTCTTGCCACTAATCCATTGGCAAATCGTGGTATACTAAAGAGCATGAGAGTACGGATAGAGATAGACACGAAGACCTTTGTGCGGTTTTGGCTGGTAGTAATTGGTTTTGCATTTGCAATCCTCGCGATTTATCTGGCGCAGACTGCCTTGATTATGATTGGCACGGCGGGGTTCCTCGCGCTGGCGCTCAATGGGCCGGTCAATGCTATCGTCGAGCGCCTGCCTAACCGCAGCCGGACACTCAGCACCGCACTCGCTTTCATTAGTATTGTGGCACTACTTGGAGTGGTTCTCGTGCTCGTGGTACCGCCTATCGTCCAGCAGACGAGCAAGTTTGTCGATGCCCTGCCGGGGATGATCCACACAGCAGGCGAGCAGTGGCACAGCTTTGGTACTTTTGCCGAGCAGTATCATATTCAGGCACAAGTCAATCAAGTAGTCGAGAGCGCTCGCGGCAGCGTCGAGTCATGGACGCGTGGCCTCAGCGGTAACCTCCTCGCTGGTATTAGTTCTGTTTTTTCGGCAGTTGGCTCTGCATTCTTAGTCCTTGTCCTCACCTTCTTGATGCTGACGGAAGGGCCGGCCTGGGCTGAGCGCTTTTGGGGGCTCTACCGCGACCAAGCTACGATGGAGCGCCACCAAAAGGTCGCCCACCGTATGCACGCTGTGGTAGCGGGCTATGTGACGGGACAGCTCACGATCTCAGGCATTGGTGCCCTCTTTGCTGGGGCAGCGGTCTTTGTGCTCAGCCTCTTTTTCTCGGCTATTCCAGGTAACCTTGCACTTGTTACCATTGCCGTCACCTTCGTCCTAGCGCTCATCCCTATGTTTGGTGCCACGATTGCTGGGGTGATGATCTCCCTTTTGCTTGGCTTTAATGCTTTGCCAGGCGGCCTTATCTTTGCAGCATTTTTCATCATCTACCAACAGATCGAGAATAACTTCATCTCGCCTACCATTCAGTCGCGCAAGATCGAGCTCACACCACTGGTCGTCCTCGTTGCCATCACCATTGGCCTTTACATCTTTGGTATTATCGGCGGTCTCATCTCTATTCCCATCGCTGGCTGCTGCAAAGTCCTGCTAGACGACTACCTTGAGCACAACGCCCGCGCCCGCGAAGAATCCACCAAGCCACTAGCCAAACTGGTGGAAAAGATTAAGGGTGAGAGCTAATAGAGTTTCACTGTTTGCCGATCAACTAGTCAACACAACAGTCCAAGCACAAGATAGATCATAAGATACGTGCTATAGCCCGGGTCGCCTCAACGCCATCTCAATCCCCAAATCAACCTCGAGTGGATCCTCGCCCTCATCCAGTTCATCGACTTCTTCTGCGGAGTAGTACCGACCCTCTTCTAGCTCTTCGGGGGCACGCCATGCGTAGTAAGTCAATGAGGTTGGTTCACCGATCTGAAGGACGTCACGCAGGATGTGGATCGATTGTGCTGCAATTGATGTGTACTCTGAACTCTGTAACGGCAGTGAATAAGAGAAAAACTGAGGATTTTCTTCATTTTCGACACTGCATGATACGGTGCCGTTCATTATAATATACTCGATATATTTTGAGTTATGGACATTCTCTGTTGTTTGTATTAGTGTAATGTGGGTTCGATCCTCTGCGTACATGAGCAGCCTTGCGATCTTCAATGCAAACTCATTCCATGACAGTGTATTGACATGATCCATTTGTCGAGTTCCTCCTAATCTTCATCCAGCACTCGCGTGAATTGAGGAGAGTGGAGAAATATGCCGACTGATGAGCGAGTGTTGCTTAGTTGCAGTCGGCATCCTGAAATCGATGCCCATATTGCACTCTCATCTTCTTGCTCGCGGATAATATTTGGAACACCCCAGACGGTTTTTCCTGCATTAACATAACTGACGAAAGCGTCGTTCATAAAAGCATCGCGTGCGCTAGAACTAACTATGTCTACATCGGTTAGATTCCAAGAAATAGTGTTAAGTCCTGCAATCGGACCGGAGGTTACCATGAGCATCGGGCGATTGACTGGAATATCCTTTGCAACGGTACTTTGATCACTTTCATCCCAGCCAAGTTTATCCATAGCCGCTGCGAGCTTATCTTCTGTTAGCGGCCAATCTTGGTTGACCCAATAGTTTACAAGGTCGACAAATTTTTGTGGGGTAATGCTGTTCCATGTCATGGTGATAGTATATCATCATTTTCTACACGTCATCGCCATTTTGTGCTACCGTACTCATGTCGTGTGCGTGGTTCATTGCGTTATAATACTATCTCGGCACGCAGCGGTACACCACTGTTTGGTCTCGCATACACAGCTGCACAACTGGCGCAATAACCCCTGTTGTCTCGAGCATATCGGGCGACGACCAATTATAGCATGGTCTCCCTTTATTACCATATTCAATCGGCGCAACGACTAGATTGTAATAATGATGCATCAGCACCAGCGCACGCAGCGGATCGACAAGCGGCGCGGTTGCCATTGGCTCATCAGACATATCAAGCTCCAGTGTTTGCCATGCTGCGTCGGGTATCTCCTCAGTCTCCTCGGATGCGTTATATCTATCGTAGCTCACAGCCAAGCCACTACCGTTATAGCCAAGGCCTGGCAGTTTCTCAGCATAGTCTGGCAGGTACGCCGCGATAGCGAGGTCAATATTCTCTGGTAGGGTTTTACCCGCATCATAGCCCGTCCGCTCAGTCAGCGGCAAATCCTCAGGTGGCAGCCCAGCACTGAGGTACGCTTCACACGCAACAAGGTCGCCTAGTATAATCGTCGCTTCGTTGATGTCATGATTACTGTGCTCGCTATTCTCATACACTCTGCGCCGCACTGCATCATACACCGCAGTCAAGGCGGTAATCTTCTGGTCTGACGGCGATGGTTCTTGCTCTGCCTGTGGTGTAGCAGTTTTTCCTGATAGAGTTTCGTGATTCATATCACTCCTCTGCCCACCACCACACTGGCCCTTGCGGTGTGTCGCGCACAGCGATGTGTAGCGCGGTGAGATCAGTACGCAGGCAGTCGGCTGTGGGCCAGTCGCGGGTTTCGCGCGCACGCTGGCGCTGGAGGATGAGCTGCTTAGCCTCATCGGTAATGTCCGGTGTTGACTCACAGAGGTCGAGGCCAAGTAGCTGATCAATCGCCGCTAGCAACTCCTCCAATCCACGATGATACACTGCTGTCAGTGGTCGCGCTAGCACCCGATCAAACGCTTCGTCGATGAGCCGCAGCGCTTCGGGGGTATTCAGGTCATTGGCGAGCGCCTCACGTACTGCCCCACTTGCTGCCAGGAGCGACACATGGCCAGACTGTTCGTCACTCTTACGCTGGTCATCATCCAGGCTCTCATACGTCTGGTGGCGCAGGCACGCCACTTCATACCACTTGCGTAGGCGGTTGCGCGCTGCACTGAGGTTTTCCCAGCTAAAGTTCCCCTCGTGCGAGTAGTGGCTCTGCAAGACAAATAACTTGTACTCCATGGGGGTGTAGCCCCGCTCAGTGAGGTCGGTCAAGGTGTAACCATTGCCCAGGCTCTTGCTGATCTTCGTGCCATTAACCTTGAGGTGGTTGCAGTGCAGCCAGTAGTGGGCAAAGGGTTGGCCCGTCGCAGCCTCACTCTGAGCGATCTCGTTGCTGTGGTGGACGGGGATATGATCAATCCCACCAGTGTGGATGTCGAGCGTTGCGCCAAGGAAGTGCATTGCAATCGCCGAGCATTCCAAGTGCCACCCCGGGAAGCCCATCACTGGCGCGCCATCTGTTGGTGGCTGGTCGAGCAGCTCCGGTGGCGTGGGCCACTCCATGTCGCGCTTGACGCCAGTTGGCGAGAACTTCCATAGAGCAAAGTCGCTCGCGTGGCGCTTCTCGCTATTGGGGCCAATCCGTGCCCCCGCCCGCAAGGCTCGCAGATCGAGCCGGGCAAAGTCTGCATAGGCCGGGAAAGTGCTGGTATCAAAATAAATCCCATCACTCGTCTGGTAGGTGTGCCCCTTACGCTTGAGAGTAATGGCAAGCTGGATCTGCTCGTCGATATAGTCGGTGGCACGGGCCAACTGACTTGGCGGTGTTAAGTGCAACGCGTTCATCCCGCGGATGAAGTCATCAGCGTAGAATTTAGCAATCTGCCAAGCAGTCTTACCCTCGCGGCGCGCACCCTTCTCGAGCTTGTCTTCGCCTTCATCGGCATCGCTCGTTAGGTGGCCGACATCGGTAATGTTCATTACACGCTCCACCTCGTAGCCCTCCGCCTGAAGCATGCGCACCAGGATATCCCAGTAGATATACGCTGCCCAGTTGCCAACATGTAAATAGTTATACACTGTTGGCCCACAGGTGTAGAGCGACACCTTGCTAGGCTGGAGCGGTACAAATGTATCAAGGTGACGGGTCAGTGTATTAGCAAACTTAATCGCCATGGGTTGCCTCACTCTCATCATACTCAACGAAGGCTCGGCTGGCTGCCTCGACGATCTCACGCATCGCCAGTTGGTAGTCCTCATACATTCGCCAACCCGCTGCATAGGCATGGCCACCACCGCCAAAGTAGCCAGCGATCATTGCTGCCACTGGCGCATTGCTGCGGATCTTGCCAGTCAGCTTGCCATCGGGGTAGGTCTTGATAGCAATCGCCACATCTACCCCCTCCACCAGACGCATCTCGTCTAGTACAAGCATACTGGGGTTATATTGGTCGCTATATTCCTGGATCTCCTCCCACGGGATATGGATAAGTGCCAAGCGACCATCTAGCACATACTCGATCCGCTCGATCAAGCGCCCTTTGTAGCGAAGGATCTCTGGCGCTTTTTTCATAAAGTCACGGCGGCGCACCTCAATGGCGGCATTGCTTGCGCCCAGCCGGGTCAGCTCTGCGACGGTCTGGATGGAGTCGGCTGTGGTGTTTTGCGTCGTGAGGCCCAGGCTATCGCTCATGATCGCGATAAGGAGATTCTCTGCCGCTTGTGGGTTGATCGCCCACTGAGCATGCTGCGCAAGATTGTAGATGAGCTCGCCAGTCGCCACCACATCTTGATTGATAAGTGTATGGTCAAAGCTTAGGGTACTCTCCGTCGCGTGGTGATCCAGCACGAGCACTGGGTGCGTCGTGAGGAAGGCGCGAGCACTCGGTGCGTCGAGCACTTTGCTGAGCAAGACATCTGCGCTGGTATCAACAATAATCGCCAGCTCGGCACTACTGTCAAACTCATCAGTAATGCGATCCCAGCCGCGGATATACCGCAAATACTTAGGCACTGCCACCGGACAATAGAGCGTCACCTGCTTACCCATATCGCCCAGGATCTCCTCCAGCGCGAGGCTACTGCCGACGCTGTCACCATCGGGATTTTCAGCTTGGATAATAATAATTTTGTCTGCGCGTTGGACCGCGCGTATCACTTCATCAAACATCTTCTTTAGTGTAGCAGAATTTGCCAGCAGGCGCGAGGTATGGTACGGTGGATTTATGGCCTGATACATAAGCCGCGGCAGGTCATACAGTAATAATTAACAATCATGGATCGTGAGGGAACGCTATGAGCGAATGGGATTTGTTTCGGAAAATTTTCCGGTGGTAAGATAGTTCCGCCGAGTGATTAGCGAGGTGTGGTACTACCACATTTGGCGATATGAGTCATAGCTAATCAAGAAAGAGTCAAAATATGCATTACTGTGAAGCTTTTATGGGCACAAAGTTTCAATTGCTGTTTTGCTAAGCAGACACTAGCCCACGCCCCTCTTCTGGATGGAAGTGGGGCGTTTTTGTTTGCATAGTATGGCATGAATATGGTATGGTATTTTTAGTTGTACTAACACAGGAGGCTTTATGACAGACCACGAGAACACGCAACACCGACCAAGCACAAGCGAAACCAACCAAGCATACGAGAGCGGGTGGATAGCAGCTGCGCGAAAGCGCGGTGCGAGGTTTCTAGAGCTTACTAAGGGCTCACTCCACACTGCACGAATGATCTACCGACACGGCCCCCGCTTCCTCCTTATAAAAAAGAAGGGCAGCCAGCAACCCCTGAAGAAATGAAAGTACTAAACGACGCTCTCTCTACTATTACTGCTCAAGCAGAAGCCGTAAACGCTGCGCCAACACATACTGCAGCTCACGATTCGATCAATCCACTCCATCATGAAGTAGTGCTTGCCCACGAGGGCAGCACACAGGATGGTGCACGTTCACCAAAAACCAGTTTCTATTACGATGGGGAGCCCAAGCCCATCTGAACACGGCCGTTTCAACATATGCTGCGAAAACCTGAGACTAATCAGCAAAACACCATCGCATCACCTGAGAATTAGCGAGCGAGTAGTTTCTTGATAATATATGCTTATCATCTCTCAGAGTTATTGCTATTGTATCAACCCCGCCTTAATCAACCTTGCTCATCCTTGATTGTGATTAGACAATTAGGTTAATAGGTGCACAACATTCAATTTCTCGCACCACCGTGCAAGGTACGAATAGTATCAAATGTCACCTTCACCGCCTCTTAGGAAAATGGATGTAGGGCGATAACCAAGCAAAATACCAGAATCTATATCAGTACTAACGATCCTTAGTTGCCTGTCTGTGCCTTCTCTACCAGCTTCTTGCCGCCACGCTCAAACCAGCGTGTATAGGTGGGGCTACTGCCGCTTACTCGCTCACGCCACAGGTTCATGGCATCGCGGCTGTAACTGAGAGTCTCGATCGCTTCCAGTCCACGGCCATGATATAGGTTACCCGCTGCACCTGGGCCACCATTGTAGCCAGCAGCAACGAGCTCAACGCACTCATTTTCGGATAGATTGCCGAGCGGCACACACAGCTGGTCGCGCAGGTGCGCCAGGTAGGCCGTGCCAAAGGCGATGCTCGTTGCAGGATCAAATAAATCATAGTTCGTGCGCGCCGGCTTCACGAATTTAGCCGCAATCTCCCTGCCCGTGCTATCCGTCACCTGCATCAAACCACTGGCCACACCACTGTGCGCCTTGGGGTACCCGCCGGATTCCAGCGTCATGATAATCGCCACCAGCTGCGGCGAAATGTTATACTGCCGAGCCTGCTTGGTAATCTCGCCCTGCCAGCGCTTGACGGTATCTGGCATCCAAGCGGGCAAGGTGTTATCTTGACTCGTGAGCGCTACATTCGCAGTATCTTGTGGTGTTTTGACAAACCGTGCCAATATACCATACTGCCACGCGAGATACACACCACCTACGAGCACAAGTACCAGCGCTGCACTCATCAGCCCCCAGCGATTGCTCTGCGCCCAGCGCGTTAGCTTTTTCGTCCATTTCTTCGATTTTGCCATTGTTTTAGTATAGCAAATAAACACGCGTTATCTCGCCTTTTGATATGACACGCCCCGCCTCTTCTTTTCAAACCTCTGCAATTATCCGTATGCCCAAAAATACTACAAGAGTGAATCTAGAATAATATCAGCCTGCTACATCAGACTTGAGAATATGATAGTCCTGGTAACAGAGCATTGTACTCCACTCGAATACAATAACAAATAGAGAAGCTAACAAATAAAGTGCAGAGGTCTTACTCCTTAAGCTCCTTTTGGTTGACAACTCCCTCTTCCTCCACTATGGTATATATCATGACAAATCCTCCAGATGATACCACTACTACCCAGCAACAAAGGCTACAGGCAAGCCAACTCCCAATCGACCCAGTCAAGATAAAAGCGATGATCGACTACTACATTGCGGAGTATCGCGAGCAGCTGCTTGATCGTGATTTGCTCGAGCAGGCGATCGCGAAGGACGAAATACTCTGGGATGTTGATATATGGGGAATAATCTCTAATCTCACCACCGCTCTACATCAGTCCAATTGTGACCCCTACTTCGATAGTGATTGCGATGAGCAGACTATTCTCGAGTGTAGACGCTTCACCACCGATCTCCTGCGCGACCTGCAAAAGGTCAGCCAAGACATCCCTGGTCTTGCTGCGAAGCTTCCCGAGATTAAGCAGCATGTCTGGGAGCTTCTTGACGTCATCTTGCCAGATTCGCAGCCGACACAAGCAATGCGGTCAAGCACTCTTGAGCTCCAGCGCGATGAGTCCGGCACTGTCTCGCTCCAAACAATCCCTGCCGATCTTGAGCCACATGAGCTCTTTCATCAGCGATATCGTGAGTGTATTAGAATGGGCGATACACCAGATGGCGCAGCCCTCTTGCAGGAGCTACGCGAATCGCTCGATGCTCGCACCGCTGCCGCCAGAGATATGCAGCGTGATGATATCAATTGGCCATTTTATCACCTTCTCAATGATATTAATACACTCCACTCACATACTCATGATGCAAGCGACTTCGCTCGCATGTGCACGATTGCGAGCCTTTGCCAAGAGATGGCCTATCGACACTTTGAGTATAACCCTGCGACGACAACACTCGCACAAGATCGAGAAGTTAGTCAATATGTCTCATCAGCTCAGCAAACACTGTGTATGATCATCAAGCTCCTTCTCGAGTTTGACGATGACGGCGTTGCAAAAGCTCAGCAACTCGAACGGTATGTCATCAGTCCTTATATTCAGGCAGAAATCGATGCCGAGTACGTCATACATGGCAAAGATTCAGACGGCACACGCCAAGCTCGCGCTATCGCCTATGTCATTGTACCCGAAGATGAAGAGTATGTGCTCCATCCTATTGTTAATTCCTTGAACGACCAGCGCTTTATCTTCGACCAGCGGATTCGTGATGCCTACATTGCCATCATCACCAAGCATCCATCAGAGCGATCTTCTTCACAGTTATTTGACGACTACTATCTTGTAAGGCTCTGTGCCGAGCACGACGAGCAAGCGGTCGCTCGGAAGGCCGCTTGGGACATGGTGAACTATTATTTCTATCAAACAGATGAGATAGAGAAGATCCATTTCTATGTGCTTTTGCTCAAAGATGAGCTAGGAGAAGGTGAGAAAGTCAAGCAGTGGGTCACGCAACAGCTGCGAGACAACCCAAGCGCCGAACTCGCTACGCTTTATTTTGAATGTATTGGTTATGATCATGACGTATTTCGCTTTTTGCAAGAGGCTACCGCACGTGAAGCAGACTCACCGATGAAGGCACTGGCCCAACAAGTTGAGAATCTTAATACACTCGAAAGTGCTGTCAGCGACTGTCTTTACGATTTCGTCGAGAAGCAAGAAGCCGCCGAAGAGCAGCGACGTCTCCACGCAGAATCAGCACAATAGTCGCTTCACTACACCGCGCGCCGCCCCTCGAGCGCGTGGCCGAGGGTGATTTGGTCGGCATATTCAAGGTCAACACCAACGGGGATGCCGCGGGCCAAGCGCGTCATCCGCACCGTTAGGCCCGCCTCGGCAATGTGCCGCTGCAAGAAGAGCGCGGTCGACTCACCTTCCACGCTCGCATTGGTAGCAATAATCACTTCTTCTACTGCATCATCAGCAATGCGCCTCAGTAGCTCGGGGATGTGCAGCTGCTCTGGCCCCACCCCATCAATCGGTGAGATGACGCCACCCAGCACATGGTACGTCCCCTTGTAGTGGCCAGTGCGCTCCAGCGCCACGATGTCGAGTGGCTCCTCCACAACAGCAATCTGCTTACGATTGCGCTCTGGGCTACTATAGAGCGGCGAAACATCTTGGTCGGGATCCATCAGAGCAAAAGTGACGGGGCAGGTTGCAACAGCAGTGTGGAGCTGTGTGATAGCCTGGGCAATCCCCTGGCTCGTCCGCCCATCGGCTCGCAGCAAAAAGTACGCATAGCGCTCCGCCGTACGCGCACCCACTCCTGGCAGGTGCCCTAGTTCGTCTATTGCCCGCTGCAGGGCCTGAGGCAGAATATCTGCCATACTAGCTAGAACCCGAGGTTGCCAAGCCCACCCATCAGTGGCTGCATTTTCTTGGCAGCAATCTCTTGCGCCTTGGCCATACCATCGCGAATCGCAATCTCGATCCAGTGCTCCAGCTGGTGGATGTTATCCAGGTCTACCTTGGTTGAGTCGATCTTCACACTCTTGATCTTCAGCTCGCCAGTAATCTGCACAATCACTGCGCCATCGCCCGCCTCGACCTCCACGATCTCCTTCGCCAGCGACTTCTGCGCCTTGCGCAAGTCATTCAGCATCTTCATTTGGTTCATACCCATTGCCATACTTCTTCATTTCCTCCGTTTCTTGGCTGTCGTACTCGATTTATTATACATGATTTGGCCGATGGCTGGAAGGGATACCTGTTCGCCCAGTACCTCTTATGCCCATTATTGGGGGATTGCCACCAAATGAGAAATCATCAACCACCACGCACGCTTCGAGCGTAATGAGTATGACACGCCTCACAGTCCAACACACATGATTCGACTATATCCAGAGCAACAAACACACCATGATATCCGTCTCGAATCAATTACTCGTCCAGACACTACACACAACTCAGCATGCACACAAGCCGAGCTTCTGCGACAGAAAACCCTGCTCTACCAGCCAACGATAGTTCCAGCCATCGTTCGATTCGGTTTTGTAACTCCAGAAAAAGTGGGCGTCGGCGCTGGCAAAGGCTGTTTGCTGCGCCAGAATGTAGGCGGCGATCGTCGGCGGGGTCATGACAATAGCGGGCGGCAAAATCGCACTCCACTCACCAATGATAGTCGGGCGCTGCAACGACTGGTGCATCTGGGTAAATTCATCCACGATACTCGCGTGCTGGTCATAATCCACCAGTGCTAAATTAACTGCCCCAAAGCACTGGTAGTGGTGGATATCCAGCCAATCACGCGGCTGCGCCCGGCACCACCGCGGCAACTGGTAGGCATCGCTAATAATAATGCGTGTTGTGGCCGGCACAATGCGGCGCAACCGGCGGGTTGTGCGGCGCGACCACAGCTGCAGCAGCCAGTTCTGCAGCCAGTTCTTGGTAAAGGGTTCGTTCAGCAGCTCAATCCCCCAAAGCTGCGGGCTTGTACCATAGCGCTCGGCAAGCTGCATGAGGATGCGGCAGGTCGCCCGGCGGTTTTTGGCCTGGTACCACCCCGTCTGCGGCATGCGGTTGCCACTCCCACTGTGGTCACCCAAGTTCTGTGCACCAGGCGCTGCGTGTAAATCAAGCAAGACGCGCATATGGTATTTTTTGGCCATTGCAAAGCACCAGTCCAGCTGCTTGGTAGCCTCGAGGTAACCATCCTGGCTTTCTAGCACCCAGTAGCCAACCAGCACACGCAGTGCCTCGATACCGTGCGCATGCAGCCAGGCAAAGTCCGCCTCGGTCATAAATTCCTGCCGGTGCTTGGCAATGCGCTCCGGGCCATCTGGTTGCATCATCAGCTGATGCTCGTTGCTCGCATCGGTGCCCGCAAACACCGATGGCGTCATCCAGCGCTCAAGCACCAGCCACCCACCCAAGTTAACACCACGTAATGGTTTATGCATATGCTTTATTATAGCAAAATATAGAGCTAAACTATAATTGCAAGTATGTACACCCACACCATCACCCTACCATCCTCCAGCCAAACTCAGACGCTGCGCTTGGTAGCGCCAAGCCCGGCTTATGCGCCGATTACCATGGCGTGGATTCGCCGGCCAGAGGTGACGCAGTATTTGGGCGCGGATTTTTCCCAGATGACGGAGGAAGACGAAGTAGCACATCTCCAGAATATGCTTGACGATGACGATCGGTATAGCTGGATGATTGAGCGTGATGGCGAAATCGTCGGATAGAAAAAGCGCCGGACGATGCCGGCGCGTTCTAGCTGCTTGAGGTGCTCGGTGAGCACTTTTTGAGTCACCCCCGGAAGAGAGCGGTGCAGCGCAGAATAACGCTTAGTCTCAGCGCCAAGCGAAAGAATGATCGCGATAGTCCATTTGCGAAACAGCAGGCTTGTCATGAAATCGCGCGAATCGGCGTACTGATTTTTGAATGCAGTAGTTTTTGTCATGCTTGCCTCCCGTTTTGGGGTTTACTTTATATTTAGCGGTCAAGAGCTCCTCAAGCAAATATCTCCGGAGATACCCTCCGGAGACATAGCGCAAAGCTCTCTTCTGCTAATAAATATAAATGGGTAGCTACATTGTGTCAAATAGCGCAATTTATAACCTACCTGTCCTAAAGTGTATCCTTTTGACCGCACGCCACAATTAAAGTAAAATTTATAATATGCCTCATATACACGACCAGCCTGGTCAGCACGATACCTGCGTTAGCGGGTATATTGTGAAAATAACAGAGGGTGCTGAACCTCGGATTATTTTACATAAGCACCGCAAGCTAAACAGGTTATTGCAGTTTGGTGGGCATGTCGAGCTGGACGAGACACCGTGGCAAGCGGTCTTACGGGAAATAGCCGAAGAATCTGGCTACGACAAAAACCAGCTAAGGTTGTTGCAGCCGCGTTACAATAGGCTTACTTCATTGCCTGGAGTGAAACTGCATCCTCAACCGATCGCGATTCACACATATCCTGCTGGTGGCGGGCATTATCACACGGACATAAGTTATGCGTTTATTACTTCGGAAAATCCGATACATGATATAGCTAGCGGCGAATCCGGCAACATTGGCCTCTTTAACTTGAGAGATCTAAAGAAGCTTACATCAAAACAAATATACGACAATGCCAAAACCATCGCTATGTATACTTTGACCACAGTGGTTGAGGAATGGGACGGGGCGGATTTGTTACTTTATAAACTCTAGGCCGTCTCTAGTTATGAGGTCATATAGATCGTCAACTAGACCATCCACGTACGGTTTGTAGTATGTGTCTATTTTGAGCATAGGTACTTTTTGGCGCACAAAATCATAGACAACCTTAGTTCCTGTGCCTAAATTTGTTCCATTTTTTGAATTATCACGTAAATCTATAGCCTGTGCCGCCACCATTAATTCTATGGCTAATACGTGCTTGACGTTATCCAATATGTCGACCACCTTACGGGCGGAGACCGAGCTCATAGCTACAAAATCTTCGGTGTTGGCAGATGTTGGCACAGAGTCAACCGATGCTGGATGGGCTAATACTTTATTTTCTGAGACTAGTGAGGCTGTAGTATACTGCAGAATCATTAGCCCTGTTCTCATTTTTTCTGTCACCCTAAGGAACGCAGGCAGACCGTTGTTAAATCTATCATCAAGTAGAGCGGCAATTCTTCTGTCTGAGATATTTGCAAGTTCGCTTACTGCGATAGCTAGAGCGTCCATAGCGATGCCAACAGACTCACCGTGAAAATTTCCGCCAGCCATAACCTCTACTAGGTTTGTTTCTTCGTTTTTTATGAATACCGGATTGTCAGTCACGCTATTGAGTTCAATCCTCGCTATATGTGATGCATACTCAAGAGCCTCACGTATACCTCCGTGCACCTGCGGTACACATCGCACAGAGTAAATATCCTGGATACCGCTCGTATTGACTAGTGAGCTTCCGCGCAATAAATGCCTAACGTTATCAGAGACGATTCGCTGCCCCTTAAAAGGCTTCAGGCTATGTATAGCCGGATCGTAAGCAACTGTACTTGCCCCGATAGCCTCAGTCGATAAAGCACCTGCGAGATCGGCAATCATGGACAGCTTTCTTGATTCGTACACTACAATTGATGCGAGAGCTGTGGTATAAGATGTATTATTTATTAAAGCTAGACCGTCGCGATGGTTAAGCCTTAAGGGATGCAGATTTTTCTCACTTAAGGCTTCTAGGGCTTCCATTCTTTTGCCATTTAGATAAACATGACCCCTACCAATAATTGCCAATGCTATGTGTGACGATAGGGTCAAATCTCCGCTTGACCCTACAGACCCCTTACTGGGCACTTCCGGTATAATGTCGTAATTTAAAAAATCAACTAATCTTTCAACTACGGATACAGACACCCCAGAAAATCCCTTAGCGAGAGAATTGGCTATGATTAACATCATAGCCTTAATATGTCATTTCGGCATAGGGGCGCCAACCCCAGTGGCGTGAGATAGTATGATACCCTCCTGAATGTCTTCATGGGAGGTGTTAATTTTTATGCTCTTAAGAGCTCCAACTCCAGTGGTAAGACCGTATATGTCTTCTCCTTTATTAAGTAATTCTATAAGCCTCTTATTTGAGGTTTCTATTTTTACGCGCGAATGTTCGGATAGCGATACGCTAATTTTTATCGTTAGATATCATATGAACCTTTTCAAAGTCTAGCTCTTCCCCTAAAAGAAACGACGATTCATTTAACTTCATTTCATAACACTCCTTGATTATTGGTTTACGTTATAGTTTAAATAGCCATCATACGTTTAATAACCTAGTCAGAAACAATTATAATAAAATTTAAAGAATAAAACATACCGTATGTTTCGGAATGGAGAGGATAATAGATGAGTGAGCTTCATGTTTCATGTATAGGAAATGTTACACAGGACAAGCTACTCCACATTGGTAGCATACCTGAATTGGACGATGTAGCGTACGTCAACGGAAGTATAGAGTGCATGGGAGGGAGAGGGGCCATAGTCGCCCTTGCGCTTGGTAGGCTTGGAGTATCTACCAGTTTAATAACATCCATGTCAAACGATAGTGTTGCTCGCGACTACCTAGAGTTTCTTCAAGAGAATAACGTAGACATATCGTCTGTAGCTATTGATAATAACGCGGAATCATTATTTAAAGTTATAGTTGCGATCTCTAAGGAACAGGAGAACTGTATATCATTCTTTGAACCCAGTAATATCAATTTCTCGGCAACTCCAAGTCAGTTAGATACGGTTAACGACTCTGACATAGTATACTTCTCTACACATAAACGATCTTTTAATGAGACCATACTATCGTCAATAAAAGATGATTCTGCAAAGGTAGTCCATAATATCAGTAGCTACTTTTTACAGTCCAAGAAGTATGTATCGCTCATGCTGGATAGGAGCAATATATTGATTGGAAACGAACTAGAGATGAGGGCTCTTCTTGATAGTACCAACTGTAGCTCGCCGCAGGACCTATTTAACTATTCCCCTAATCTTGAGACAATATACGCAACACAGGGAGATGCAGGATCGTGCATCTATAGCAAAGATTCGACACCGCGCTTCGTAGAAGCACAAGATTCCGAGTCGGTTTCACCTGTAGGAGCGGGCGATGCATATGCAGCAGGCGTAATATATGGTATAGCCAACGGATGGAGTAATATATGCTGTGCAGAATTTGCGAGCAAAGTAGCTTCGATATCAGTTGGAAGCGTCACATCCTACCCCGATTTAGACGCGCTTGACAGGCTCATAGAGGACACAGGGGGTGAATTATGAAAAAGATATATTTGGCCGCGTCTGTATTCTCTGTATTTGAGCGGGATTTAAATCAACGCATCGCCGAACACCTCAGAAATCACGGTTATGAGGTGCTTCTACCTCAGGATATAGAGCCTCCCTGTAAGGATAGCGCAGAGAATGAATTTGATATGGAGTTTGTATATAAAGGATGCAGAGATGGCATTAAAGTTGCGGATGTAGTTGTGGCTATAGTAGATGGAGCTGATGTAGACTCTGGGGTTGCATGGGAATTGGGATTTGCTCATGCGAGCGGAATACCGTCGCTATGTTTTAGAACAGACATGCGAAAAGCTGAACATAATGGCGTAAATATAATGATTGAGTATGGATCAACAAAGACAATATTTGCCACAAAATATCACCAATCAGAACATGATATTGCGAATACTATTCTAGAAGAGCTGGAGGATATATAGATATGTCTGAAAAAAAGATTTTAATGTCAATTAAGACTAAGTATGCCGACAAGATTCTGGACGGCAGCAAAAAATGGGAATTTCGCAAATCAATCCCAAAACTCGAGCACTCCGATACGCTTGATGTGGTTATATATTCATCGCAGGAAGATAAAGCTATCGTGGGAGAATTTCGTGCTGGACGTATAGCAAGGTGTTCTCTCGAGGAGTTAATGTCCATAACAGGATATGAAGACGACCCTGACGCGGTTAGTTGGTTTACGGCATACTATGCAACGCGAAGCTTATGTAGTGCTCTTGAAGTCACATCGCCTATCAAGTACAACTCACCTATAAGCCTACTTGACATAAGGGGTCGCTTGCACGATTTCCGCCCCCCTCAAAGCTTCCTGTATATTACTCCAGGATCCGACTTAGATAATCTGATTAGCGAAAGGAAGGCGGAGGATAATGCTACTGACACCCCCGAAAGAATGTGAGATAGAATTCAACGATCTTCGCCTAGTCCGCCTTAAATGCGACCCGAAGTATGAAAATATATTTATTGAAAACACGACAATCTCAATAAAGGACACTTATGATGAGATAACGAAAGATTTTGCACGAAACCTAGTGAAGGTTGATCGCCTCGGTTACGATCCCGTGGGGTATTTCACTATCGGAAAAGAGGTGTGGCTTGCGTTTACCAAATCAGGCAGTGATTTTGTCGGCTTTGAGGTTGTAACGAGGAAGCGCGGCGGATGTATAAAAATTGGTCCTACGTATATTGGCCCTAATATGCGAGGGAGAGGATACGCCGAGCAGATGATAAATGCCCTGTGCAGGAGCTACCACGCTGTGGGCGCTAGAAAGATGTACGTAACAGCCCCCCTGAATAACGCACCGACTGCTGTTCTCGATTTTCAAAAGCTACATCTAAAAATGGAAGCGCTATTGTCTAGGCATTACCACATAAAATCTTCGGAAAGAGTGTGTGGAAAGTTCCTAGAAGACAGCCGAGGTGTAGAAAGTTCTACACCCTCAAGGCTTGAATTGTCGCTAGCAAATAATACATCTGCAAATGCATCCATAGAAATAAATAACCTACAAACAGAATTACCCCTTAGTCTACTATCCAATTTCATTAGGACTAACATGTCTCATTATTATGACGATATAGACGATGATTTTGTGAGGGCGCTGGTGCACGGTACCGAGGAGAGCCCGAAAGTATATGAGAAAAAGGCCAAGATTTTATTAACTATCGTCCATGATACAACCAAGCTAGCAGGTGTTGCAGCCCTCACCCCAAAGCGCGGGGGATCTCTAAAGATATCCCCTCTTATCATAGATCATAAAGTTGTTTGCAAAAAGGTGTTGGGTGATTTACTTGATATGATTATGCTACAAGCTAGGAGGGTGAGTAGAAGGAAGATAACTATTATTTTGCCAGTATCCTGTATTGCAATGATCGACGTAATACTAGCGCATAGTTATGTATCTGAGGGTATATTGAGAGAACCTTATAAAAGATCCGTTGATATGGTAGTTCTATCGAAATTTCTACAGGAAGATGTTGGAGCTCTAGACTAATTATGAATAAACCACAAAGTTTAGAGGAGTGGCTGGGTGTCATTAATAAAAACTTTGCTTCGTCTGGGGGTGTGGTTTACAGCTCTTCAGGTTCCACAGGAGAAGCTAGGGATATTATATATACCGATTATGTCATCAATGGAGCCGCACGGAGAACCACAGAGCTATTATCACTTGTCCCGCATCGACTTAAATCTATGAAGGCTGTAGTGCTCTGGGGGTATGGTCTATTTCCACCCGCGCACTTCTACTCGTTATCTATGAGCGGGTTGGGCTGTCAAGTGTACCCTTTTGGGTCGGGTAGGAATTTTCCTACAGATCCTAAGGTAGATAAAATTCACAGAATATCGCCCAACATTCTCGTAGGCATGCCTGGCTATTTGGTAAAAATAGCCAATTGCCTGGATGATAAAAGAATGCTGCAGAATGTTCGCAAATCTTTAAAGTTTATTGTGACAGGAGGAGAAGTTCTTACGTCTGATATCCGTAGGCGACTTGAGGATATATATGGGGTAAGAGTTTATGACCATTACGGTATGCTACAAGCCCCTATGGTAGCGGGAGACTGCATATACGGACATAAGCACATATCGAAAGAGTATACTCCTGAAATTTTAACGAATAGTGGCGATGTTAAGGACTGGGGCGAAGGAATACTTTTGCTAAGCAGTAATAGTGCATGGGAGGGAGTTTCGATGAAACGACTTAATACACAAGATAGGGCGAGGCTATATAGATGCAGATGTAACATAAAGACGACTTGCGTTGAAGTTTTAGGCCGCAACAATCTAACCCGTAAGGTTAGGGGTCAGCTGATAGACTTTGATAAGTTATTCTACCTGTTGGACAATAGCGGTTTTGCTGGCAACTACTACTTTGAAGTGATAAGTGATCCTACAGATTCAATCTATATTCATATCGATAATAATGTCGATGTATCAAACTTCTATTCCCTACTTAATAATACGCTGCCCGTAAAATACGAAGTTCTTATAGAAGACTCACTAAAGGTTCCTAGAGGGCTAACGGAAAAAGAGCAGCGTTTAGTATTCCGACAACAGATCTAGTTTTATCTACTTTAATAGTATACTCACTTCACGTACCTCCCGGGTATACAGCTCATACAAACCTATCAAGGTCGTATTCGCCCATGAAAATTATTTTATCTTTTGGGGTAGCATTTCAGGGGAATCTCCACCTGTGACAGGTTTGCCGTGCGAGCCTGTACGTAGACTCCGTTACGTAAAGTAAGGAGTAAGTGTGTCAATCGTAGCAGAGCAAGCAGCAACTGTAGCCACTTATAGTGGGTAGTAATCGCGAGACGTGGGTGATGAATCTGTGGCTTGCGAACGACGAAACGTACTGCGACGAGGTGCGCCGCATTGTCCAGATGTGCGGTGAATATGAACAAGCCGAGCGACTTGAGCCGTTGATTCGAGACGAGCTTAAAGGCAGTCTAGAATAGTCGAGTTTACTAGGTGACTTACTTGCAACCTCTCTCGGTCGCGTCAGTTGGTAAGAGATTATAGAGAATAATCGCTAGCTTCACCGTCCCTAGACACGACGAGAAACTGCCCAGGAAAAAAGACAGTTTAGTTATTAATTTCACACTCAATTTACATCACCAACAACGTCCATACTTACCTCGATCACTCGACATGCACCATGCTGGCGCAGTCAAGATGAGCGGATGTAAGAATGAACGAGCTTAAGGCGAAGCTGGTAATACTAGTTGATGATTGTTATCTTATTTCACAAAAAGACAAGCCAGCTAGCGTGTACTGCGCTGACGCACAAAACACGCCATCTGTCTGTCATTTGCGAAATAAGCCTCACCCTGAAAGCTATGCGGCGGCTTTCGTGCGACCATTGCAAGCTCGCCGGGGCGCGCCTGCAATCATCGTACGGCCGATTGATACACATGCAGCCTCAAATTTATTCACAACTCATCTAAGGAAAGAAGCTCGCTAAGCTCGTCAATATTCGACCAAATCACAGAATCTTCACCCATCAAATTCTCAGTCGTCGCCGTATATACCTCAACTTCATCATCCAAATAACCGACTGCGCACGGCATGAGCGGCCCGCCGCAAATTACCGTAAAGCCGGAGTACGTTGACGACATTATCGCTGCTATTGCCGAACTGTGGCGCGAGCGCCAAGCAAAGCAACTAGAAGCCAACCAACAGCGCCTAGAGTACCGCCAGAGCCTGCAAAACCAGATTCGGGCGACCGTGGACAGAATGCGCGTTGTCACGAGCGAAACGGCGCTTACGTACTTGGAAGAGGATATTATTAGCGCCGAAAATGAGCTAGCAAAACTAGACAAAGAAATCGCCAATCAGCCCAACCTACAAGCCGAATTCGACCAAGTCTTGCAATACACCAAATATATTTTGGAACACCTCCCTGAGCTACTACTTGACCTCTGTAATCCCTTGCGAAAAGCCGCCTTTTTCGCCGCTATCTTCAATAAAGTCCCAACCTATGATGAAATAAAGTTTGGAACTCACAAAAACAGCTCGCTACCAGAGGTAAACGAGCTGTTCCGTATCCGAATGGATGATAAATCCCTTTATGGTGACCTCACCGGGAATCGAACCCGGGTTGCTGGGATGAGAACCCAGTGTCCTAACCGCTAGACGAT